>OHHI01000952.1_pt1 | contig 12854 bp, 10 predicted proteins | sample 1568001 | NCBI WGS metagenome assembly OHHI01 (sample SAMEA3879506, study PRJEB24766) | human gut metagenome | biome: human-associated habitat; feature: feces | place: USA | collected 1985/1987
ATCCTTATATTCCCCGTCAATACGGTATGTAGTTATCTCATAACCGGTTTTGCCTATCATCACGGTAACAGTTCCATGCTGTATGCCTGTATCTATTGTTCTTGCAAATATTTCTTTTATCTGTGAAGGCAGTGCTGATGTCGTTATATCCCAATCCTGCGGTGTTCTGCCAAGAATACAGTCACGGACACAGCCACCGACAGCAAATGCCTCGAAACCGGCCGCCTCTATCTGTTTTATTATATCCTTAACCTCCTGCGGCATCACAATATTGTATTTATCCATACATTACCTCATTTCCACAAATTTTAATCTTTTATAAAAGGCGGGCTTTTGCCCGCCTTTGTCTCTATCTATATTAATAATCTTTTAGTATGCTTTACCCCAGTAAACCATCTTCTTTGCCGGCTTTCCGCAGCATACACATACATCTGAAAGATGTTCCTGTGCAAATGGCATACATCTTGAAGTAGCAGTTGTATCTTCCTTAATCTTATCCTCACATGCCTGGTCACCGCACCACATAGCCTTAACAAATCCAGGTTTATTAGCAACTATATCCTTAAACTCATCATAATTTGTTGCAACATAAGTATGCTCATCTCTGTGCTTTCTTGCACGTTCAAGCATCTCAACCTGCATTGCATCAAGAATCTCTTTAATCTTATCAGCAAGTTCAGAAATATTAACTGTAATCTTCTCTCTTGTATCACGACGAACAATAACAGCCTGATTAGCCTCGATATCTCTTGGTCCCATCTCAACTCTTACTGGAATACCACGCATTTCCTGCTCTGAGAACTTCCAGCCTGGATTCTTATCAGAATCATCAACCTTAACTCTAAGACCTGCTGCCTTGATAGCATCTCTTACTTCGTATGCCTTATCAAGCACACCTTCCTTCTTCTGCATAATAGGAATAACATCAACCTGAACAGGTGCAACCTTAGGTGGAAGCACAAGTCCTGAATTATCTCCGTGTGTCATAATAACAGCACCGATAAGTCTTGTTGTTGTTCCCCATGATGTCTGATGAACATACTTAAGCTTGTTATCTTTATCTGTATACTGTATACCAAATGCCTTAGCAAATCCATCACCAAAGTTATGGCTTGTTCCTGACTGTAAAGCCTTTCCATCGTGCATAAGTGCTTCGATAGTATAAGTAGCTTCTGCACCAGCGAATTTCTCTTTATCTGTCTTGCGGCCCTTGATAACCGGGATAGCAAGAACTTCCTCACAGAAGTCAGCGTAAAGGTTAAGCATCTGCTGTGTACGTGCCTCAGCCTCTTCTGCTGTAGCATGTGCTGTATGGCCTTCCTGCCACAAGAACTCTCTCGAACGAAGGAATGGTCTTGTCTCTTTTTCCCATCTTACAACTGAACACCACTGGTTATATACCTTTGGTAAATCTCTGTATGACTGTATCTCATCTTTATAGAAATCACAGAAAAGTGTCTCTGATGTAGGTCTTACACACATTCTTTCCTGAAGTGGATTAAGTCCGCCATAAGTTACCCATGCAACTTCTGGTGCAAATCCTTCTACATGATCCTTCTCAACCTCAAGAAGGCTCTCTGGAATGAACATTGGAAGATAAACATTCTCAACACCTGTTTCCTTGAATCTTCTGTCCATCTCATTCTTAATATTCTCCCAGATTGCATATCCAGCCGGCTTAAATATCATACATCCTTTAACGCTTGAATATGACATAAGCTCTGCCTTCTTACATACATCTGTGTACCACTGTGCAAAGTCTACATCCATGGAAGTAATCGCTTCTACTAACTTCTTATCCTCTGCCATAAATATACCTCATTTCCTGCGCTGTCTGCGCGTCCTGTTAAATGTGCCGCAAGCCTGTAATCTAAGCAGATAACCCACAATAAAAGATGCTACAGGTTATCCACATATTAAAGCTCACATAATCTGTAATAGTCTAACATTTTCCGCAGGGATTTTCAAGTAGAACACAGATATCCGTTATTTAAATATTTTATATGCCTACTCTATCCCCATTTCACACCTAAGTCTTATAACCAATGCCTTAATTATGACATAACTTACCGGTCCTGTTATAAAACCTGCCACACCATATACAAGCAGTCCAGTGAATATTATCACAAGCATTGTAAATGGTGATATTCCCAGTCTGTCGCCCATACTCTTGGACTCCATAATCTCACGCACAAAATACGTGATTATATATGCCATTAACAAAATTACTGCATATCTGTAATTTCTTATAAGAAAGCTTATTAATATCCATGGAATAAGCACAGTACCCGTTCCGAATACAGGAAGTGCATCAATTATCCCTATAATAATTCCAAGAACAATAGCGTATGGATTCTTAAGTATCGCAAATGCCAACATACATAACCCAGAGTTAATCAGCATAATTCTTAGCTGCACTTTGAAATAAATATTTATAAGCCTTCTTACTTCTTTCCATATCATACGGATTTCTTCATAGAATACTACTTGTCTTATATTATCCCTGAACTTCTGCAAATCAGACACAAGATATATAACTGCTATGAAGCATACAACAATTCCACCCACAATAATAACAATATTTTTTACAACTGGAGCAGATATCAATATTATCTTCTCAGGCATTATGCTCATAAGTTTATGTCCACACGCAATAAGTGACTCAAGACAACAGCCTCCTTCCAGTCCCAGAAATGCATCTGCATCAAAACACATTCTGGCTGTGAGCTGCTTTACCGCAATCAGGTTATAATCAAGGTTTCTTAACAGCCTGCTGAACTCATCTACACCCTTAAAAATTATAAAACTAAAAAGTGCCAGCAGTACAACAAATATCAATGATACAATAATCGTTGCAGCAATCCCCTGACACTTCTTTTTCTTAATTGTTATTCTTTTGTTCCATACTAAAAGCTTATCTAGTCCTATGTATAGCTTATCTGACAGATATATTACCTTCTTCTCAAGTATAACTGCTATAAACACACCTATAACAAATGGCCATACATACACAATCAGATACTTAAAGCTTATATATACAGCCGCCACTATAACAGCTATTCCAAAAAGAAATTTTATTCTGGTCTTACCACTCTTTTCATCACGCAAAATATACAATCTCCTCCGTAATAATTCATCATCTATATATGAAATAATTCCACATTACCGACAAATTATACTTGAAAAAATCCTATATTGATTGCTTGTTTTCCTGAGCTGTCCAATCTCTGTTTTTAGTCTTTCTATTTTCCTCCTGAAAATTCAGGCTCAATTTCATACACCTTTCCATCAACTGTAAGGCTCTTAGCACATAATGCTATACAGCCCCTTTTAATATGGTACTCCTCTGCTTTCTTAACCGCTGGGTTTCCACCATATTTGCCATCGCCAACAACGGGCAGATTCCTTGATGATAACTGGACACGTATCTGATGATGTATGCCTGTTATAAGATGAATATCCAGCCTTGATATGTCTGCTTCTTCATCATAAGAAAGAAGCCTGTACTTAAGTCTTGCTTCCTTAGAACCCGCCGTTCCTTTTGAAACTACCGATGATTCATTATTCTTTGCATCTTTTATAAGATTATCCACAAGTTCGCCCTCATCAGAATCTGGTTTTCCACATACAAGCACCTGGTAATGTTTACATAGTGTTCCTTTTTGCATAAGTAAAGACAATCTTGCTGCTTCCTTTTTATTCTTAGCCATAAGCACAAGCCCTGATACAGGACGGTCAAGTCTGTTTATTATAGCTGCGTAAGCTTCTTCACCCTTGCTTTTTCTATATGTAAGAACTTCACTTACAAGATCCATCTCAAACGACTTTCCGCTCTGCGACAGTTGTCCCGCCGGCTTGTTTAATATAATCTTATCTTTATCTCGTATACTATATCCATCTTAACTAATAATTCCAATACTCTTAATCCACTTTGTAAAAAGTACTTTCCACTCACCAGTCTGTGCAAAATCATCACCACAGCCATAACCATGGCCACCTGTTCTGAATATATGAAGTTCAGCACTTACCCCGGCTTTTCTTGCTGCCATATAAAAGCCCACACTGTTCTCAGACAATGTTGTTCTGTCATCATCCGTTTCACATATAAATACTGGCGGCATATCCGGTCTTACAAGCTTATCCGGATTATACTTATGCAGTATCTTTGCCTTACTGTCACTGATTCTCTCAAGCACCTGTTCCTCAGACATATATCTTTTGCCTGCTTCAATACAATCGTCAATACTTATAACCGGATATGAACAAACAGCAAAATCTGGTCTTGCTGATAGTTTATCATATTCATCCTTATACTTATAATCCGCATACACATCACTTTCATACGCTGTTGATAATAACGCTGCCATAAAGCCTCCTGCTGAAAAGCCCATAACGCCTATCTTAGCTTCATCTATACCGAATTCCTGCGCCCTTCCTCTTATAACTCTCATTGCGCGCATAGCATCTATAAGTGGGACATCCTCTGCATTATCATGTTCATCTGATGGAAGTCTGCATTCAAGAACAAATGCAGCTATTCCCATACTATTAAGCCACTTTGCAACATCTTCACCTTCAAAGTTGTATACAAGGCGTCTGAACGCACCTCCTGGAATAATCAATACTGCCGGAATCCTTTGTCTGTCTGTACTGTTACCAATACCATCAGGTATATAAGGAACAATATCCGGATCTGTAATGTTCTGCACTATATGCTTTACTCTTCCATCAGGCATATCTTCAGTGTAATATTTTCTTGTAAGCTTAAGGTTCTGCGAACCCGGAGCCCCATGCTCAAACAGCCTTATCTTGTTTACTGGTGACTTAAACACCTCATTCTGTGTATCTGTCATATCTACTCCCCCCTGCTCTCAAGAAACAAAAGCTTATTAGCCTGTATGCTCAGCTCATCATAATGCATAAGCATATCACTCTCATCATATTCTTCCGGAATCACTTTATAGCCTTCAAACCTTATAAGATTCTTGAAATATTCTTCCACATCTGCTGTCTGCTTAACAACAACCTCACTGAATGCCACTTCCTCTTCTGACTCCTGAAAATCTGGTCTGTAAAGAAGCTCACCGGTAATTATATTTTCTTTATCGGCTACAAATACAGCTTTGGCATAATATTTGTTACTGTCCGTTGTCGCAAGACGTATTCTTCTTAGTGGTGCCATCGTCTTATCATTCATGGCATTCGCTTTCCTGACTTCTTCTGAATCAAAATATTCCTTTTCAATTATCATATTTAACCTTCTTTCTGTCATATAAATCACTCATAGTTTTACAATATCCAAAACAGGACGATATATTTAAGGTTCTTATGGATATATGTTCTAAACAGGCTTTTGTATCAGAGAAAACTATTTTTCCATTTTTTAGCCCCCAAAATGGAATTTATTTTTTCACTTTCTTTTCCCCAGTTTTGCATTAAATAAATTCATTTTCTTCTTTTCACCTTGCTTCTTTTTGAAAAATTATATTTCCTTTTTTATGAAGAATTTCGGAAATTAGATTTGCGTGATACAAAGAAGTAATTGTCTACCACTATGCTAACTCACATAGTGCTAAACGTCAATTATTTCTTACCATTATATTTCATCTGGTCTGACTTCTGTTGAATTAACTTCACGCACCATCTGCATCATATAATTTTTATTCATATCACCATTATCAGGAACTAATATAAGTTCGTGTATGCTGCTTGGTAAAACATATAGCCCTTTACAATTATTACCAGTTTAATCCTTCACCTTATTTAAACAATCCTTTAAAATGTCTGTGTTATCGTAAAGCAATAAAGATACCCCGAATGTTCTGTCTTTATTAGATAGCACATAAAGGCTTGTATCAAAATCATCTTTATCCATATAAGGGTATAACTTTTCTGCTATATTAAAAAATTCTGGTGTATTTTGTTCCATAGTATTCTTATAAGCATAATCCCACAATTTATTTACGGCATCATTTTTATCTATTCCCCATATGTCTAACATCTGATTAGTAATAGTTGCAGGAGCACCACGTTCAATCTGTAAGTAATACATTACCGACAAATCATCTGTAATAGGGAAGTGTGGAGCATTACTGAATAATTTTTTATTTGCCTGTGTATTAACAATTATAAGAACATAACTGCAGATGCTGGTTATGAGAGCGAGGAAAACTATCTGTTTCTTGAAGCTAATAATCAGATAGTATTCATAAAGCTGGCTAATTATGAGATATCAAAAACAAGGAAATACAAGAATGATATTGGAAAGATAGAAAACATGGAATACGATAAAATATCCGATTTTTATACATGTAAGAATAACAGGAAACTTACAGTATCACATATAAGACACAATAAAACTAAAACAGGATATGTGAGTGAAAAAACTATCTATACATGTGAGAATTGCAGCGACTGCCCTTACAAGAGTGACTGCATAAAAGATAATAACTGCAAAACGCCATTAGGAGAAAGAACCAAGGTATTACAAGTTGCAAAAACATTTATAAAACACAGAAAAGAGGGTTTGGAACGAATCATATCTGATGAAGGGGTATTGTATCGGATGAACCGGAGCATTCAGGCTGAAGGCTCATTTGGAGACATAAAACAGGACATTCAGTTCAGAAGATACCTAAGCAAAGGGACTGCGAATGTACTCGCTGAAAGTACTCTTTTAGCAATTGCAAGAAACATAAATAAACTTCATAATAAGATTCAGAACGGGAAGACAGGAACACATTTATTTCCTTTAAAAAGTGCCTGAATTTAGAAATATCAAAATAAAAATTTTTAAAATCTGTATAGGTTTATTAAAGTACGCCAATTTTTGGAACATCCCATTCATTTTAATAAATAGTAACTTAAAAATCGTATTTTTATAGGAAAAAGAGGCTGGTACCTTAACGATTTTCAATCGTTAAAGCGACAGCCCCTTATTTGCTTTATTCTACAAACACAATCATTACTTTTCATTCCTGTCAATCTGTAAATTATTGTAATATTGCATTGGAGTAACACCATATTCTTTCTTAAATGCTCTAAAAAAATGATTATACCCTCCAAATCCACCAAGCTCATATACCTCATGAATACTTTTCCCCTGCTCTATATAATGGCGGCATAAATCAAGTTTGCTCTTTACAATGTATGAATGAGGTGTCTCACCTGTCATTTTTTTAAACTCTCTTACTATATGATAACGGCTTACATAAAATTCATTTTCCAAGCGCTCCAACGAGATATCTTCTGTCAAATGTTCTCTGATATAAATAAAAATATCATCCATTACAACGTGTTTTTTCTTCTTCTTCTTGATCTGTACATCATCCTGAACAGATGAGCGAAGTGCAAGTACAAGAATCATAGTTAATAGGCTTTTCTCGTATAATGAGTGGGCAAATTTAGGCGGCTCATTATTCATCGAATAGAGCTTTTTGGATATATTCTTTATAAGCATAGCCGATTCAGTCTCAGAATGAACAATCTTAACTTGATACGGAACAAAATCAAACGCTTCATCAAGTCTTGTTTCTTCATCTGACAATTTCCTTAAAAGTTCTCCACCTATATAAAGAACATAAACTTCAAGAGGATACTTATTTTTACGATATTCAAGCTTTACTTTATTACCTGGCTTAATAAATATCAAATCCTCCATAGTACATACAATATTATCGTCCTCCTGGTGCATATACCCTATCCCACCAGCTATAAATACAATTGTATAGCTCTCCTTTTGCCCAAAGCTTCGCTGGGCACTATCCAATATTTTCAAATATTCCATTTTGTAGCCTTGCTTTTTCATATGTCTATTTTGTACACTTTCCTATTATATTTTTTGTTCATTTCGTCAAAATATACAATATATCAATTTTTCGTAGTTTGCAAGCAATATTTGTATATGGATATCAGCATAACCCCAATATAATAAGATTGTAGCTACTAAAACAATATAAATGTTTGGAGGTAAATTATCATGAAAGAAACAAGACCTTTTTCCATGAAGGACAAAATTGGTTACACTCTTGGCGATTTGGGATGTTGCTGTACTGAGCAGTTCCGTGCAATGTATCTTGCTATTTTTTATACACTGGTATTAAAAGTTAATCCAGTACACGTAGGAATCCTTATGCTTGTTACAAAGTTTTGGGATGCTATAAATGACCCTTTAATTGGTGCACTTGTTGATAGCCACAAAAACAAAGGAAAAGGAAAATTTATTCCTTGGATTAAATTCTTTGCTTTTCCAACTGCAGTACTCTGTATATTAGGATTTGTTAACGTAAGCAATTTCGCTTATGGTGCACGTATTGCTTATATGTTCATTACATATATTGTTTACGAAATTATGTACACATGTGTCAGCGTTCCATTTGGTAGTCTTTCAAGTGTAATGACTGATGATGTTAACCAACGTACTGACCTTTCTCGTTTCAGAAGTCTTGGCGGTACAATTTTTATGACAGTTATCGTTATTGCTGGACCATTATTCTTATATAAAGATAACCAGCCAGTACCTAGCCATTTCCTTATTATGTCAGCAATCTGTGCAGTTATTGGATTAATCTGTCTTATGTTTACATCTCATTGGTGTAAAGAGCGTATTATTACAGAGCCAGTTGTTGAGAAAAAAGAAAAGTTTAACTACTTCCAGGTAATTAAAGATATTACTAAAAACAAAGCATTACTCGGAGTTATGTTATCAAGCTTTATCGGTATTGTTGGAGCAGGTATGGTTAACGGATTAAATACTTATTTATTCCGCGATTATTTTGGAAATGTTGCCATCATGGCAGTTTCAGGTATGTTAAGTGTACTCTGGTCACTTATTGCATTCGTAGGCACAAAATTTGTTGCTAAGAAATTTGGAAAGAAAGAATGGATTATGTACAGTGCAACTTTCTCAGTTGTTGTTTATGCTATTTTATTCTTCTTCCCACTTGAAAATCCTATGCTCTTTATTATCATCAACGGAATCTGCTATCTTGGAGTAAGTGGTTTCCAAGTATTAGTTTGGGCACTTGTAAATGATGCAATTGATTATCAAGAACTTCAGACAGGAAAACGTAATGAAGGAATTGTATATTCAGCATATACATTCTTCCGTAAACTTGCTAATGCTGTATCAGGAAGTATGAGTAGTTTTGCACTTGCAATTGCTGGATTCCAGGTTAATGAAGCTGTCCAGAATGAAGCATTCTCAGGACGTCTTTGGAAAACATATACAGGTTTATATGTTGTAGGATATTTATTAGCTGTTCTGGTATTAAAATTTATCTACCCTCTTACAAAAGAGAAAACAGCTGAAATGTTACAGGATTTAGCTGACAAGCGAAATGCTGCTACTGCAGAATAAAATTAGAAACGGAGGTATTTTAAATTGACAAAACAAGTAGAAATCACAAACCGTGATGGACACATCTTACGCGGAATAGTTAACATTCCAGAAGATGGCACAAGATTTCCTGCTATTGTAAATGTACATGGCTTTACAGGGAATAAAAGCGGTTACAAAAGTATTTATACGCACACAGCCAGATTATTAGCTGAACATGGATTTGCCAGTGTCCGTTTTGATTTATACGGAAATGGTGAAAGTGATGGTGAATTCGAGGACATGACCTTTACAGGTATCCTACACGATATCGAGGATATTATAAACTGGACTAAAACACAAGATTTTGCCAATCCAGATAAGATTATCTTATCTGGTCAGAGTATGGGAGGATACGCAGCTGCTACTGCCGCTCCTATTGTTAATCCTTATGCTCTCATGCTTATGTGTCCAGGTGCTGGAATGTGGTTTGGATGTAAGGATCGTGCTGAAGCCATGGAAGCTAAGGGGATCACCAAGGCCGATATTGAAGGACTCACTTTCCCAACATCTTTTAATCATGATTTATTTAATTATGAGCCATTCTCGTCAGCAGAAGGATACAACGGACCAGTCCTCCTTATAAGAGGAACTGCAGATGATTTGGTAGATGATGCAACATGCCATAGATATGAGTCACTTTACAATGGAAAATGCAATTATAAAACGATTGAAGGCGCTAACCACAATTTTGCCAGTGCTTTTGCAAGAGCAGAATTAGACAAATTAATGTTAGAGTTTTTAACACCACTTAAATAGTATACTCACTTTGAAAGGAAGTATGAACAATGAAATTATTAGAGCCTATAAAAGTTGGAAATATTGAGTTTAAAAACCGTATTATGTTCCCACCACTTACAACAGGATATGAGGAAAAAGATGGTTCAATTGGAGAACAAAGTTTTCGTTTTTACGAGCGTCTCGCAAAAGGCGGTGTCGGATATATAGTAATTGGAGATGTTGCACCACTTCCAACATTCTCTCCTACACCAAAGCTTTATTCACCTGAGCAGGTTCAAAGCTTCAAAAGACTTGCTGACGCATGTCATGAAAATGGCGCAAAACTTGGAATTCAGTTATTCCATCCTGACTACAATGTTAAAGCTTTAAACGACTTGTTCCATCAGGGCAAAATGCAGGAAGCAAGAGCTAAACTTCACCATGATATGCAGCACTTTGTAAATGAAGTTACTGCAGAAGAACTTGATGAAATAATAAAGCATATGGAAAACTGTGCTATCTTAGCACACGAAGCTGGTGTTGATTGTATTGAAATACATGGAGACCGTCTTGTTGGTTCTCTCTGCTCTCCTATTTTAAATCATAGAACTGATGAATATGGCGGTGACCTGGCTAATCGTACACGTTTTGCATTAACACTTGTAAAAAGATTAAAAACAATCGTACCTGACATGGTTATCGACTACAAGCTTCCTATAGTTACTCCTCTTGGAGAAAATAGTTTTAGAGGAAAAGGTGGTCTTCCACTTGATGAAGCTTGCATTTTTGCTAAAGAATTAGAAGCTTGCGGTGTTGACACATTACATGTTGCACAGGCTAACCATACTGGAAATATGGGTGATACAATCCCTGCCATGGGAACACAGCCATACGGATTTATGGTTTCTTATTCTAAAAAAATCAAAGAGCTTGTATCTATTCCTGTATCTGTAGTAGGCCGTATCGTTACACCAGAAGCTGCTGAAGCAGTTATTACAAATGGTTCTGCTGATATTATTGGATTAGGTCGTTCTCTTCTCACAGACCCTGACTTTGCAAACAAATGTGCAGATGGACATTGCTGTAATGTCAGAACATGTATGATGTGTAATAAAGGATGTACAGATAATATTCAGAATCGTGCTTTCTTAAGTTGTGTACTTAATGCTGAAAACGGTTACGAAGCAACACGACATATAACTCCTGCAGCATCATCAAAGAAAATAGCTATTATTGGTGCTGGTATTGCTGGACTTGAAGCTGCACGTGTTGCTGCATTAAGAGGTCATAGTGTAACCATTTTTGAGAAATCACTTCAGATTGGTGGTCAGTTACTTATTGCTAGTGTACCTCCAAGAAAAGAAGAAATGATGAGAAGCATTAATTATTATACAAATGTACTTCCTGAATTGGATGTAACATTCAGGCTTGGTCAGGAATTCACATCCCAAGATTATAATTCATTCGATGAAGTAATTGTGGCAACAGGAGCAAACAATGCAATAATCCCTGTTCCTGGCAAAGATCTTCCAACTGTTACAAGTGCATGGGATGTGCTTGCCAAGAAAGAAATCGTATTCGGTAATGTTTCTGTAATCGGTGGTGGTCTTGTAGGTGTTGAAACCGCTGAATATCTGGCTTCACGCGGATGTAAGGTTACAATTATTGAAATGATGGATCAGATTGCAAAAGAAGAAAGTAACACTATTTTACCTACTCTAATGAGGGAATTAGAGCATTATAATGTTCAAATAGTAACATCTGCAAAATTATCAGAAATTAAAGATGATTCTGTAGTTGTTGAAAAAACAATAGATGACAATACATCAACAGAAGAAATTGCTTCAGACTTTGTTGTAATGGCTGTTGGTGCAAGAAAGAACCTTCCAGAGCTTTCTGATTGTCCTCTCCCACTTCACTATATTGGTGATTGTGCTGGAGAACGTCCAAGTAATATTGAGCATGCTATTAAATCAGCATATGATGTAGCATGTGAAATATAAATTATTAATTACCCTATTACCACAAAGGGGCTGTCGCACTAAGAAATTAGTGCGATGCCCCTTTTTTATGTTAATGTGGTATATAATCTAAAAAAAATAAATCCCAGGCTTCGAAAACCCTGGGATTTATGGTAAAATATTAGCATGCTACTACATAATAAATTACAAAAAGATTATACGTTAAATCAGAGTGGATATCAACTAAAACTTCCACTCAAATTAGAAACAATTATTCCTAAGAATGATTCTGTGCGGTTACTCAGTCAGTTTGTAGAGGAGATGGATTTGACTGATCTATATAAGAGATATCAATTTCATGTTTCTTTTAGAAGGACATTCTGCACCTGACCATGCAACACTTGCACGATTCAGGAGCATTCATTTTGCCCCTTGTTCTAAGCGTATTCTCGCAGAAGTTTCAAATATCCTTTTCGATTTAGGTGAAATATCTGGTGAAACTATCTTTATTGATGGTACCAAGATTGAGGCAAATGCCAATAAATATACTTTCGTGTGGAAAAAAGCCGTTACAAAAAATCAGGCAAAACTGTTAATTAAGTTAGCTGATTTTGTAGCTGAATGTGAACAACTCTATGACATAAAAATAGTTTATGGAAATGTAGTAAAAATCAAACATTTAAAGAGACTACGCAAGAAGCTGTATGCTCTTAAAGATGCTGAACATAACTTAAAATTCAAATATAAGAACATAACTGCAGATGCTGGTTATGAGAGCGAGGAAAACTATCTGTTTC
>OHHI01000958.1_pt1 | contig 12768 bp, 9 predicted proteins | sample 1568001 | NCBI WGS metagenome assembly OHHI01 (sample SAMEA3879506, study PRJEB24766) | human gut metagenome | biome: human-associated habitat; feature: feces | place: USA | collected 1985/1987
CGGAATCCCACCGGCTTGACTACACACCCTTAGCTGGGCGCACAACTGGAATTGAGATTTTATCTATTCCAAGGGATTTAATAACTATTAAATTTTGTTATTAAATTCTCTGCAAACCCTTGAAAACACTAAGTTTATCGCAGGTGAACTCATTGATGGAACGATGCAAATGTGTGTAGATGCAGAAGATTCTTTAGAAATTTAACATCAAAATTGGGCTGTCACAAAATATATATTTGTAAACAGCCCATTCACAGGGAATCGTCAAAAATTCCAGCCACGACATCAATATTCTGTCCTAAATTGGCAAGAATCTCTCTTGCATTTTCAACGGTATTTTCAAACGGAACAAGCTGGAATTTCATGTCAGGATACAGCTTCTGGATCTTTGGCCACAGATCCACAAATACCTGAGGAGGAACCATCAAGGAAATACCATCGCGAATGACCTCCTGTGCATTCTCCATGGCATCTTTTGCCCGTTTTACGGAATCCTTACAATATCCGATAATATAAGTTGCATCCTGATACAGTGACTGCCCTGCTTTTGTCACCACCAGTCCCCGGTGTGTCCGGTGAAAAAGCTGCAGATCCCGATTTGCCTCAAGTGCATTGATCTGCTTGATCACCGCAGGCAGGGATATAAACAACTGTTCCGCGGCTTTGTCGAAACTTACCGCTTCGTTCTCTGACATAACGCATAGATTCCGGCAAGCAGAAGAACCGGTGCTATGATTCCAACAAGGATTCCCATTCTCATATTTCCGGCTGCACTCGACACAAAGCCTACCAGTGTCGGTCCACCGGAACAGCCAAGATCTCCAGCCAGTGCAAGCATCGCAAAAAGCAATGTTCCGCCTCTCCGTAATGCAGCCGATGCCTTACTGAACGTTCCCGGCCACATAATACCTACGGAAAACCCACAGATTCCACAACCAATAAGTTCCACCATTGGTATCGGAACAAGGGAGATACAAAGATAGGATAGGATACACAAAACACAGCTTGCCTTCATAAAACGATCCAGATCAAGCCGATGTCCATATTTCCCATAGATAAGTCTCGAAAGTCCCATAAGTATGGAAAAAGACATCGGTCCCACAAGATCTCCAAGTATCTTTGTAATACCGAGTCCTTCCTCCGCAAACGTCGATGCCCACTGGCTTACCGCCTGCTCCGAAGCACCTGAACATACCATCATGACCATAAGTATCCAAAATATTTTTTCATGGAAAAGTTCCTTAACGTTCATTCCTTTTTCGTCCTCACCCGTAAGACTGTATATCGGAACCTTTGTAAAAAGAATCAGATTTCCGATCGGAATAATCGTCCAAAGCAGGGTAAGTATTTTCCAGTGATCGATGCCTATGGTTGCAAAAAATACCGTAGAAATAAGTACGACTCCGGTACAGCCCCAACAGTAGAAGGAATGTAAAAGACTCATTGCTGCTTCTTTATTATCGGTCGGACATGCTTCAATGATCGGACTGATCAACACTTCTATCAGTCCGCCTCCAATGGCATACACAAACACCGCGATCAGGATTCCCATAAAAGGATCTGGTGTTATCTCTGGAAGAACGGTCAACAACAGCAATCCCAATGCTGCGCATATGTGGGCGATTATGACCGAAGCCCTGTAGCCTATTTTATCAATAAAACCTGCTGATAACAGATCAATAAGCAGCTGTATCATAAAGTTTACCGTAATAAGCAATGTAATCTGCGTCAGTGGAATATGATAGTTTTTCTGAAAAGTAACAAACAGCAGTGGAACAAAGCTGTTCACGATTGCCTGAACGATGTAACCTATAAAGCAGGCATATGTTGTCTTTTGATAATCGAATTTCATGTCTTATTTTCTCCATTTGCGCTATATACCATGTATCAAACAAATCTACACAGGCACATTATACCACGGCGCCTGTGCCTATGTGATTCTTTTCCCTGTTTTCCCCACACCCAAAAAGGAATGCCCTTTTGCATCAGACATTCCTTCTCTTATTCGTATTAAAATTTTTATTCTTCCACCAGATATTTTTTAATCAGATACACCGGCGTACAGCTCCACGCGTGACAATAGCTGTTTACGATCGGTGAACCATACGGTGAGTAATTCGGCTGGTCCGGATCAAAGGCTTCCCAGTAGGTATCCGCCCCGAGAGAGATCATCTTGCCCCAGTAGCTTTTCATCAGATGGACTGCCTCTTCCTTAAGTCCTGCCTCAAACAAAGCCTCCACAATATGATGGTACATATAAGGCGTCGCAATGTTTTTGACCGGGAACAACTGCTTCATCGCCGTCTTCATGATGGACTTGTTTTCCTCATCGGACATAACATGTGCCAGCACCATCCACACCTGGCTTGCAATGTTAAACTCATCCCAGGTCGTTGCAAACAGATTTTTTTCCGGGCGGAACAGCACGTTTCTTGCGTAGGCGCTGATGAGATTGAGTTTTTCCTGATAGGTCTTTATGTCCGGTTCCCCTGCGATCTCTGCAAGTGCCAGAAACTGCTTTAAAACATAGATCACTTCCGCCTGTCCTGCGGTATCTTTGTTAAAATCGTTTGACCAGTCCACAAACACCGGATAATCCTCATCCGGGATAAGTTTTCCCTGCTCGTCAAACATCGTCAGCGTGATATCCATCTGTGTCTTTGTAACCGGATACAGTTCTTTTACCAGCGCCTCGTCCGGATGTGCGCGATGCAGATCGTAGAGCGTGGAGATAAAAAACAGACTGTACTCAAACAAAAAGGTATCGTCCGGCACGTTTTTCGGTTTTACAAAAACATTCGCAGAAATCTTTCCCTCTTCCGTCGTCATGGCAGCAAACAGATACAGGCAGCGTTTTACCAGTTCTGTCTGGTCAAAAGTTGCATAATTTGCCAGTGCCTGCAGGCGCAGATCCCCAAGCCACAGCCGGCGGTCGCGCTTCGGGCCATCCTCAAAGACATCCTGCGTACAGTCCGCAAGTGTCTTGACGCCGATATCGTAAATCTTCTGCAATTCCGGATCTTTGAGCACAAGCGGTTTGAAATGTTCGTAGTCCGCAGAGGTCTCGGTTGTGACAACCGGATCGTCAAAAACAGCCTGCCACTTTGGCGAGGTATCGATCACTTTTAATTCCACATACCGGAAACTGTAGCGGCGCGACAACGTGATTGTTGCCGGAAGTTCATCTACATGGATAAATTCCTCCTGAATCCACGAACGGCTCAGCCAGCCGTCATAATCGGCGGACTCTGCTGCCAGCTCCGCAGGCATCTCCGCAAATTTGATGCGAAGATATAACGGGGCATCCATCGGGGAGCCGGTCTGATCGATATGGATCTGAAAGGTTCCCACACGATGATCTCCGAAATCGAGGATCAGCTTATCGTTTCTCTTTAATCCATAACTTTTTAAATCCGCAATCTTTTTTTCACTCTCTGTCACCCACACGCCGTTTAACTTGGACGGATCTTCCATCAGTTCCACGATGCGTACCGGTGTTACTTCCTGTTTGCGAATCACCGGACGGCACTGCTCGGATTTTGCCAGAAGCGCCTCATCATGCCGGAATTTCAAATCACTGTTTATCTGAAAGGTAAATGCCATAAATGTATCCTCCTTAAACGCACCTTACATCTGCGCTATGCCGTGCTTTTTCTGCAGACGGATCATCATGGTTCCTGCGATCGCACTGATCACAACGATTCCTGCAAAGCCGTACATGGTTGTGTGGATGCGGTCTCCTGCAACAAGATATGGGGTTACAAGTGCAAACAGTCCACAGCAGAATCTAGAAAATCCGTTGATGAATCCCTGCATGGAAGCTCTCGCCGCAGACGGGAAGGACTCCTGTGTCCACACTTTGTAAATGGACTCGCCTGCAAACTGGTTTCCAATGTTGTAGCATGCAATCATGCCAACGATCATGGCGATGGTTCCGCCGCCCAATGCGATACCGATCATGGCTGCCGCCTGAATCACGATACCTACATAGAAAAATTTGTTGCGGTGCTTGCTTCCTGCTGCGGATGCAAATAAAATACCACAGATCAGGCCGACGATATTTAAGACAATTCCGCATCCGGTTGCCAGTGACTGGGATGCATTTGCTTTTACAAGAATGTAGGTCTGGAACTGTCCAAAGGTATTTGCCAGTAAGTTCCAGCACACATAAAATACGATGATACAGGTGAAAAAGGAAACATATTTCTTACTCTGTCCACCCTTAAATAACGATACAAAGGAAACTTCATCCGAAGTTTTGCTTCCCTCTGCTGCGCGGTAACGGTCCCCTGCCTCATGGAATTCTTTGAATTTTTTCGAGCAGCTTCTCCATACAAAAGCAATGGCAGCAAAAGCGGCAAGCAGTGCAAATACCATACGTGCACCTGCTGCACCTTCCACGCGGGATACGATAAATGCCATCGCATAAGAACCAAGTACACCGATCTGCCAGAATACCTGTGTCGATGCAACTAAACTTGCAGAAGTCTTTTCATCCGGCGCATCGTGTGAAATCACGGTCAGACTGATCGGAAGATCTGCACCGGAAGCAAATCCGGTAATGACAAGACCGATCAGAAGCATCGGGAAATTGCCCGATAAAATACAAAGAACCGCACCGATCAGATAAAACAGATTCATCACATTAAAGGACCGGATCAGCCCGAATAACTTTGTGATGTTTCCGGCGAGCAGTGATCCTGCCGCAATGGCAAATGTCAGTGCTCCGGAAAGAATACCGACCTGTCCGTCCGTCAGTCCCAGTCCGGACTGCCATACGGTGATAGTTGCTGATAATCCAATAATAATACCAGATCCCAGCATCGATCCGATACCTGCCGCTCCAACCAGCGGCATATACGCTTTTGTTCCTGTTTGTTTACTCATTTTCTTTCCTCTCTTCCCTTCTTTGTTTACGTTCTTCTAACTCTTTTTGTATCTGTGGAAACTGCCGGTCAAGCTGATAAAATGCCATTGTCACAATGGAGCACACTAAAAGGATCATCGGGATGTAAAGATACATCGCCTTGATCGCAGTCAGTGCATTTGCCGTCTGTGTGACTGCCTCACTGTCATACTCTCCCCATGCCAACAGCCATCCGGAAATTCCACCGGCTGCCGCCTGTGCCACTTTTCCGAGAAATCCGTTGATGGAAGAAAGTGTTCCGGCCGCCTGCACGCCCGTCTTCCACTCGCCGTAATCCACCGGATCTGCCTGCATGGAAAAATAAATGCTTTCCTTGATTCCATAACCAGCCGCAGAGATCACAGCGCCGACTAAAATCACTGTGGAATGTATTGTTCCAAACGCAATCACAATCAGTCCCAAAAGCTGTACTGCTGCTGCCGTACTGTAGAGATTCCGCTTTCCTAAGCGTTTTGCCAGAAACGGAACCGTCAGGTTTGCGATCATCGGAACCATCGTCATAATGGTTGCCACAAGCGTTGATAAACTGGTACTGCCGACATAATATTTGTAATAGTACACAAGCGCTGCCGACTGGATAAAATAGCCCGTCCACATAAACAGGATATTCAGTGCAAACAATTTCCACGGCGTGTTGTGTGCCAGTGAGTGGATGGTTTCCTTTAACGTTGCACTCTTTTCATTCTCTGCGGCATTGGTCTCTCTCACAAGTGCAAAGGTCAGCAGAAAGCAAAGACAGCCAACCACACCAAAGATTGCCATTACCACGCGAAAGCCCAACGCTTCGTTCCCGTTTCCGATCAGTTTTACCATCGTAAGTGCGGTGGCGCTTACAATTGTCGATCCTAAAAATGCAAGGAACTTTCTCCAGGTCGCTAAAACGGTACGCTCGTTCATGTCATCGGTCAGCGCCGGAAGAATCGAAGCCAGCGGAATATTGACCACCGTATACATAAACGACAGAAAAATGTAAGTCACATACGCATAGGCAAGTTTTCCGTCCGGTGAAATATCCGGCACGCGAAAGGCAAGAACCGCTGAAAGTGCAAACGGCACAGAACCGAACAGAAACCATGGTCTGCTTTTTCCCCACCGTGTCTTTGTCTTGTCAATCGCAAAACCAACGAGCACATCGGTAATGGCATCGATCACACGACAGACCAGAAACATCACGGCAACCGCTCCGGCATTTAATTTCATGACATCGGTATAAAAGTACAAAAGATACAAAGAGATCATCTGCCAGATCAGGTTGCAGGCAAAATCTCCAAGACCATATCCAAACCTCTGTCTGTACAAAAAGAGTTTTGTTTTTCCCATAGTGTTTTCCCTTTCCATTTGTGTATCGCGCGACTGTTTCTTTACATTTAGGATTATAGCGCATAACCCATCCGTTTCCTATCGTCTTATTTGACTCTTTTATTGACTTTTTTTGACCTGTGCAGGAAAATAAAAGAAAAACTGTCAGAAATTTGACTTTCTTTGAATTATAAAAAAGGAGTATGCCATGCCCGCCAAAACGATTGAGCAAACATTCCGTGATCTGTTTGAATTGAATGAAGATGAGAGGTTTTACAAATCCTATTACGAAGCGTCCGCTTCCTCCGCGGATCTGAAAAAAATTTTAAAAACCGTCGATGTAGCAGACGCGATCCGGCGGCATCTGATCATTCCGGAACTTCTGCCGGATATTATCTCCTATGAAATGAATGATGATGAGTATTTCGGGGACAACGACCGCAATGTCTATATCAGCAAGCACAACCGCTATACCCCTTCATTTCTGCACAAACACGATTTTTTTGAGATCATTTTTGTGTTTACCGGAAGTTGTACACAGACCATTTCCGTAGAGCGCAAACTTTTCCACGAAGGCGATCTGATTTTCATCGCGCCGGGTGTCTATCACACGATGGAAGTCTTTGACGATGATTCCATCATTTTTAATATTCTGCTGCGCAAGTCCACATTCGACCAGATGTTTCTGCCGCTGATGAAAGGCAACCATCTGCTGAACGAATTTTTCTCGGAGGGACTCTACCACGCCCAGCAGATCGACTACGTTATTTTCCACGCGGGTGCGCACGGTCTGATTGAAGCGCAAAAACAGATGCTTACGGTCTACCATGAGCATCTGTTTCATGATTCCTATTCGGATCAGATTTTGATCGGGCTTCTTACAATATTGAGCGCCCAGATGATGCGCCAGTACGCCGACACGATGGAATCCTCCTACCGCGAAAAGGGCGAGCATGCGCAGGAAGATTTCAAAGTCATGCGCTACATGCAGAATCATCTCGATACGATCACGCTTCAGGGAGTTGCCGACCATTTCGGCTTTTCCCTCTCCTACTGCTCCCGCCTGATCAAATCGAGCACCGGGCAGAGTTTCAATGCGTGGAAACGCCTGCTGCGCATACAAAAAGCCGAGCATATGCTGCGCAACACTACCAAATCGGTTGCCGCCATCAGCGATACGCTCGGCTATGAAAATCCGGAAACCTTTATCCGTGCTTTCAAAAAAGAATTACACACTACTCCGGCGAAGTACCGGAGCCGCTACCGTGACACTCAGACTTAACCCTTTCCCATATGAAACCGATTTCTTAATTATGATTTTATGCCGGATAAATTTACAGATAGGCATCTTCAAACTGGTCTACCGGAATCGGCTTTGAAAAATAATACCCCTGATAAATTCCGCATCCCATCTGGGTAAGCTTATCAATTTGCTCCTTTGTTTCAACGCCCTCCGTGATAACGGAAAGACCAAGTGTTTTGGTGAGTGATATGATCGTATTTATAATGGACATACTTCTCTCTAAGCGTTCCGGCCGGGTTGTCCTTAAAAATCCCATATCTATTTTCAGCACATCCACGTCCATATCCTTTAGCGTATTAAATGAAGAATAGCCGCTTCCGAAATCATCTATTTCCACCTGAAAGCCGGATTTCCTGAACCGTTCAATCATTTCAAGTTCCCCTGCGGTTCCGGTCATAATTGCGGTTTCCGTAATTTCCAGTTTCAGTGTGGAAGGAATGATTTTATAGGTTTCAACAAGACTGGTAATTGTTTCATATACATCCATATAGTAAAAGTCCTTGGTCGAAATATTTACGGATATATACAGATCGTCCCGCCCGTCTTTCTGCCATTGTGCAAGTTTTTGTACGGCAAGTTCCCACACAAACCGGTCAAGCCGGTAAATCAGACCTGTTTTTTCAAAAACTTCAATAAAATCCCCCGGAAAAATCAGACCGCGTTTTGGATGCTGCCATCGGACAAGAGCCTCTGCCCCCAGTAGTTTTCCTTCCGATGTCACCTGTGGCTGTAAATACATGCAGAACTGTTTTTCGGCAAGTGCTTTATCAAAATCACCCACCAGCTGCTTTTCGGCAACGGTATCATGAAATATCGTGTCGCTATAGTATGCAATTGATTTATCATAGTTTTCCCCCAGTGTCTTTATTGCAAGATTGGCTTTATCACACATAATGGATACTTCTTCATTCCGGTCTGTGATTTCATAAACACCGACATAAATATGAAGATGATACAGGTCATTGTTAAATGCATGCCCCATGGTCTGTATCGCATCCATAAAATCTTGCTCTTTAAATTCTTCTTTTGGGATGCATATTGCAAATTTGTCACCACCGGTGCGTCCATAGACACTCCCTTCCCCACATTGTGCTTTAAGAAGATCTGCCTCCATTTTAAGGACTTCGTTTCCTTTTTCAAGACCAAAGAGATCATTGACCAGTTTAAAATCCTTGATATTGGAACAGATCAGCAGCCACTCTTTATCCGGATTCTCATTTAAAATTTCCGATGTTTTTTTGGCAAAATAATTCTTATTATACAATCCGGTAAGCGTATCATGTGTTGCAAGGTATTTTTCTTTCTCAAACGCAATATGTTTCTCCGTATTATCAATCAGATTCAGGAAAAAACCTATATATTCATTCTTTTTATCAAACAGTTTTCTGTATTCGATATCGAAATAATACGTTTTGTTGTCAATAATGGTTTGACCACTCCATTCAAGGGAGGCCGAATTGTTGGTGTCATGTTCTTTTATCCAGCCCTGTACATCCTCCGAGATCCCGGAAAGGGAATCCAGTGAACTGTTAAATATTTTCAATGCACGCTCATTAGCATACACACATTCGTTATTTATATCAAAACATATCACAGCGTTATTCATTTCATTTACAACGATGGACAGTGTTTTATCTACAAGTTCACGCGAAGAACGGTACAGCGTCAGGTAACAGATCAGTATTGCTGCGCATACAAAAAAAGGAAGCGACACATCAATCGGAAATTCTGAAATTCCACATATAAATTTTGATACCGTGATCACACAAATTAACACAAGTATCGGCAAATATTTCTTACGGTAAAAATCCGGTATCTGTATAATTTTGATTATAAACGATGCAATAATACAAACTACCAGACCATATGCAAACACATAGTGAAAGTAAAAAATAATGGATTTGTCGGCTACATGATACATATCAAAATTCGGGAATCGCACGGTTTCTATCGTAAATACGTTATGAAAAATTATATTTAAAAACAGTAAAATTCCATCCAGATATGCAATTATGAAACACCCCTTTTTAAACGGTGAAACCTCGTGAAAAACACGTGTATACTGCTGGGAATACTGCAATACATATATCAGCATCAGATCAAAGGAAAACCGATAAAGTGCTTCCATTATATAAGAAAATGTTTCATTTCCTGAAAAAGCAGACAAACCATTGCTAAGGATCGTAACAATTGCAAAAATGAGGCATTTCACAATGGAAGATGCCACATCACTTTTTATTTTTCTGGAATATTTGATACAAATAAGAATTGGTACTATCATCAGGCATAATAAGATCATATAAAGTTTATCCATGAAGACGTTAAACCTCCATTTAATAATAATTTTTATAACACTCCTGTTTTAAGGTAACTCCCTTATTATTTATAATAACCTAATTTCACCAGATTGTCTAATATAATTCCATTTCCCCTATCCTGAAATATGGCAAAAAAAGGACGATATGATTTCTCATATCGCCCCTTATCGCCCTCTGTATGATTTTAGAAATCTGTCAATGTAGCAGCTCTCTTCTCTAAGAAAGCTCCCATTCCCTCTTTCTTGTCGTGTGTATCATTGACAACGCCAAACAGGTTAGCCTCCATCTCAACAGCGTTCTTGATATCCATGTCATAACCATTGTTGATTGCAGCCTTTGCAACAGATACTGCATAGCTTCCCTTAGAAATAATCTTTGCTGCCATAGCCTTTGCAGTTGGCATAAGTTCTTCCTTGGCAACTACCTTATTTACAAGACCGATGCGGTATGCTTCGTTTGCATCTACGTTGTCGCAGGTGAAGATCATTTCTTTTGCACGTCCCATGCCTACCAGACGGGCAAGTCTCTGTGTACCACCGAACCCAGGAATGATTCCAAGACCACACTCTGGCTGTCCGAAGATGGCATTCTCACTTGCGATACGGATATCACATGCCATAGAGATCTCACATCCTCCGCCTAATGCAAATCCATTTACTGCAGCGATAGTAACCTGACGCATATTCATCAGTTTGAAGAATGGCTCAGAAGCCTTGATTCCGAATGCACGTGCTTCCGGAGCTGTGAAGTTTACCATCTCAGCAATATCTGCACCAGCTACGAATGACTTGAACTCGTTGCCCTTCTTATCCGGACCGCCGGTTAAGATAACTGCTTTGATATCATCGTTTGCTTCAATCTCGCTTAAGCATACGTTTAACTCATCCAGAGTCTCACTGTTTAATGCATTTAATGCTGCTGGTCTGGAGATTGCTAATACAGCGATTCCGTCAGCTACTTCCAGAGTTAAATTCTTGAACTCACTCATTGTATAAATCCTCCTAATCCTAAATGTCTTTCGTAACGGTATATGCACCTTCTGTCACGAATCATCGACAGTTTCATATGAGATAATCGTAACACTTTGTCAAAAATTTGTCAATCCTATAAGTGTCCGTAAGCGCAGAAAAACAGCCGGGTTTCCGACTGCTTTCCCTCTATGCAACCCTGTGCTGCATATGATTCTTTAAAAACAGATAATCGATGCCATCCACCACCTGTTTATTGACCAGCACAATATTCTCAATGTCTTTTGCAGTATCAATCTTACTGCTTAAATACTTATCATGCATTTTCTGAATATAATCAAACAGTGCCTCCTGGCTGGCAAACTGCCGATGCCCACATTCATTCAACACCTTCGGTGCCTCCGTCTTTAAAAAGGCGCGGAGTTCATGTTTGAGATGTTCTTCATAAGCACAGTGTTCTTTAAATCCTCCCGGATAAATCTTATTGTGCGGAAAGGTAAAATAATCTGCTACGTAATGCGTGATCTCCCCCAGGTTCATGTAATACATCCGCTTCCGTTTTGGAAAACGGTTCTCTTTTCCATGGATCAATGCATCTATATCCTTCCTGAGTTTTGGAAATGTACCGGTAATCTCATGCCGTTTATAGATAAAAGATGGCTTACAATCCGGCAGGACACTTCCAATATAAAACGACAGCCAGTGTTTTTTCAGCCCTTCGTCCTCTGTGTTTGCTACAATATAACGTGCCAGTGAAATATGTGACTTCTTTCTCATGTTTTCCGTCCATCCTTTCTGAAATGGCTTTTGTGCTGTAACAATTTCCCTGTCATCATCATATATCCAGGGCTTCAAAAAAACAAGAGAAATTTTTGTAAATATCACTGGAAATTTTTGAAAAAACAGCCCGCTACTTCTCGTTCATCTGTTTCATATAAGTAATAAACGCCTCCAGTTCCAGCGGTTTTGCATACAGATACCCCTGATAGCAATGACAGCCCAGCGTATCCAGAAGATCTCTCTGCTCCCTGTTTTCCACAAACTCTGCAATTACATTTACCCCAAGTTCCTGTCCCAGTTCAATTATCGAACGCACAATTTTCTGATTCGTATGGCTTTTCAAAAGCGGGCGGGTCAGTGAACCGTCCAGCTTGACCACATCAAAATACTCTGACTGCAGGTACAGCAGGGAAGTATGTCCCATGCCGAAATCATCAATCAAAAGCTTATGCCCCTGCTTTTTGAGTTCTTCAAGTTTCCGGACAACCACATCCGTCTGCAGAAGGATATCCTGTTCTGTAATTTCAATCCAGAGCATATGGGCATCTATCTCTTTTTGTTCCATTGTCTGCCGGATATATCCCTCAATGTCCCACAACAGGGAGTGCGCGGTAATGTTTACGGAAATTTTAAAATCCGAATCATATTGTGCACGCGTCTGCACAATCCCATCCGTAACCTCATCAATGATAAACCGTTCCAGTTCCGGCAATACCTTTCCCGCCTCTGCAAGATAAATAATAAGTGGTGGATATATCATACCATATACTGGATGGTTCCAGCGCAGCAGTGCCTCAGCACCAATACAGATACCATCGCTGTATACCTGTGGCTGATAAAGCATATACAGTTCTTTATTCTTGATCGCATGCTTTAAATCAAGCAGGAGCATACGGGAAATCATTCCGATATGGTCTCCGCGCGTCAAAAACACCGGCTGGTCAATCTGTTCTTCCTTTTCCTGTAATTCGTGTATCAGAACCTGAACATGACGCTTGGCTTTATATACCTCCATCCTCTGATTTATTTTCAGGAACGGAAGGTAAAACAATATCCCTGCCAGAATTCCCACTGCCTGCACGGCAATTCCCTTCCAGGAACCGCTGGCAAGATAGCCACCGATACCAACCGGTGTCGACCATACTACCTCATGGGTAAGAACCGGCAGGAAAC
>OHHI01000963.1_pt1 | contig 12694 bp, 8 predicted proteins | sample 1568001 | NCBI WGS metagenome assembly OHHI01 (sample SAMEA3879506, study PRJEB24766) | human gut metagenome | biome: human-associated habitat; feature: feces | place: USA | collected 1985/1987
ACACGGTCATGTCCAACTACCACCTGCGGGACAGGTCGCTGTCCCTGAAAGCGAAGGGGCTGCTGTCCCTCATGCTGTCGCTGCCAGAGGACTGGGACTACACCATGAAGGGGCTTGCCCGCATCTGCAAGGACGGCATCGACAGCATCAGCGGCGGCATCCGGGAGCTGGAGGCACACGGCTACGATCAGCCGCCATGCCAGAATGAAACCACCGATCACACCACCGATAATAAAGTTCAATGCAAACAGGGCAATCCCTCCACCCAGGGAGCTGCGCCCAGCGTCTTTCAAAGAAATTTATTCCAGTTCATGCCGCCGCTGTTGTTCCTGTTCCTTTGGAACGGCCAGCAGCGCATCCACATTTTGCTTGACGGTATCGTATTCCTGGGCTTCGGTTCTTGCGGTTTTGTACTCTGTAAGGAGCCGTTCCTTTTCTGCGTTGAGCTTAGCAAACTCCGTTTTCATGCTTTCAGTTATCGGCAGCGGCACAGCCCCCAGCCGTTTCAATTCTCTGGCGGCCGCTTCAAAAAGGATAATTTCGCTCTCATGCCCCCGCAGGAACTTTTCTTTATTATTCGATTTGCGGTATCGGTCATAGATCGGCTTTAGCTGACGGTAAGTTTCAGCGTACTTCATCACAAGGGCAAGTTCTGCGGCACGGTTTTCTATCCGCTTGATCTCCGTATGAGCGGTATCCCTGCGCGCAGGCACGGCGGTCAACCTGCTTTCCAATTCCTCATAGCTGCCGATGCCATACTCCGTCAAGAAGTTCATAGTTTTGGCGGCCTGTTTCAGATTGTTCAGCTTCGCCCAATGGGTGAAGCCTGCGCTCTGCTGTGCCTTGATATTGTTCTGGATATCAATGAGCAGGCTGATCTTTCCGTCCTGCCGTTTCGGTTGGCGGGAAGGTCTGGATCGTCCGGCAATCCGGGCGGCAAGGGCTTCTTCGGTGTAGTCAACCCCCAGCGTTTTCAGACGGGTGAACCGTTCCTGATCCGGTGCTCTGGCAGAGATATACTTGCCGCGCTTGATCTCATAACCTTCTCTCTGCAGGCGGCGAAGCAGGTCTTCTAAATCGGAACAGGCTGGCAGGAGCCGGTCAATGGCCGCTTTCAGCTTTGCCTTATATTACAATCTGAACAAGGCGTTTTGGCCAGATTTCGGAGGATTTTTTCAAAAAAATCAACCTTATCCGCAACTTTTCTCTGAACACTTCGCCGGATGCCTTGTGTTTCTTCGGATATTCGTATATAATGTATCGTGTTGAGTATTATCCATGCGGAGGTACGGTATGAACGGCATCAAGGGCTATATCTCCATTCGGGAGGCGTCCTACCGTTGGGGCGTGTCAGAGCGGCGGGTCAACCAATATTGCGCCGAGGGGCGGATCCCCGGCGCGTCCCGGTTCGGGCGCTCATGGGCGATCCCGGAAAATGCGGAAAAGCCGTCCGACCCGCGCTTTCAGGAACAGCACCGCGATCCCGACAGGACAAGCACCTGACGGATACCCCTCTGCATTTTAGCATCCGCAAAAAGGAAGTGAACGCTATGACCTGCGATGAGAGCTTGTACCGCCAATATCTGAGCGGCGATGACGAAGGGCTTAATGCCCTGATGAAAAAATACGGTGACCCCCTGACCCTGTATATTGACGGCTATCTGCACGACGTTCACGAGGCGGAGGAGCTGATGCTGGACGTTTTCGCCTATCTGTTCACCAAAAAGCCCCGCATCCGGGACGGCGGCTTCAAGGCGTATCTCTATAAGGCCGCGCGCCACATGGCACTGCGCCATAAGAGCAAACGAAAGCCCCTGTTCAGTCTGGACGAGCTGACCGGCGAGCCGGACGGGCGGCTGCTGGCGGTGGAGGTCATCCGGACGGAGGAGCGAAACCGCATCCTGCATTTCTGCATGGATGAAATGAACCCGGACTATCGGGAAGTCCTCTATCTCACCTATTTTGAGGATATGAGCTACGCGCAGGCGGCGGAGGTCACGGGAAAAACGGTAAAACAGATCACCAACATGGTGTATCGCGGAAAAGAGAGCCTGCGAAGGCTCTTAGAACGGGAGGGGATCACAAATGCGGAGTCATGAGGAGCGCGTTGCGGAGACGAAGCGGCGCATCGCCAAAATTGAGCGAGAGAAACGGCTGCGGCGCAATACGATCACCATGGCTTCCGCCGTGGCGGCGTGCCTCGCGCTGCTCATCGGCGCGTCCCTCGCCATGCCCGGCATCGCCGCAAATATCCAGACAGGCGACTATTCCGGCTTTGAAACGGCGGCAAGCATCTTTCACGGCGGCGCGGCTTTGGGATACATCGTCATCGGGCTTTTGGCGTTTTTACTCGGCGTGTGTGTGACCGTTCTGTGCTTCCGGCTGCGGCAGATGAACCGGGAGGACGATCAGAACAACGAAAGCGAGGGGATTCATGGAGCTGATTGAGAACCTGCTGCAATTGCTGACCACGTTCGTCGGCGCGCTGCTTTCGGGCATATCCTACCGGAAAAGCGGACGACAGGCATATTTCCTGCTGCTGTGCTTCTACGGCTGCTTTGCCCTTGGCGCGCTCTACTGGACGCTGTATCTGCTGCTGTTCGATACCACACCGCGGGTCTTTTATGTCTCGGAGTTCGGCTGGGTGGCCAGCCTCATCTTCCTGCGCATTTTGCAGGCCACTTTGGCGGGAGCAGATGAACGCGCCTTCCGCTGCCGCAGGGCGTGGCACGCGCCTGCGTTCGGTGTGCCGCTGCTGGCGTTCTACTGCATCTTCGGGGATATTCTCTCCAACCTGATCTGGTGCGGCATGATGATATGGCTCTCCTTCTGCGCCATTCGTGGGCTTGTCTATGCGAAAACGCAGACGGATACGGCGCGGAATATGCGGTACTTCCACATCGGAGTGCTGTGCTTTGCGTTCGCGGAGTATCTGCTCTGGACGGTGGGCTGCTTCTGGCCGGAAACCTCACCGGCAAGCCCCACCTTCTGGTGTGATATGCTGCTGACGCTTGCGATTCTGGGGCTGCTGCCCGCCACGAGAAAGGCGGTGGCTGCATGACCTACATCGAGAATATTTTCATCTGCATGGTGTCCCCGCTGCTGGTGGCCGCTTTGTGCATGGGCAGGCGGCAGCTTCGCTTCTTCCTGTTCTGCATTGCCGGGATGGGGGTGTGCCTGCTTTCGGCCTATATCAACACCTTCCTCGCGGCGGTATGTCAGGCGGACGCCCTTGCCGCCACGGCGGAGATTGCGCCGGTGGTGGAGGAAATGATGAAGCTGCTGCCGCTGGTGTTCTATCTTCTGGTATTCGAGCCGGAGGGGGATAAGATCAAGCCCGCCGCCATCACGGTCGCCCTCGCCTTCGCCACCTTTGAAAATGTGTGCTATCTGATCCAAAACGGCGCGGACCGCTTCTCCTTCATCTTCTTCCGTGGCTTCGGCACGGGCGCGATGCACGTCCTCTGCGGCTTGATCGTCGGCGGTGGCCTTGCATACACGTGGCAGCGGACGTGGCTGAAGATCGCAGGCACCTGTGGGCTGCTGGGCGCGGCCATCACCCTCCACGCCATCTACAATCTGCTCATCGCCTACGGCGGCGCGGCGCAGTATGTGGCCTACGCCCTGCCGGTGCTGCTGGTGGCGGCGGGAAAGCTGTCCGCTTTTCGCTTATCGCGGAGAAAATAACCGAACATTCCCTCCTTGAGAGCTGCTTTTTGGCGGCTCTCAAATTTTTTGAAAAATTTTTCGTTTTGGGTGAGAGTTTTTTCGATTTTTTGTACCTATATAAGTGAAAGGGTTTTTATTACAGTTTCAGACAAACCGGAAAGGGGGTTCAAACAATATGTACGATACCGCAAGACGGGTCGCACTCGTCAAGCAGCGGGTGCGGGAAAACACCCGCCGGGGGCAGCGGCGCGAGGCAATAAGCCTCTCCGCTTTCTGCCTGATGTTATTCACAGCACTTGCCGGGGCGGCGGACGCACTTATAGTGCAGGGGCAGACCGCCGCGTAGGGCATCCGGCTCAGAAACAGAGAAAACCAGAAAAAAGGCGGGGCGGACAAACCGAACCGACACGAACAGGAGGAGAAAAGCCAATGAAAAAACGAATACTTAGCATACTGCTCGTCTGCTGCATGGTGCTGACCATGCATCCGACAGCGGTGTTTGCAGCGGTGAGCGATTCGCTGGGCAACACACCCGAGGAAAATCAGGCGATTTTGGATCAGCTCTCCGCCCTGACTGGCGGTAGCAGCGACCAGGTGCTTTCCATGCTGAACGCTTTGGGGCTGCTGGATGAAGACGGCAATTTCAAGGTGGATCAAACCATCACTCTGGACGGTCAGGTGTTGACACTGGCGGCTGTCATGGAGCTGCTGGAAAATCCCGCCACGGATCTCACCCGTATAGCCGACGTGGATGGGACTCCGGTGGCGCTGGGCGATTTGAAGACTATGATCCAAATCGAACAGGAGCTGCAGCGGATCAAGGACACCTATTTCTCCGGCAGGGAGTTTACCGGGGAAGCACTGGAGAATCTCAATAGCCTGATGGAGCAGCTGGAGCTGCAGGGCATCAGTTTGCAGTATTCCGCCTCTGCCACATCGCCTGTGGGCGTTGAGACGGTGGATATGAGCAGCATGATGAGCCAAACGCTGGAGGATCTCGCAAACAACAGCTGGAGCTCCGGGACTTTTACTGTATACGGCGGAAAACCGGTCGGCTTTTCCTACCGCATTCAAAAAGGCCAGCTCAGCGATTATATCACCAGTGTGGAGGTCTCGATAGGCGGGGTGAGTGGGGTCGAGCAAAGCGACGGGTCCTACAAGCTGACCTATGACGTAGGCTCAACTTTCAGTTTAGGTGGTTGTAATATCACTGTCAAGGTTCAAACCAAAGGAAGAACCTCAGCCTGGCACGATAATACTTATTCCTATGGCGACCTGCTGGGGATGATTGAATTTTACGATGCGGAAAATCTGGTGTTCTATGACGGCGCCGCTTATGCCGACCACTGTCAGCTCAAGCTAATAAAGACGGTTGGCGCCCCCGCAATACAAACATCAATGACCGCGCCGAACTATGAGGAAAGATACGAAAGCACAACCACAATACAGGGGGATATGTATATTCCTTTGCTGGCAGATGAATACAATGCCCTCGGTGCCAATAATCCGGACTTCGTTGCGTTAAGCGATACCATCAGAATTCTGGATGGCGCTCGCAACTCGGTGCTTCCCGTCGGCTCCGACCCATTTTATCAACCATACCAAATCGACGCCAGCATCGAGTTTAACTGGAGTACCGAAAAAGCTGCCTATACTGGCGATGCGCCGTATGGCTGGTATAAAAACCAGCCCTTTGCCCCGTTCTATCTGACGGAGTACAAGTTCAATGAAGAATCTCTGGGGCTCAGCAACAACAGAACAAAAGCGCTGAACTGTACGATCAACAAGGGCGAAACAGTCAGCATCTCCCTGCAGTCTACCACGCAAAACAGAGAGAAGCAGCAGTACTATCTGCCCTTCGAACTGTATCTGAAGAATGTAAATGGCGATATCCAACATTCCTACGCCACCGCTAAGACCAGCAACGTCTCCGCCAAGCTGGTGGACACGGACAAGCCCATCATTCAAAGCGTCACGGCCCCGGCGGGAACCTATGCCAGCGGACAGCACGTGCCCATCACAGTTACCTTTAGCGAGTTCGTGGATCTTAGAAACGCCAGCGTGACCATCAATGGCAAAGACTATAGCGCCGCTGAGCTTTCCATGAACGACTACGGTGTCACGGCAATGCTCTGGTATCCGGTGCAGGATGCGGATGACACCACGGTCATCGTCAATGGTATGACCAGTGTGGAAGATGTTTTCGGTCATACGCTGGATACCACATCTTATCAAAGCAACGCGATTGCCAGCGTAACGCTGAAGAGCGTCTTGATGCGTAACGCTCCCACCGCACTCACCGCCGACTACGACAACGGCAAGGCATCGTTCACGATGAACGCCAACATGGAGCAGGTCTACAAGACCGTATACAGCAATTATCACATCCCGGCAGGCACAGACCCGAAGGAAGCCCCGTTCCGCCTCGAGCTGAGGTACGACTCCGCGGTTGAACCAATCCATCTGCAGGTCTATCTGGACACAGAGAAGGAAGCCTTCACCATGAGCGACTATGCAATCGCACCCGCAGCTTACACCCGCACCTATACGGTGACGCTGCAGGCCAACGAGGGCACGAAAGACTCTCCTAACTGGGTGAATGTTCTTCCCCTGACCCGGCAGTTCACGGTGGCAAAGAAAATTTCCGCGCACACGGTGACCATAGTCCCGGAAGCGAATGACGCCGACTATACGATTTCCCTCGCCGATTCCGCCCGCCCCACGCTTCAGGCCAAGGTTTTGGGGAAAAACGGTGAGCAGGCCAGCTACATCACCGGTAAATGGAGCAGCAGTGACCTGGACATTGCCACCATCGACGAGGATACCGGCCTTGTTGCCACCACAGGAACCAAGGTGGGAGCCGTCACCTTTACCTTTACGGCGGACAACGGGACTGAGGACACTGCCGATGATGTGACGGGCGAGTCAAAGCCCTATACCGTGACGGCAGGCGATTCCCTGGCACTGGTGATTCCCGGCGGCGCGTCCATCGTGACGCGGGTAAATCAGCCCGCCACCGTGCTGTGGAGCTCCAACGCCACGCTGATGGCGCCGAACAAAGAGTTCCATTACAGGATTGACCTGTATGAGGGCAACTACGCGAATGAGGCGGCGCTGAGCGGCCGCAAGCCCGTTGCGACTTATACCGCCGGCAAGGATAAAAACAGCGTGCGGATCGAGGAGAATGTGCTCTCCAAGCTCTCTAACGGCAATACCCCTGCCTACACGGTATTGGTCTCCATACCGCACCCCAACGCCGGCGGTGAGGACGTCCGCCTGTCGGCACTTGCCTGGATCATTGTGCAGGCACCACCTGCCACAGCCAAGCTGACACCGCCCCAGAGCATTTACCTCAAGGATACCGACGGTGCCGTCAATATCGACTGGTCGGTGGAAAACACCACTGACGGCGCCCCTTTGCAGCCCACGCTGACCATCACCCGGGTCACAGAGGACAACAACACCACCAAAGTGGTGGACAGTGAGCGCCTATCCGGCACCTCCGGGAGCTTCCCCCTGTCATTACAGAGTGTGCAAGCCGGCAATCTGAAGGACACCTATCAAGTGGTTTTGAGCGTGGAGAATCCTGGTGAGGAATCTCCCAGCACCGACTCCTTCCCCCTGTATGTCTACGATGCCGACGCACTGAAGGTGCAGAACGACAAAGGAGACACGATTTCTGCGCTGACCATGGACAATACCTCCAAGGTCAGCGGCAGCCTGCCCACCGTTACAGCTGAAATTTTGCAGCTGCGCCAGGAGTTGGGGCTGATCGAGTACATAGGCATCAACTATGACGAGTACGGATGGAACTCCTTTAAAGACGGCATCCGGTGGCTCTCCAACAACAATGCCATTTCCGTCAACTACAAGCAGGGCGGACTGTATGAGGACATCAGAAACTTCTCCTTTGATTCCTACCTTCCCGAAACCAAAATGGCGCTGTCCGGCTTGGCCAACGGCACCGCAACCGTCACGGCTACCCATGCCGCCACGGGCATGAGCGCCGCCGTACAGGTGACAGCGAAAACGCTGCAAAATAAGTTCTATCTCTTCCAGCTGACGCCTGCAGCGGAAACTACGCTGCAATACACCGACGGCAAAGGTGTGCCCAAAACGGTCACGACCAACAGTGATGGCGTGCTGGCGCTTTACGAACCCAACGGGATCGCCAGTGAGGTGTCTCTGCGGTCCGGCTCCGGCGCGGATATTTATCTGGGCACCATCTATAAAGAAAATCTGCGTTCCGGCGAGCGGGATGCCACAAAACTGCAGCTTTATCCCTTGAATACCTTCAGCCTTCGGCGAGTCGCCCGGGCATCTGTGACGCTCATCACGCCGGGCGGCGATCCGCTGGCGAACAAGACGGTGACCGTTCGCGGCGGCGTTTATAAAAACGGAGGCTACTGCCAGACAGCTCTGCTGGGCTCCAGGGCAGGAGCACTTGTCAGCGGCATCACCGGCGACACCTATACCACGGATGCGGCGGGAAATATAACCGTCTATCTGGATTCCACCCAGTTCTGGTCGGCCGAAAAGGGCGAGAACAGCACCACGGCGCTTTCCGCTCTGGATCAGCTGGAGTACATTCTGGAGATCAGCGCAATTGACGGCGACAAGTACTATCCACTGCTGCTGACCGTCAACGGCAAGCTGGGCGTGGACGATGTAATGCGCACCGCAGAGGGCGTTGTCTCTCTGGAAAGCGTGCCGCCGGGGGAGGAAAACAAACCCTTCATTGTGGCGCAAAGCGTTGATTACGGTCTTGCCAACGGTCAGAAAGTGGATGTCCGCAGCTCGACCGGGAAGATTGGCCCTAACAGCAGCTTTAAAACAGCAACCCTGCACACCACCATGTTCCTCTGGGGCGAGAAGATTGCCGACGCGCGGAATTACAGTCTTAAGCTGGCGGACGAATACGGCGTTCTTCCTGCCGCCCAGAGCAGCAGTACCAAGCAGTATCCCTTCTCATCCATCCCCGTAGCGGAAAACGATCTGACTCTCACCGAGGCCACCATGACCACCTCTGGATGGATCGCCGACGGCAAGGATGTGGGTATGAAAACGCAGCTGAGCCTGAACGGCAGCCTGCTGCAGGAGAAAATAATGCCCTTCCGGGTCGTTGATTTGACCCGAGTGCCCAAGGTGACAGAGGATGACCGCGTCACCGGTATTCTGGCGACGATGGGATCCTCCAGTGGAGTGAATCAAGTCGACTTTGGCGGAGTGGGCGATAGTAACATTCTCAAGGTGCTGACCGGACGGCTGGATGATCTGAGCGGTCCGGTGAAAAGTTCCGCGTTCAAAATGATCATCACCCCCAGCGAAGATCCCTCCGTGTTCCGTGCCATGATTTGGGCCGGGTACAATACGCTGGAGATGGAGGACATGGACTATTCCGAGGACGGCGTGGCGTTGGGTGCGAATGTGCTGACGCAGAACCTGGAGGTGGGCGTGCCCGGGACCGGGGACCTGAGCCAGATGGCCCAGGGAACCTATGATCCCAAGGGGGACTACAAAACCAACTCCTTGGCCGACAATGTCACCAGCACGGATCTCAACTTGCAGTTGGAGGGCTTTTACGAAGCGGAGATCCGCTATAACGCCGAAAAAAAGGAGTGGGAGGTTTTCACCGTAGGCGGCGGCTTTACCTCCGGCGTTGGCGTGGGTTTCTCCTTCAGCGTGAACGCCATGGCTGGCCCCGTGCCGTTGACAGCAACCTTTGAGCTGGGTGGTGCCATTCAGCTGGATTTCCGTACCGCAGTGCGCTACGGCCAGCAGGGACAGGGCACAGAGCTTGCCTGGAGCGATCCCACGGCCACGGCAGTGAATGACTTTTTGACCACGCTGCGTATCAACGCCTATGTCCACGCGTTTGGCGGCATTGGCTTTGACTATTCGATCGTGGCGCTGAAGATCGGCCTATTCGGCAATTTGGATGTGGACAGTCAGAATAAGTTCCTTTCCCGCACCTATCTTGCCGACGAGACAAAGCGCCAGATCAACGGTCAGGCTCTGGGGATCCAAAGCGAAGTGGGGATCAAATTTGTGGCAACCTTCCTGTTTATCTCCTACGAGGCGGTGATCGCCTCCGGAACCCTTGGAGCCACCAGGACTTTTAATGACTGGAAAACAATCGACGACTACTGGAATAGCGCCACCAGTGGGCTGAGCCTTGCCTCGCTGCGGATGGCGGCGGCCCAGAGCGGAATGCAGGTGGCTTCTGCCAGTGCGACGCTCCAAAGCCGGGACTATCTGGAGCAATATGCCCGTACTTGGGGCCAGCCCCAGCGGCGGATGATGCTGTTCTCTCTGAACTCCACCAGTGGGCTGGAAAACATCCAGACCAATGCCAACCCCGCATCCTATCCACAGCTCAGCGATGACGGGAAGGTATTGGCCTACATCAACGACGGCAACAGCAGCAGTATTTACGACAGCCGGGCGCATTTCTCCACCCTCAATGGCGGCGTCTATACTCCCTCCAGTGAAATTGACGCTCCCACAGGGTTCCCCGGCTACGGCGACACGAGCGTTTCTCTGTCCGGCACTGACAGCTTCGCGGCGGCGGCTTGGATTCGCATGGGCACCGATCTGCCGGGTAAAAATGCCGGTAATGCCGTGACATTGGAAGAGCAAAACCTGCTGATGAACAGCACGGAGATCGTAGCGTCCGTCTATAACGGCAAAACCTGGACTTCCACCCGTCTAACCAACGACGGCACGCCGGATCTGGCCCCAGCCACGGCAGTGGGCGGCAACGACAAGGCCATCGTGTTCTGGCGCAGCGTCTACACCCCCGATCCCGGTACGCAGGGCAGCAACAACCTGCTGAACTTCACTACCAGAGATTGTATCATGTACCGTTGCTATAACAGCGGCACCTGGAGCGAGGCCAAAATGCTTTATAACGGTGCTACTGGCAGCGTGAAGGCGTTGCAGGCGGCCATGCTGCCCGACGGAACCGCTATGGCGGTTTACTCACTGGACCGCAGCGAAACCGGAGATACCTCCGACTACGAGATTGCCTATTGTACCGTGGCTGCTAACGGAACTCCCGGTACAGCCATGCTGGCAACCCGTGACAGCAATCTTGACGAAAACCCCCAGGTCGTTGCAGCCAACTTCGGCGGCGGGGACGACCGATTTGTCATCGGTTGGCATAGTGTCCGAGACGGCAGCAGCGATATTCAGCTGTTGGCTGTGGACGGTAGCGGCACCATGTCCAACAGTTTCCCCGGCTCTCTGTCTGCCCTGACCAGCAGCGGCAACGCCGTCGTGGGCGGAGACTTCCGCTTCGCTTCCCTCAGTGGGGATCATCGCAGCCTCAATGATCTTACCATCGTCTGGAATGAGACTGTCAATGACGCCAACGGCGCGGTAGATCACGGCATTTTGAAGGCGGCCAAGCTGCGCTATGCCGCAAATACCTACACGCTCTCCGCACCATTGGAACTGGCAGAGCTGCCGGATCGCACGCTGGCTGACCACTTTGATGCCTATGTCTGCGGCACCAATCAGGTGCAGGCCGCCATTCAGGCCACCCGGTATGACGATGAAAACCAGGAGGTAATCGGCGGCGTGACCGTTCCGGGTGAGGAAACGATCCTCTATACCGCTACATCTGATTTTATCACCGATGCGGTGGCAGTGGAACAGATCGGTGTGGATTATGCAACGCTGGCGTTGAACAGCCTGACACCCATTCGCTTTACCATCCGCAACACCGGGCTGAACGATGTGACAAACCTAACGGTCAGCCTTGGCAGCGGGGAAACCGCCACCCTTACGGAAACACTGCTGCCCAATGAAAGCACCACCCTTACCGTCTGGCACCATGTGAGAGACCGCGTGACCGACCCGAGCTATACCATCACCGCCGCCGGCGGCATCCACGAAAACGGCACAGTGTATCTGGATTATCCCGACATTGGCATCTCGCAAATGGAAGTGATTGCGGAGAGCGCCGGCAAGCGCACGGTGCGCATGACCCTCTATAATTCCTCTGCCGCCACGCTGGCCGACGGAAAGAACCGCGAGGTGAAGCTTGCGTTCTATGCGGATGATCTGCATACCAAGCCTGCAGAGGTAGCCTGCACCACAAACGGCGTATCGGTTAGCGGTAATGAAATCACCGTTTCCGGAGACAGCGCCCTCGCCCGCATCGATCAGGGAACCTTTACACTGGACCTGACCTATGATCTGGGCAGGTATATGACATCCATTGGCAAAACCGAGATCCCCAATGTGGGTACCTATCTGTACGCCGAGGCGTGGGCGGAAGGCCAGATCGGTGGAACGGGAGGCAATCAGCGCCTCCCGGAGTATGACGGCAGTGACAGCGAGGCCAGCGTCCATATGACCGGTGCACTGGCCCGCACCGGAGAGCAGCTGACGATGGATGTGACACAGGGGAACGACGGCAACGGTCACAGCACCGCCGCCATTACCCTGCGCAACAACTGCCTGCAGTCTCAGACTAGCGCAGAGCTGGTGGCCACGCTGCTGGATGCTGCCGGGACCGTTCTGGAAACGAAAAAGACCAGTATTGGCGGTGCCATCTCCGGGGAAACCTTCCAGACGGAAACCGTCACCTTCTCCCGGCTTGGCACCCGCGTAGTGGTGCGAGCCGCAGTGCCCGGTAATGACCTTCTGACCTTTGAAGGTCTGGCAGTGGGGCTCGGCGATTTTACCGCCAACGGAACGAACTATACCTATACGCTGCAAAATGATAGCGGAGCAACATCTACGCTAGTCACAGCGGTGTCTGGAAACGGCGAGCCCGTGAGCATCAACGGACAGGCTCTGTCCACCGGCGGCAGCGCAACCGTTGCCATCCCCAACAGCGGCACAACCGACATTGTCGTGAGAATCGGTGCTAAAACCTACACGCTGACGATTCTGCGCAATAGCGGCACAGGCGGCGGAGCGACCAGCTACACCCTCACCTTCGACACCAACGGCGGCAGCGCCATCGCGCCCATCACCCAGGACTACGGCACTGCCATCACCGCCCCCGCCGATC
>OHHI01000975.1_pt1 | contig 12511 bp, 11 predicted proteins | sample 1568001 | NCBI WGS metagenome assembly OHHI01 (sample SAMEA3879506, study PRJEB24766) | human gut metagenome | biome: human-associated habitat; feature: feces | place: USA | collected 1985/1987
TACAACCGTACCGGGACAGGGACTCGGTGCGCAGCAGGAGAGCAGTGTGCCGGTACTCGAACCGGTGCTTAACTACCGGATTTATCTGCCGGACGAAGTGAATGCCGTGGAGATGATGGAAAAATTAAAGCAGCTTGAGGAGGAAGACCCACAGCTTTACATAGTGTGGGTGGAGGAGTTTAAGGAAATCCATGTGCAGCTCATGGGACAGGTGCAGATGGAGGTGCTTGTGCGTCTCATAAAGGACAGGTTTGGTGTTGTTGTCACGTTCGGACCGGGCAGCATTGTATATAAGGAAACGATAGCAAGGGCTGTCGAGGGAGTAGGACACTTTGAGCCGTTGCGCCACTATGCAGAGGTGCATCTGCTTTTGTCGCCGGCGGAGCGTGGCAGCGGAATCACAGTTACATCCACCTGCAGTGAGGATGTGCTCGACAAAAACTGGCAGCGCCTCATAGCCACACACGTTGAGGAAAAGGAGCACAGGGGTGTGCTCACAGGCTCAGCGCTTACCGATGTGAAGGTCACTATTCTTACAGGAAGAGCACATGTAAAGCACACGGAGGGAGGCGATTTCCGCCAGGCTACATACAGAGCAATCCGCCAGGGGCTTAAATCCACAGAGAGCGTGCTGCTTGAGCCATACTACAGCTTTATCCTACAGGTGCCGATGGAGTATGTCGGCCGTGCGATGACAGATCTGGAGCAGAGATTTGCAAGAGCCGAGAGCCCGCAGTTTGCCACAACCGCTGCGAGGGAGATGGCAACAATTACAGGAAAGGCACCGGTTGCGACAATGCAGGATTATGTGAGTCTGGTGCATGCGTATACAAAGGGGCTCGGGCACCTGACACTGGAGCTGTGGGGTTATGATGAGTGTCACAATCCTGCGGAGGTGATTGCGCAGATGCACTATGACAGCGAGGAGGATTTCCGCAATCCGACAGGCTCGGTATTTTGTGCGCACGGCTCAGGCTACGTGGTGCCGTGGGATGAGGTCCCGGAGCATATGCACCTGCCGTATGTCTACCACGGAGATGAGTCTGAGGAGGCACTTGCAGCGAGTGCCCGCACGCAGAATGCATTTTCAGCGGAGGATGCGCAGGCGCTTGCCGGAAACCGCCGCAGGACGAGCTTTGAGAAAGCTGTTTCAGGTATGTCATCGGTGGAGCTTGATGAGCAGCTTGCAGATGTTTATGCCAGGGAGTTTGGCATGGGCAAAAACGATATCGCAGAGGATCAGAGGCGCAAATGGTCAGGTAAAAAGAAAAATGAGTATGAAGGTCTAAGTGGTAAACCGCGCACCGTAAAGCATGATAAGCACGGCAATCCGATTTATCCGAAGAAATCCCCGGGGGAAGAGTACCTGATAGTTGACGGATATAATATAATATTTGCATGGGAGGATTTAAAGGAGCTTTCACGCATAAACATCGATTCGGCGAGAGATGCGCTGAAGGATGTTTTATCGGATTATCAGGGCTATAAGGGCTGTCATCTGCTGCTGGTGTTTGATGCGTACAAGGTGAAGGGCAATGCCGGAAAGAGAGAGACCTTCCACAATATAGAGGTTGTGTATACAAAGCAGGACGAGACAGCCGATGCATTTATCGAAAAGACTGTGTTTGGCATACGTGACAGGTACAAGGTAACAGTGGCAACCTCTGACGGACTGGAGCAGCAGACGGTCATGAGCCTGGGGGCACTGCGAATGTCAGCCCGCGAGCTTAAGGAGCATATTGAGATGACGAAGCGTGCCGGGATGGAGGCATTCATATCAGGATAAACGGTCATGAATGGTAACAATATGTGTATAAAGAGATGTTTATAAAGACATTTGTATGTCATAAGCAGAGATATTATAATAGTAAACATGCAAGAACATCAGAGATAAGGAGACAAGAAAATGGTAGTAAACGAAAGCATGTACCAGCTCGGAAGCGTGCGCTCAGCAATCAGGGAGCTTTTCGAGTATGGTAAAAAAAGAGCAGCAATTGTAGGTAAGGAAAATGTATATGATTTCTCAATAGGAAACCCGAGCATACCGGCTCCGCAGATAGTAAACAACACAATAAAGGAGCTTGTGACAGATTATGATTCTGTTGCGCTGCACGGATACACGTCAGCACAGGGAGACGTGGAAACGAGAGCGGCAATAGCTGAATTTTTGAACAACACACACGGCACACATTTTAATGCGGACAACCTTTACATGACAATGGGAGCAGCGGCATCGCTGTCAATCTGCTTTCGTGCGTTGACAAGTGATACATATGATGAGTTTATTACCATAGCGCCATATTTCCCGGAGTACAAGGTATTTGTGAATGCAGCAGGAGCAAGGCTTGTAGAGGTGCCTGCAGACACAGAGCATTTTCAGATAGATTTTGAGGCTCTTGAGGAGAGAATCAATGCGCACACCAGAGGTGTCATAATCAATTCACCAAACAACCCATCCGGCACAGTCTATTCTGAGGAGACCATCAAAAAGCTCTCAGACCTCCTTGAGAAAAAGTCTAAGGAGATAGGAAGACCGATATTCATTATCGCAGATGAGCCGTACAGGGAGATAGTCTACGACGGAATCAAGGTACCGTTTGTGACCAAATATTACGACAACACACTGGTATGCTACTCATACAGCAAGTCACTTTCGCTGCCGGGAGAGAGAATAGGATACGTCCTCGTGCCTGATGAGGTGTACGATAAGGCAGAGCTGTATGCAGCAGTCTGTGGTGCGGGAAGAGCACTCGGCTACGTGTGTGCACCAAGCCTGTTCCAGAAGATGATAGTAAAATGCCAGGGGGCAACCGGTGATATCAATGCCTACAAAGAAAACAGAGACCTTCTGTACGAGGGACTCACAAGGATAGGCTATCACTGCTTCAAGCCGGACGGAGCCTTTTATATGTTTGTAAAGGCACTCGAGGATGACAGCAATGCATTCTGCGAGAAGGCAAAGGAGGAGGATGTGCTCATAGTAGCAGCAGACGGCTTCGGCTGTCCGGGCTGGGTGAGAATATCATACTGTGTGGATAGGGAAATGATAAAGCGCTCCATGCCTGCATTTGAAAAGATATACAAAAAATATAATAAATAATAGTTGATTATAACGAATAAAAAATGCACAAATCCCGAAAATTATCTAAAACTGTACAGCTTTCGGCATTTTTAATGTATACTTTTTACAAAATCTGTGGAAAAGGGCTCTGTGTGACCGTTGTGTGACCAAAGAGGTGTATAATCTTATTCAAGAGGAAAACGTATAAATAAAATATGAGGATAAGAACGCGTGCTTTGAGATAAGGAGCCGGAATATGATAGATTATCACAGAGCATACATAGGGACGAAAATGGAATTAAAGCCAGAAACATTTAAAGGGATAATGTTCAAGGTAAAGAGATCGGAAAAAATTTTTAAAAAAATTTAAAAAAGTACTTGCATTATTCGTTTGACCATGATATTATAATACACGGTTCGTTGGTCAAGCGGTTAAGACGCCGCCCTCTCACGGCGGAAACACGGGTTCGATTCCCGTACGGACTGCTAAGTATTTAAAGCCGGTACATTCATGGAAACATGATGTACCGGCTTTTTTCGTTGTATATATTCATATGAGGCAGAGCTATTTATGAGCAGCTGCAGCTACTGCATGCTTTTATTATAAAAGTATGGTATAACATGAAAATTTCTCAATAAGGAAATCTGCCCTTGCAATATACCCTACCTGGGTATATAATGCTCTTAAAGAGAAATACCCATAAGGGGTATGGTTAGACATGTGAAACAAATGCATAATGCGGAATAAAGAACAAATGGAGGTACCCATGGCAGAAAAAGAAACCAAATGCTCTTGCTGCAACCGCAAAAAAGAGCGGTCAGAGAAGGAATATAAGGATCTCATCAACAGACTTAGCCGTATAGAGGGACAGATCCGTGGAATCAAGCGTATGCTGGATGAGGATTGCTACTGCCCTGACATCATCACACAGGTGGCGGCCGCAAATGCCGCGCTCAACAGCTTCAATAAAGTCCTTTTGGCCAATCATATAAAGACGTGTGTGGCAGATGACATAAGAGCCGGCAAGGATGAGACAATAGATGAGCTTTTGAACACACTGCAGAAGCTTATGAAGTAGTATTATAAGAAGGCGGGTATAAAAATGAGTACAATAATCACAATATTAATAATAGCAATAATTGCCGCTCTGGTGATTGTGGGCTTAAAGGAGACAATAAAGCATTCAAAGGGCGAGGGCGCCTGCTGTGGCGGTGGAGCCATGAAGGAGGACGAGGAAGCCACAGTACAGCTTACAGGCGAGATAGTCACAAGAGCAGATGTGCACATAGACGGAATGCACTGCATGAACTGCAAGAACTCAGTCACACGCTCACTTCAGAAGATGAGCGGAGTATCGGCAGATGTGGATTTAAAGCATGGCGTGGCACATGTTGAGGCAACCAGAGAGCTAAGCGATGAGGAAATCACATTTGCCATAGAAAGACTGGATTTCAAGGTGACAGGAATTGAGAGATTTTAGAAAAGGCTTCTGAATAGTTAGATTCGAATAGTAGAAAGAAGGAAATACAGACAGTATGAAGCAATATACAGTTACAGGAATGAGCTGTGCGGCATGCTCTGCCAGAGTGGAAAAGGCGGTCTCTAAGGTTGATGGTGTGACGAGCTGCTCTGTCAGCCTTTTGACCAACTCGATGGGAGTCGAGGGAAGCGCGACAGATGCGCAGATAGTGGAGGCGGTAGAGCAGGCGGGCTATGGAGCGAGTCCCAAAGGCACAGCAACAGAATCAGAAAATGACAAAGCGAATAACAGCTTAGAGCAGCTAAAGGCAGCGCAGGATGCGCTTGTAGACAGGGAGACACCGAAGCTTGTAAACAGGCTTATAGCATCGCTCATATTCTTAGTTGTTCTTATGTATTTTTCCATGGGACATATGATGTGGGGCTGGCCGTTGCCTGAGTTTTTCAATGGAAACCATGTGGCTATGGGGCTTTTGCAGCTTCTGCTTACAGTGGCGGTAATGGTCATAAACCAGAAGTTTTTTATCAGTGGCTTTAAGGGCTTGATTCACGGTGCTCCCAACATGGATACGCTTGTTGCGCTTGGATCTGCGGCATCGTTTGGATACAGCGTGTATGCACTTTTTGCCATGACAGCTGCGCAGGTGAATGGCGATATTGATGCGGTCATGTCATATATGCATGAGTTTTATTTTGAATCCGCAGCCATGATTTTGGCACTGATTACTGTCGGAAAAATGCTTGAAGCGCACTCAAAGGGCAAAACAACAGACGCTTTAAAGAGCCTGATGCAGCTTGCCCCAAAGACAGCAACCGTTGTAAGGGATGGCGTGGAGCAGGAAATTTCTGTGGATGCAGTGAAAAAGGGCGATATTTTCGTGGTCAGACCCGGGGAAAATATCCCTGTGGACGGTGAAATAATAGATGGAACAACCGCTGTCAACGAATCGGCACTCACAGGAGAGAGCATCCCTGTGGATAAGCAGCCGAAAGATGCAGTAAGCGCTGCCACAGTGAACCAGTCAGGCTTTATAAAATGCCGCGCAACGAGAGTAGGCGAAGACACCACACTCTCACAGATTATACAGATGGTTTCTGATGCCGCAGCGACAAAGGCACCTATTGCAAAAATCGCTGACAGGGTATCGGGAGTATTTGTGCCGGCGGTTATTACAATTGCAATCATTACAATAATAGCATGGCTTATAGCCGGTGAGACCGTGGGTTTTGCGCTTGCCAGAGGCATTTCGGTGCTTGTGATAAGCTGTCCGTGTGCACTTGGACTGGCAACTCCTGTTGCGATAATGGTAGGAAATGGCAAGGGCGCAAAGAGCGGTATACTCTTCAAGACAGCGGCAAGCCTTGAGGCAACAGGTCGCACACAGATTGTGGCGCTTGATAAGACAGGCACCATAACATGCGGTGAGCCGAAGGTGACGGATATCGTGCCGGATGAGACATTTTTTGAGGAAATCGGCAATCATGCCGGAGCGCTTCTTGCAATAGCCGCATCAGTCGAGGCCAAGAGCGAGCATCCGCTTGCAAAAGCCATTATGGAGCGCGCTAAAACGGATGAAATCGCTGTTGCAGAGGTGACGGATTTTAGCGCTGTTGTAGGAAATGGTCTGACTGCAATACTTGCAGGCAAAATGATAAAAGCGGGAAATCTTGCTTTTGTCAGCAAATTTGTGAAAGTGTCAGATGATATGCGTGCGAAAGCTGTCGAATTTTCAAAGGAAGGAAAAACTCCTCTGTTCTTTGCCTCAGATGACAGGCTTTGCGGTATCATAGCCGTTGCAGATACAATAAAGGAGGACAGTCCGGAAGCTGTCAGACAGCTTAAAAATATGGGTATCAGAGTTGTTATGCTCACCGGTGACAACGAGCAGACTGCCAATGCCATTGGAAAGCAGGCGGGAGTGGACGAAGTCATCGCAGGTGTGCTTCCGGATGGTAAGGAGGCTGTCATAAGGAAGCTAAAAAAACAGGGCAGGGTAGCCATGGTTGGTGACGGAATCAATGATGCACCGGCGCTCACACGTGCGGATATGGGAATTGCAATCGGCGCGGGAAGTGATGTGGCAATAGATGCAGCGGATGTTGTCCTGATGAAGAGCCGCCTGATAGATGTACCGGCAGCAGTGCGGTTAAGTCGTGCTACATTGACAAATATACACGAAAACCTGTTCTGGGCATTTTTCTATAATGTAATAGGTATTCCACTTGCGGCCGGTTTGTGGTATCCTTTATTAGGATGGAAGCTCAATCCGATGTTTGGAGCGGCGGCGATGAGCCTGTCGAGCTTCTGCGTTGTTACCAATGCCCTGCGGCTGAATCTGTGCAGGGTGTATGATCCTAAGCATGACAGAAAAGCAACATCAGATAGAAAAAACAAAACAGATAAACCAAATGAAAGTGAGGAAAAATCAATGACAAAGACAATGAATATCGAAGGAATGATGTGCGGCCACTGCGAGGCAAGAGTAAAGAAGGCACTCGAGGCGCTTGATGCAGTTAGTGAGGCAGCAGTAAGCCATGAGAGCGGAACTGCAGTAGTGACATTAAGCTCTGACATTTCCGATGAGAAATTAAAGGAGACTGTAGAGGCTGAGGACTACAAGGTTACATCAATTCAGTAATCAGTCAGACAGTATAACAATATGAAGAAATATATAGCATTGGTATTGGCTGCAGTGCTGGTGCTTGGGATTTTTACAGGATGTGGTAACAAGGGCAACAAGGAGACAGAATCACAGACGGATGAGAAAGTCACTGAGTCGGTGAATTCTGCAGAAAATAATACTGAGGACAGTACGCAAAACAGTACAGAAAATCAGAATGTGGCTGACACAGAGCAGCTCACCACAGAAAACGGACAGGAGAGCTCAGTTCTTGCCTGTCCGTCAGTAAACGGTAAGCTGCATGTGGAGGGCAGCAAGCTCGTTGATCAAAATAACAACGAGGTGCAGCTTCGCGGAGTCAGCACACACGGTCTTGCGTGGTATCCACAGTATGTGACCAATGATTGCTTTGCCACGCTGAAAAAGCTTTGGAGCAAACGTGGTGAGGCTCGCCATGTACACCTACGAAAGCGGTGGCTACTGCACAGATGGTGACAGGCAGCAGCTTGAGACACTTGTGCAAAACGGAGTGCAGTACGCGTTCAACAACGACATGTATGTCATCATCGACTGGCATGTGCTAAACGAGGGCAATCCAAACCGCTACAGTGATGTGGCAAAGACATTTTTTGCCAAAATGGCACAGCAGTATGCCTCATACAACAACGTGATTTACGAGATTTGTAATGAGCCGTGCAAAGGTGCGACCTGGGGAGATGTGAAGTTTTATGCCAGCGAGGTCATTCCGTCAATCAGAAGCTACGACAAGGATGCAGTCATACTGATAGGCACACCTAACTGGAGCCAGGATGTGGATGAGGCAGTCAAGGACCCTGTCACAGGCTATGATAATATCATGTATACACTGCATTTCTATGCCGAAACCCACAAGGAGGACTTGCAAAACAAGCTAAAATCGGCGGCAGACGCCGGACTGCCGATATTTGTATCAGAGTTTGGCATCTGCAGCGCCGACGGAAACGGTCAGGTGGACATAGATTCCGCAAACAGCTGGATCAGCCTGCTCGACAGTTACGGCATCAGCTATGTGTGCTGGAATCTGTCCAATAAGGACGAAAAATCAGCGCTTTTAACAGCTGCCTGCGATAAGACAAGCGGCTTTACCTATGAGGATCTAAGTGATGAGGGCAAGTGGCTGTACGGTGTGCTCACAAGTCATGTGACACAGGTCTTGAATTAACGAAAAGCCTCAGATGTACGGAAAACGGCGCACCTGGCAATGCAGGGATAGAAGCATCCATGCACTCAGCCGGCATGCACATGAGGCAGATGCAGATACTTCTCTCTGGTGGCAAGTCCGCCGCGGATATGGCGCTCGGACTTGTTGATATCGAGAATGTGACGCGCCTTTGCGGCAAGCTCCGGGTCAATGCGAAGCAGCCTGTCAGCATCCGTGATATCCTTGTGCACAGTGGATTTGCTGATGCCAAACTGCTTTGCAGCCTGACGCACCGTGGCATTGTTTTCAACTATGTAGTTGGCGATTTCCACCGCCCTTGTCTCAATATATGATTTCAAAAAATACTCCTGCATATTCTGTTGTTACAGTTTATGCAGGAGTATTTTTAATATTACACACAGGTTGTAATTCTATTTACGTTTTTCGTAAAATAAGAAAACGGTTTCTTAACCGCAGGAAAGCTGTATCTTAAGTGAATTAAGCGTATGCGGATGCGATGAGCTCAATACATTTATCGTATCCAAGCACAGAGCTGTTTAGCACCAGGTCATAATTTTTCCTGCTGCCCCACTCCTTGTCGGTAAAGTAGCGGTAATTTACAGAGCGCTTCTTATCGACATCCTTTAGCAGCTTTTTGACCTCGTCATCGCTTTTTTGGTAGAGCTTTTTTATTCTTGCAGCCTTCTCAGGCTTATTTCCCTCTATAAAAACATTCAGCACATCATCCCTGTCAGAAAGAATGTAGTCTGCGCAACGTCCCACAATAACGCATGGCTCTTTTTGCGCAATATCCTTGATGAGCTTCTGCTGAATATTGAAAATCTGGTCGGAAAGAGAAACTCCTGTGATGTCGCGCCCCACAAATGCATATGAAAAAATACTTCCGGCAGGTGCATATTCGCCCTGGTTTGCGACAATCTGCTCAGAGATACCGAGCTCCTTTGCCACATGCTCAATTATTTTTTTATCGTAAAACTCAATGCCGCATTTTTGAGCAATCTGCTCGCCGATAAAGCGACCGCCACTGCCAAACTCTCGGCTTATAGTGATTATTTTAAAACTCATGATGAAACCTCCCCGCTTATAAAAGTGTTTATAATTCATTATAACGTAATTGCACATAAAATCAAAACAGAAATTTAACAAAATCGCTTGCAGATAAGCACTCCGTAATCTATAATGACATAAGAAAACATGTTGCTTTTACGTAATCAATGAGATGGCAGCAGATAACATATGTTATGTTTTTGTTATTGTTTACACCACAGTGTGGCAAACAGCAATTACGTGATGTTTCAAAGATTATAAAACAGCAGCATAGCGAATAAACAATTAGGAGGAAAACATGGATCAGGAAAAGGTCATAGTCATAGACTTTGGTGGTCAGTACAATCAGCTTGTTGCGCGCCGTGTCCGCGAGTGCAACGTGTACTGTGAGATTTACTCATACAAAATAGACATTGAGAAAATCAAAGAAATGAATCCAAAGGGTATCATCCTTACAGGAGGTCCAAACAGCTGTTATGAAGAGAATTCACCATCATACCAGAAAGAGCTGTTTGAGCTGGGAATACCGGTGCTTGGCATCTGCTACGGTGCACAGCTTATGATGCATAAATTAGGCGGAAAGGTAATCACACCGGAGGTTGGAGAGTATGGAAAGACAGAAATCACATATTCTGCAAACGGCGTGATGTTCAAGGATCTGCCATCAGAATCAGTATGCTGGATGAGTCATTTCGACAGAATTGCAGAGGCTGCACCGGGCTTTGAGGTAGTTGCGCACACTGCAGACTGCCCAATAGCCGCAACACAGAATGTCGAGAAGAAATTATATGCAGTACAGTTCCATCCGGAGGTACTTCACACCAAGAACGGAACACAGATGATTTACAATTTCGTCCGTGGCGTATGTGGATGTGCAGGCACATGGAAGATGGATTCATTCGTTAAAAACACAATCGACGAAATCAGAGAGCAGGTCGGTGACGGTAAAGTGCTCCTTGCACTTTCAGGCGGAGTAGACTCATCAGTGCTCGCAGCACTCCTTGCCAAGGCAATCGGCAAGCAGCTGGTCTGCGTACACGTGAATCATGGCCTGCTGAGAAAAGGCGAGCCGGAACAGGTCATCGATGTGTTCCGCAACCAGATGGACGCAAACCTCGTTTATGTGGATGCGGTAGACCGCTTTCTGGACAAGCTCGCGGGCGTGAGCGATCCGGAGCAGAAACGGAAGATCATCGGTGCGGAATTCATCCGCGTGTTTGAAGAAGAAGCCCAAAAGCTCTCTGGAATTGAATTTCTTGCGCAGGGCACCATTTACCCCGATATTCTTGAAAGCGGCCCCGTTAAAGCGCACCACAACGTGGGCGGTCTGCCGGAGGATTTAAAGTTTGAGCTCGTTGAGCCGCTTCGCCTCCTGTTCAAGGACGAAGTCCGCGTCGTGGGCAAAGCGCTCGGCTTGCCCGACGGCATGGTATATCGCCAGCCCTTCCCGGGCCCGGGTCTTGGCGTGCGCTGCCTAGGTGCCATCACGCGGGAACGGCTTGAGGCCGTCCGCGAATCCGATGCGATTCTGCGGGAAGAGTTTGCAAAAAACGGCCTTGAAGGCAAGGTTTGGCAATACTTTACCGTAGTGCCGGATTTCAAGTCCGTGGGCGTAAGCAACAATGCGCGCACGTTTGCCTACCCGGTTATCCTTCGCGCAGTCAACACCATAGACGCCATGACCGCAACCGTGGAGGATGTCCCCTTCGCACTGTTGCAGCGCATCACCGAGCGCATCACGCATGAGGTAAACGGCGTGAACCGGGTCCTGTATGACCTCACCCCAAAGCCGACCGGCACGATTGAGTGGGAATAATTTCAGATGCCTAAAAAGCCAGGAATTACTGGGTTTTCTAAGGTTTGATGCCCTCGTGGCAACAATTTGGCAACATTATTTGAATTATTGTAAAAATCAAAACCACCAGTTAAACTGGTGGTATGCACAAGCCCTAAAAGGGCATATTACAGGCCAGCGCCTCAAGGCGCACTGAATGGTCCGCCAATCGCATTACTTTCACAGGCCGCCGCTAAAGCGGCCTTTTTTATGCCTTGGTATTCTTGTCACCCGTAAACGGGTCATAATACTCTTTGAACGATATTTGGTCTGCCGCTATGTCCTCCTGTAACTGATTCCTTATGTATTCCTCAATTACCTTGGCATTTCGTCCGACCGTATCTACATAATACCCGCGGCACCAAAAGTGGCGGTTACCATACTTATACTTGAGATTTGCGTGCCGGTCAAATATCATTAGTGAGCTTTTTCCCTTTAAGTACCCTACAAACTGAGCTACGCTCAAGCTTGGTGGTATACTCACCATCATGTGGATATGGTCTGGACACGCCTGCGCTTCGATTATCTCTACTCCTTTTTGCTCACATAGTTTTCGCAGGACCGTTCCTATATCCGATTTTATCTTGCCGTATATTTCTTGCCTTCGGTACTTTGGTGCAAACACAATATGGTATTGGCATCTCCATTTGCTGTGTGATAAGCTTTTTATGTCATCTTGCATGACTTAGACCTCCTTTGTTTCTTGATGCGGTTGGCGAACCTTCATCATTCTAACATCGGAGGTCTACTCCTTGAAACTTTCTATTCTCACCAGCATAGCTGGTGGTTTATTGTCGCTTAAGCGCCAATAAAACCGCCCTCCGAAACAAGAAGGGCGGTTCCTTTATATAAAATGAACCTTTGGGGCAAAAGTTCCGTCTATACGTGTGAAACCGGTTTCCATTTTGCAAACAGGAGGTGAGAATATGGGCGAGGAATTTGAAACGTTATTTTGTGGTTGTAAGGGAGCTGTGGAGCGATTCGTCCGCTTTCGGATGCCTTCTGCGGCTGATGCGGACGACATCTTGCAGGAAGTATACCTGACGGCATATCGCCGGTTTGATACGTTGCGCGATAAGAATTCGATGAGAGCATGGATGCTTAGCATCGCGCGTAACAAATGCAAAGATTTTTTTCGTGAGCGCGCGAAAATGTTGGAGATCCCGTTGAGCGAATTCGAGGAAGCTGCACTGCCTGACAGCCGCTTTGGGCCGAGCGAGGCAGACGCTGTGAATGAAACGCTGGAACGGCTTGGCGATTGGGAGAA
>OHHI01000978.1_pt1 | contig 12485 bp, 9 predicted proteins | sample 1568001 | NCBI WGS metagenome assembly OHHI01 (sample SAMEA3879506, study PRJEB24766) | human gut metagenome | biome: human-associated habitat; feature: feces | place: USA | collected 1985/1987
GGAACAGGAAAACAATATGATGAAGAGTTTAAAAAGCAGGCAATAAAGCTCGCAAGCTTCAGGCAGCGAACAAACGGATAAAAGAACTTGAAAAGAAAAACCGAGAGCTTGAAGAGCTTAATGAATTTCTGGAGGAAGCATCTGCTTTTTTTCACCGCGAACCGTCGGAAGTCAGGAAAGAAGAACGGTTAAAGTTCATTTCCAAAAAGACTGATGACTGTAGGATCACAGGAAGTATCAGTTTTTACTGCAAGGCTTTGGAGGTTACAAGACAAGCATTTTACGATCATCTCAGCCATAAAAACGCCCCCTGGAAGTATCAGGTGCTTGCAGATGAAATGATGAAGATCCACGAAGAAGACCAATATAATGACTGCTACGGCAGAGAGCGTATGTACATGGCTCTCACGCTGAAAAAAGAAACAGGAGAAATAGCTTTTGACATTCCCTGTGAAGCTACTGTACGCAAGGTCATGGTGCAGATAGGATTGATACACAAGCCTCGCAGAAAGCCAAACGGGATAACCAAAGCGGATCGGTTTGCTCGAAAATCGGATGATCTTCTCAGACGTGATTTTTACGCAGACAGGCCTTTGAAAAAAGCTGTGACCGACATAAGCGAGGTGAAGGCAAAGGATGGAAAGCTCTATGTTTCAGTGATATTTGACTGCTTTGATCTGATGCCGCTAGGGATAGCTATTGAAGATAATATGAGAGCTTCGCTCTGCTGCCATGCTCTTGAAAACGCAAACAAATCATATCCTGATATAAAAGGCTGTATCATCCACTCGGACAGAGGCAGTCAGTATACAAGCGAAGAGTACCGAGCTGCTGTAAAGAAATATGGGATCATTCAAAGCATGAACAGTGCCGGCGGAAGATGTCATGATAATGCACGCTGTGAAAGTATGTGGGCAAGAATGAAAGAAGAGCTGTTCTACAGCCACGAAGACAAGCCAGAGAACTACACTATGAAAGATTTGAAGACTATGATCTGGAGATATTATATGAGTTACTGGGCCAACAGAAGAATCTGCACCGCCAACGGTGGGCTGCCTCCGGAAGACCGAAGAAAGCTCTACTATGATCATATCTTTCTCGTTGCATAATTCTTGTTCGAATAAAATGTGTCAAGTGATATTGACAAAACCAGGTAGAACTTGTCCGGCAATTTTAACGCAGTAAACCGCATCATGACAAGTACAAGTCTCTTTCAGTATGGAAACAAAAAGAATATACAAAGAAAAACGCTCCTGTACTGGAAAAGTACAAGAGCGTTGGCAGTAGGTTAAAATCGTTGTATCCCGACGGTAAGTTTCCGTCAGAAACTTCGCTTGACCGTCAGCGACAAGCGTTGTATGAGGAGCGTGAAAAACTCTACGAAGAATACCGCTACCTCAAAAAAGAGTATGCTGATTTAGACAAGGCAAGCCGAACGATTGACGATTACCTTGAAAGTTTGAGGGATGAACCTGAGCGTAGGCGGAAAAAGGGAGAGTTGGAATAACTCTGCAAACTGGAATTTGACGCTCTATTAATGCTATTAAACCCAATCAATAGCATTCTTTACAAGTTTGACAAATGGTTCACAGGTCAGATTTTGGGTAGTGTGTGCAGGAACGATACAGCAGATTTTTCCCTTGCCATAGGTGTGAACCCATACAGCAGGCTGAACGCCGTTCTTTGAAACGGTTTCTGCAAGAATCGTTGTATCAGCATTCGGAATCATTTTCATAACATAATGTTCGTCAAAATCAGGGAATGTGAATTTGCCAATGCCTTCAATAATCGGATGTTCTGCTATCGGTTTTACAGTAAGCGGACATTGTTCGGGATGAGTGATAAAGTTACTTCTTACAACATTTGTGAGGATTGCGTGATTTTCTGGGTAATCAGTAAGTGATGCGTGAAGCATAATCGTTCCCATACCATTCTGAACATCATTCAGAAATTTCTCCGTCCATTTTTCATCACACCAGATTGGAGTAGGAATCTGATCATTTTCAATAGGGTCTTTGAAAGACAAAAACAAATCAAACTGCCCGTTGAAATAATCATTTGGGTTCTTTGTGAATGTTACTTCATAATCTGCGTTAAACAGATAGTCCATCATAGGCTTGATGGAATCATCGTGATGCCAATAATCGTGTACCAAAACAAATACTTTTTTACTCATAAATTATACGTCCTTTCATCACCATTTTATGGCTACGTTTTTGTGAATTCTCGTTTTTTAGATGTGTGTTAAATTCGAATTTTCTTTATTGTAGCACTGATAAAAAAGTGATACAACATATAAGAAGGACAGGGCTCAATAAATGTCCTGTCCATATCGTTACGCTATGAATGTATCAGTTGTCAGGGCTCAAGCCTATCCGCAAATACAGTTCATAATCACGCTTATCATCATTTTCTCAAGAAATGCTCCCTGTTCGGATACTCCTGCCTGAATGCCGCCAGTGCGGCACTCTGAAGTATGGCAAATTCCTTGTCCATGTGCAGCATGTGCGGCGCGTCAAATGCTATGGAGCTTATCTGATCTGCGATCTTCTTCGCCACGCCCTCATCCGAGAGCTGCCCCATACCAAATGCTATGGATGTGAAACCTCTGCCGCCTCTGCTCACCTCGATGAACTTGAGGAACGCATTCTTGAGTTCATATAGCAGTATCTCCTGTTCCTCGGCACTTCTTTTGTCTGCGTCGAACAGGCAGAGCTTGCTTATGATCTCCACAGCCTGTTTCTTTTTCTGACCTCCGATGTCAACAGAGCCGCCCTCCGATATGTATTTGAGCTCCATAAGGCAGCCCACAAATGCATCATTCTTCGGCTTTCTCTTGCCATATCTCGCTGTCCACAATCTCTGACGGAAAACAGTAGACGAACCGGCGCTGTCACCGTCCATATCCGTGCTGTTATTTTCCAGCAATTCAAGTCTCTTATCTGCATCCGTTTCTTTGTAAAATTCTTCTATCCAGCTATTTTCCATATGTATCCTTCCCGAATATATAATTGGATCTGTATCTCTACATCAATTCTTGATAATTTTTCCAGACAGATCTTCTCCAATTATATATGCTTTTAATTCACGATTGTTTACTCATGTATCAGTTTGTAACTTTAGTCAGCTATTTTAGTTCATTATTTCAGGCTCTTATTTTAACGCTCCTGTACTTATCTGAGCAGGAAATCATCCACGCTGTCAACATCGACCTTCCAGTAAGGCGACACGTAATATTTGCCCTCGTCAAGATTATGACCATCAAGGCTGTTTCCCTTGAAGAGATCAACTGCCAACCGCGCTATCTCTCCTGCCTGGGCCTCTTTGTCATTATAAACTGTTCCTTGCATGTTTCCCTGCTTTATCGCCTGAAGAGCATCGTCAAGTCCGTCTATTCCAAAGATCACAGGCCATCTGTCGCGGCTTATATTTGAGTTATTGTACGCCTCAACTGCGCCCAGTGCCATCTCATCATTGTTGGATATGACAAGCTCTATCTGACTGCCATATTGACTTATAAGCTGTGTCATTCTGTTCTCCGCCTGACCTCTGTTCCAGTCGGCAAACTGATAACTGAGCTTCTCAAGCTCCACTCCACCTTCCATGATGGTCTTCACCGAGCAGTCAGTTCTGCTTATGGCATCCTGATGTCCGGCCTCGCCTTCCAGAAGAACATACTGTATCTTGCCATCACCGTTGCGATCCACTTTGCTGTGCTTCTTTATATAACTTGCCGCAATCTCACCCTGCATATCACCAGATTCTTTTGCGTCACAGCCAACATAGTAGAGCTTTTCCCACTGCATCAGGTCATCACGCACCGGCTCTCTGTTGAAAAAGATCACTGGTATATCACTCTGCCTTGCAGACTTGATGATATTTGCCGGTGCGGTTCTGTCTACAAGATTCACACACAGCACATCGCAGCCTGCATCTATCATCTCATCAACTATCTCGTCCTGCTCACGCTGATCATTATCACCGCTTCTCACCGATACTATCACATTCATATTTGTGGTCTCCATAGTCTTAAGATTGGATTTCACCTTTTCGACCATGGCATTTATGAATGGATCATCTGCTGTATAAGTGACCACCCCGACTCTCATGGTTTTGTTTGATTTTTTATTGCTGTTGCCGCAGCCCATAAACGAGACTATCATCGCAGCCGCCAGCAAAAGCACATATATTTTTCTTAGTTTCTGTCTACTCATATGAATATAAAAACCTCTCTACATCTTCGGAGAACAAATCGTCACTGTATATTATCTTTATGCCCTCCTCCCGACTCTTCATCGTATACAACCTGCTGTTCAGACCTTTTACTACCTCTGTCACACTGGCATAGCCAACACCGTAGCCATCCGGAATAACAAGGCACTTTATCTTGCCCGCATCAAGCAGCGCCACAGATTTTACGCTGGTCCCCATTCCATATATCTGGGCGCCATTGTACATACCGTTATCCGCATTCTCTCCTATCTCATCGATCGCATATGTGTCCATCACAACCATGTAGTCCACCTTTCCCAGAATATCCACAATGCCACATATGTCCTGATTGCCACATCGGCTGTACACCCAGCTCACCTCGCATCCGGTTCCTTCTATCGCATCCATAAGTCCTGCTTTTCCGCTCACACTTCCCTCTGTCTGGGAATATCCGGTTATAATGCCTATGCTTTTGCCACGGAGTCCGTCCGCATCATTTGCCCTGATCTGTTCTCCAAGGGTATATCCTATCTTGTAGTTATCAGGTTTTATCGTAACAAATCCCGAGGCGCCATCTTCACTGTATGCATCCTGGGTTATAAGTACAAATGGCACATCGCCAAGCTGTCCCAGCATATCCGATGTATCCTCGCCCGGTGCAGGACAAATTATGAATGCATCTACATCATTTTCAAGCTGTTCATCTATTAGCTCCTTCTCATCCTGGGCTGACTCGATATCATCGGTGTTGCATATGATAAGATGGACATCATTGACATCTGCTGATTGTTTTAGTCCATTTATAAGTCCATCCCACCTCTTATCACCGGAATTTGAAAGTATGACCGCTACTCTTTTCTGAGGTACATTTTCCCGGAATATCTGATGTATAAAGAATCCGGCTATAACCACCAGAAACAGCTCCGCGATCAGAAAGGTTATCTTACTCTTCTTCATCTGTCACCATCCCCCTTCCAAAATCCTGCCTCTCAAGTCTCTCTCTGTTCTCCTCCGTATAAGGAATGGCTGGAATGTGAATGACAACCTTTGTTCCCTCGTCCGGCTCACTGTACACCTTTAATCCATATTCACTGCCAAACATCAGCTTTATCCTGGAGTGAACATTGATAACACCCACTCCGGAGCCATGCTTTGGCACCTTATTGTTGTCCACAAGGATGTTCCGGGCAACCTCCTCCGTCATACCCATGCCATTATCCTCAACTGAAATGTATATGTCGTCGCCCTTCTTCTCACCGCGGACAGTTATCTTGCCGCCATCGTCCTCATCCATGTTGCCCACACCGTAGTATATTGCATTTTCCAGGATTGGCTGCACGATAAGCTTAACTGTACAATAGTCATTTATCTCTTCGTCTATGATAAATTCTGTAGCAAATCTTTCTTTATATCTTACCTTCTGTATGTTCATGTAACTCGTGCTGTGCTGGATCTCATCCGCTATCCTTATGACGGTTCTGCCCTTTGACAGACTTATTCTGAGCAGCTTTGCAAGCTCAGATATCATAAATACTGCATCTGTATTTCTGTTCGCCTCCACCATCCATGTTATAGACTCCAGTGTATTATACAGAAAATGCGGATTGATCTGGCTCTGGAGAACATCCATTTCACTCTTTCTCCGCTCATTCTGCTGTCTGATTATTTCCTGCATCAGAACCTCTATCTGCTCATAGGATTTCTTGACCGAATATCCCAGATGTCTTATCTCGGAGGATCCTCCAATATATATATCCGTGGTTCCACCTGTCTCATATGACTTTACTGATTCATTCAGCTTAAGTATAGGCTTTGAGATTTTCTTTGTTATGATCCTGTTCACCCACAAGAGCATCATAAGCAATATCACAACCGTAGTTATAATGTAATATCTGTACTGATTGATGCTGGCAGTCTGAACACTTTCCGGGACAACTCCTATGATCTTCCATCCAGTGTAGGCTATACTGCTGACAACAACATTTTCTTTGCCACCCGTCATCTTGATCTCATATGTACCGTCATCGTATACCGCTGCCTCTGTACTTTCCTCTGTGAAAAAGCCTCTGTCTATCTCTGCTCTTCGCGGATGGTATATGATATCTCCGTCACGGTTGCACAGATAATAATAAGTCTCACTTGAAGAATCATTGATCCTTGAAAGAGCCTCCTCGATCACGGAATACTTCATATCTATCAGAAGCACGCCGTTTACCGGCTTATCTCCATCATTGATATCAACAGAACGGCTGAGGGATATGACCCAATAATACCTGTTGGCGCCATCTTGAAACAGATCTTGTATATGAGGTGTAGAAAAGTGCATATTCTCTATATCTTCAGATGCATTCTTGTACCATTCCTGTTCCTCCACATTAACCTTATCCTTCTGCACCGCAACCGGCTCCGCAGCAACAAGCTTCCCGGAATTGTCGTACAACGCCATACTCTGCACTTTGTCAACATTCACCTCATATAAAAGGCTGAACTGTCTGCTGAACTCCTGACTGGAGATGTCATATTCCTGGATAATGTTATAATTCACTCCATTAGATATCTGTCTGATGCCTGCCAGGTCTGTATCCACTTTATCCACAGTACTCTCTATCATGCTTTCTGCATTCGAGACGGCAGTCTGCTTTATCGCAAGCTTGAATCTATTGTAAATAAGGAACCCCATAACAACAGTTGTGGTTATCGTCAGTCCTGTGAGCACCGCCATGATTATTGACTGTATGTCAAATCCTATAAATCTGCCATGATGAAACCAGCCTCGCAGCCTCGTGCGCAGAGAATATTTATTTTTCTGCTTTTTGCCCTGAGCACCCTTCTTTTTCTCTCTGATCTTCAAAACAATTCTACTCCCATTATTTTTTCTCTGCTCTACTTATTCCCCGTATGTTCAGTTCTGTACTTTGATGGCGACATTCCAAATCTCTTCTTGAACACGTAGCTGAAGTAATTTGCATCCTGATATCCCACCTGCTCTGCTATCTTATAGCTTTTCTCATTTGTCTCAAGTATGAGATTGGCTGCGTGATCCATCCTGTAATCCGTCAGATACGAGATAAATGACTTGCCTGTCTCCTTCTTGAACACCGATGAAAAATACGAATTGGACACACCAAGCTCTGAGCACACCGTATCCAGCGACAGATCGGGCTCCATATACCTGCCAACTATCATATTCTGGGCATCCGTTACCATTCTTCTGGATGTGTTATTTCTGGCATTTTTCAATTCCTCGCTGATCGCCATAGATGTGTCTATGAGCCATGCTGTGAGTGTGACTTCATCCATCTCCGGAACCTTCTCATATGGGTTACTGATTCCACCTGAAAAATTGTCAAAATCTATAAAATTATTTGCGCAGAATCTGTAGAATGTTCCTACCATCTCCATGAGCGTCAGCTTGTACCTGTTCATGGTCTGTGCAGATCTGTGCAGCTTCTCTATCTCATCATGTACTGCGCCCTCAATGGCATCTCTTTTGCCAAGATATATTGACTTGATAAGCTCATGCATATTTGCATCTTCATACTGTACTGCTGCCTTCTGCTCCTTCGGTGCGATCTCAGCAATATTTATAGCCCTCTGGGTTCCGTATAAAACCCTGTATGATACAGCTTCCCTGGCACCCTCATACGAATTGTTGATATTCAGAAGACTGTCGCACACTCTGCCAATACCGGCAGTCACCACGGCGCCCATGACTCGGTAAGCCCATCTGCAGAATCTGTCACAGGCATCCGTCAGCTCTGACATGGCATCCTCCGAGGCTATCTCGATGATTAGCACTGTGTTGCCCAAGTATGTAAACACCTGGCATGTCCATGTATCAGCAATTCTGTCCTTGATCTGCTGTTCCACCGACATTGACAACAGAAGTGGGTTCATTCCATCTGGAACGTGATGCTCCGATGTATGAAAAACCGCGCAGCAATAAAGCGGTCCCTTCATATCGATCTGGTATGCTGCAAGGAATTTCTCATAATCCGACTCGCTCACTCTGCCCTCTATCAGGGATACAAACAGATTTGTCTGAAGAACAGGCAGAGATGCATTGAAATAATTTGCAAGCTTTTCCACATTCAGCTTTTCCTCCCTCTCCTTGTCCAGAGAGTTCTTGACCCTCTTCAGGCAGTCTGAAAGTTCTAAGGCATTTATAGGCTTGAGCATGTACTCCTCTATCTCAAGGTGCACTGCCTCCTTGGCATACTCAAACTCATCAAATCCTGTAAATATGATGATGTGTATATTCTGATAATCATTGTTAAGTCTCCTGGACAGTTCGAGGCCGTCCATGTATGGCATCTTGATGTCCGTTATGACCACATCCGGCTGCAGCTTCTCCACCAGTTCAAGAGCCTTAACACCGTTGTTGGCACTGCCCACAACATCAAATCCGAGCATATCCCAGTGGATCTTTCTCTCTATAACATCTATAACCTCTTCCTCGTCATCGACAAGGATAACCTTGTATTTATCCATAGTAAGAATCCTTTCTATCATCAAATACCACCCGGTTCACCGGTCTTTTCCAGCAGTGTAATTATATCAAATACCGCAAAGAATATCTGTACTTTTATTATTTTTTCATTATTTCTTCATCTATACCGTTAGGGAAATTTCTCACCTGCCCGTGACTCGAAACCTTGCCTGTTTCCAGCTGAGGATCCAGCTTGTTTACGGCTGAACATCTTGCCCTCCCGTAATCTGGAATATTTTCCCTATCTCCAGCAAAATAGCTGCTGTAGGATAAAATTGTAACTCCCCCCACATATAGCCCTTACAGGAAAATAGAGCGAAGGAAGCGGAACACTCGCCCAAGATTTTACAATATATAAATATCTCCTCAGGCCAGCCTTCTGTGCATGCGGGTCCCTCCTTATGAAAAAAGCCGCTCAATCCATCATGTAGACGATCCGAGCGGCTTTTTATATAAAGGTTTTGTGAGAGTTAAATTTGTTGTTCCTTACTTCTTCTGTACATACTTGAGACAGTCAAGAGTTACAGCGGCAAGGATGATGATACCTTCGAATATGAACTGAAGGTTTGTATCAATACCAAGAATGGTAAGTGAGTAGGTAAGTGATGTGAAGATAAGAACACCAGTTACAACACCGGAGATCTTACCGATACCACCTGTGAATGAAACACCACCAACAACGCAGGCTGCTATGGCGTCCATATCCCAGCCCTGTCCATAAGCTGCACTACCTGAACCAACCATTCTGTTACACTCAAGCCATGATCCGAATCCGTAAAGGATACCGGCAAGGATGAATGCGCCAAGTGTTACCTTGAAAACTGATATACCTGAAACTGCTGCTGCCTCTGGGTTTCCACCTACAGCGTACAGATTCTTACCAAATGTAGTCTTGTTCCAGATGAACCATACTACTACGATTGCAACTACTGCCCAAATGATAATAGTTGGGAAGCTTCCTATTGTTGGGATGAACATATTTGGTATTGCTGAATCAATAGCACCAAATGAAACACCCTTTGTCGCATATGTTACAAGTCCGAAGATGATCAGCATGTTCGCCATTGTTGAAATGAACGGATGCATCTTGTACTTCGCCATGAAGAAACCTGCAATACTTGAAAATACTGTTGTGAGGATAATACATGCAACAAGTGCAAATAATGCTTTTCCTACAACCGGCATACTTGAGAAATCAAATATGTGTCCGAACACACCACCTGTATTTGCACCATTGTGCATGATAATGGTAGCTGTAACCATACCCATACCAACCATACGTCCAATCGAAAGATCGGTACCAGTCAGGAGGATAAGTCCCGCAACTCCGAGTGCCAGGAACATTCTAGGTGATGCCTGCTGAAGTATGTTCAGTATATTGGTAACTGTGAGGAGCTGTGTGTTCTTCACAATTGGAGTGATGATACAAAGTGCAATGAATATCAACACGATTACTATATACAGACCGTTCTTGTAAAGGAACTGTGTTGTGTTGAATGTGTACTTGTAATTCTCAAATTTCTGTGCTCTGCTCTGCATGAATGTGTACTTGGACATTCTAAGGAGATCTATCAGATGATACTTGTGTGAAAATGCATCATGCTTTCTGTCCTTAATCTCCTGAAGTCTTGACTCATGTGTCATCTGTGCATCAAAGAGCTTGTTCTTGTATACATATTTCTCGTCCTTGATCTCTTCCGGATCAGAGAGCTTTGCAAGTGTCTGCTCATGCTCTGTCTTGAGTGTTGCCTTTACTCTCTCATATGACTCATTTTCTGCTGCCTTCTCAGTCTCGCAGCTTGCCACTACCTTGCTGTAGTACTCGCTGTCATAATGCTCCTTAAGGTATCCCTCTGCGTCAGCGATAAGCTTTGCAACCTTATCCTTGTTGGCTGCCTCAACTGCCTTTGCCTTCTCCAGGGCTGCCTTATCCTTTGCGATTATGCTATCCTTTTCTTCCTTTGATAAATTCTTATCTTCCTTTGCGATAGCTATATGGTTCTTCAAACTACGAACCTTGTCAGATCCATCAACTCGAAGTTCATCGATCTGAGCCTGTATCTTTCCAACATATTCATCAATCGGCTTAAGGAGTTTTTCCTCTGCATCAGCCGAAAGGATCATATTTTTATCTGCCATATCCATGCTCCTCTCTATTACAAATATTTAGCACTAAGTCTTAACAATTCTTCCTGATTAGTCTCCTTGGTATTTACAATTCCGGCAAGGTGTCCATTTGACATAACACCTATACGGTTTGTGATACCCAGGATCTCCGGCATCTCAGAGGAGACAACTATGATAGTCTTGCCCTGCTTTGCCATGTTGATAATCAGTTCATATATCTCATATTTTGCGCCGACATCAATTCCTCTTGTCGGTTCATCCATCATAAATACCTGCGGTTCTCTTTCCAGCCATTTTCCAAAAATAACTTTTTGCTGGTTTCCTCCGGAAAGATTTGAAATCATATCATTTGGTCCCATACATTTTGTCCGCATAGTCTTGATTTCTTCCGCAGTCGCTTTTTCCATTTTCGAATCAGAAAGAGCGATCCCTGATTTATACTGTTTCAAGTTTGCTATCGTTGTATTAAACGTAAGATCTCCCTTCAAAAATAATCCGTTTGCCTTACGTTCCTCCGTGATCATAGCAAAGCCATGTTCCATCGCATCTTTCGCACTTTCAAAGTTCATAAGATGATTATTAAAGTATACTCGTCCTGCCGCCCTGGTGCGCACTCCGAAAATCGTCTCCATAAGCTCTGTTCGTCCGGCTCCTACCAGACCATACAATCCGAAGATTTCTCCTTTTCTCACATCAAAAGACACATCTTTAAGATAAGGCTCGAATTTTGTAGATAAATGCTGCACGGACAAAACCACATCTCCCGGCGTATTATCCACTTCCGGAAAACGGTTTTCAAGAGAACGTCCTACCATTGCCGTAATCAGTTCATTCATATCTGTATCTTCCGTGCTCTTTGTCATAACCAGATTTCCGTCTCGAAGCACCGATATTTCATCACAAATTTCAAAAATTTCATCCATTTTATGAGAAATATAAATCAAAGCAATTCCCTGCTCTTTCAGCATTCTCATCATTTCAAAAAGTTTTTCTACTTCCTGCACCGTCAATGAAGAGGTAGGCTCATCCAAAACGATCACCTTGGAATTATAAGAGATTGCTTTTGCAATCTCGCACATCTGCCGCTGAGAAACCGACATATTACGCATCGGCTGAGACAAGTTGACTGTCATTCCCAATTTTCTGAAAAGTTCAGACGCCTCTTTTTTCATCCGGCCTTCATCTATTACACCGACCGCATTCACCGGATACCGTCCAAGAAACAAATTGTCAACTACATTTCTCTCCAGACACTGATTCAATTCCTGGTGAACCATAGCGATACCGTTTTCCAACGCCTCCCTCGGTCCGGAAAAACTTACCTCTTTCCCATCCAGGAAGATATTTCCTTCGTCTTTTTGATAGGTACCGAAAAGACACTTCATCATCGTTGATTTTCCAGCGCCGTTTTCCCCCATAAGCCCCATAACTGTTCCCGCTTTCACATCCAGATTGATGCGAGTGAGAACTCTGTTTCTTCCAAAGGACTTACTCATATCCCGTATCGATAAGACGATATTATCTTTCTTATCTGCCATGCTTTTTACTCCTATTATACTTTAGAATTTTTCTATCTTTACCCAAACGGTTGCAGTCCTTTTCCCACAGACAACTTTCTCTGACTGCCTGATCTCAATTACCGAAATCACCAAAAGGT
>OHHI01000997.1_pt1 | contig 12241 bp, 9 predicted proteins | sample 1568001 | NCBI WGS metagenome assembly OHHI01 (sample SAMEA3879506, study PRJEB24766) | human gut metagenome | biome: human-associated habitat; feature: feces | place: USA | collected 1985/1987
AGCGTCGCCCTGCACGTCCTCGCCGTAGTAGATGGAGACGATCTCGGGGTCGAGATCGTTGGCGGCGTCCGCGATCTTGGTCAGCACCTTGTCGAGGTCGGCGTTGCTGCCGAGCAGCGCACCGTCCATCAGCGCCAGATACTCGCCCTTGCGGATGTTGTGGCCGTCAAAGTCGGAGTCGCGCGCGGCGTAGGTGATCTGCGCGGTGGAGACGCGCTGCGCGGCGTCCGTCATCGCCTTGGCGATGGCGTCTGCGTCGCTCATGTCGGGATCGACGGCCATCATCGCGCTCACGCCCTGCGGGATGGAGGCGGTTGGGATGACCACGACGGTCTTCTCCGTCAGGCCGATGCACTGCTGTGCGGCCATGATGATGTTCTTGTTGTTCGGCAGCACGAAAACGGTGTGCGCGGGGACCTTTTTGATCTCCTTGAGGATGCTCTCGGTCGAGGGATTCATGGTTTGTCCGCCGCTGATGACGCCGTCGGCGCCAAGGTCGGTGAAGACGTTCGCAAGGCCCTCACCCGCGCAGACTGCGAGGAAGCCAAAGTCCTTTTCGGGCTCGGCTTCACCGGCATTTTCGTGCTCGGCGGCTTCGAGCTCCTGCTCGATGGCCTCAAGGTCGTCGGTGGACTGGGCCTTGCCGCCGGCGGCGAGCTGCTGGGCCTGCGTGCGCATGTTCTCGATTTTCGCGAGCTCGAGCGTGCCGTACTTCTGCGCCTCGGTCAGCGCCTCGCCCGGAATGTCGGTGTGAACGTGGACTTTGAAAGCCTCGTCGTCCTCGCCGATGACGAGCGAATCGCCGATGCCGTCGAGGAAGCGGCGGAACGGCTCAATGCTGCGTCCGCTCTTGCGGACGATGAACACGGTGTCGAACGTGAAGGTGATGTCCTCTTCGTTGAGCATGGCAAAATCGGCCTTCTCCTGTGCATTCTCTTCGGTGAGCTCGGGGCGCTCCTCGCCGCGCAGGGCGCTGAGCATACCGCCGAGAATCAGCAGGAAGCCCTTCCCGCCCGCGTCGACGACGCCGGCCTTTTTGAGAACGGGGTTCATGTCAGTCGTCTGCGCGAGCGTGATCTCGCCCTGGGCGATGGCCTGCTCGATGACGTACTCGACGCTGTTGTGCTCCTCGGCCGCGTTCACGGCGCGCTCGGCAGCGAGACGCGAAACGGTCAGGATCGTGCCCTCGGCGGGCTTCATCACGGCGTTATACGCCGCGGCGACACCCTCCTGAAGCGCGGCGGCAAACGCCGCGCCGTCGGCCTCCTTGCAGCCCTTGAGCTCCTTGGAGATGCCGCGGAAGAGAAGCGACAGAATGACGCCGGAGTTGCCGCGCGCGCCGCGCAGCAGCGCGGACGCCGTGACAGAGGCGGCCTGATCGACCGTCGCGGGCTCGATCTTCTTGAGCTCCTGCGCCGCGGTCTGGATGGTAAGACTCATGTTCGTGCCCGTGTCGCCGTCGGGAACGGGAAATACATTCAAATCATTGATAGCTTGCTGTGCCTGTGCGATGGAGACGGTGCCGAAGAGCAGCATCTCCTTGAACATGGCACCATTGATGGTATCGTGCATAGGATGATGTCCTCCTCGGTTTTTACATATTCATGCTGTCGACGCAAACGTCGATGCTGCGGATGCTTGCGCCGGTGTTTTCGCTGACCATATAGCGCACCTGATTGATGATGGAGCGGCAGACGGCGGCGATGTTCACGCCGTGCTCCACAACGATGTGCAGCTCGATGGAAATGTCCCCTTCTTCGTGGGGAATGATGCGCACGCCCTTGCTCATCGCCTCGCGGCGCAGCAGGTGGACGAGCCCGTCGGTCATCGAGCGGTAGGCCATGCCCTTGACGCCAAAGCAGCTCGTGGCCGCGGCGCCGGTGATATTAGACAGGGCAGCGTCGGAAATGCTGACTTCGCCCTTTTCGGTTTGTAGCCTGATCATGGAAGATACTCCTTTCTCCCTGGTCGATATGATATAACTATATCATTATATACGAAGCGGTGCAGAATAACAAGAGAAAATATTTTGCGTAAAATGCGGGAAAATGTCAAGGACTCTATTGAAAATAAACGGAAATTCACGTATTATGGAAACTAACGAGTTCATTGCGCCCGCTTTGGGCGCTGCGGAGGGATAAACATGAGAGTTATCACAGGCTCGGCGCGCGGACGGCGGCTGGGCGAGCTCAAGGGCATGGAGACCCGCCCGACGACCGACAAGGTCAAGGAAAGTATTTTTAATTGTATCCAGTTCGACGTGGAGGATGCGCGCGTGCTCGATCTTTTTGCGGGCACGGGGCAGCTCGGCATCGAGGCGCTTTCGCGTGGGGCAAAAAGCGCGCTTTTTGTTGACAAGCGTGCAGACGCGGTCAAGCTCGTGCGCGAAAATCTCGCGCTGTGCCATCTGGAAGAAAACGCGCAGGTCATCTGCGGTGATTCGCTCGCCGCACTCGGCACGCAGAGCGGGAGGTTCGACATCATCTTCCTCGATCCGCCGTACGAAAGCGGACTTTTGGAGCAGGCGATGGAAAAGATCGCACAGTTTGACATTTTATCACCCCATGGTATAATGGTCGCGGAAAGTCCGCAGAACCAGACGCTTCCCGAGCTTCCCGCGCCGTACGGACTGTATCGCGAGTACCGCTACGGCAAGATCAAGGTGAGCATCTATCACCGCGCGGTGGAGGAAGAGGCATGAGAATCGCAGTGTTTCCCGGCTCGTTCGACCCTGTGACGATCGGGCATCAGGACATTATCGCGCGCGCATCGAAGCTCTTTGACCGCGTGTATGTGTCCATCGTGCCGAACGGGACGAAGACGCACCCGATGTTCACCGACGAGCAGAAGCTCGCGCTCATGCGCGCGAGCGTCGAGGAGTTCCCCAATGTGGAAGCTGAGCTCGGCGGCGGACTTCTGACCGACTACGCGCTGCGCAAAAACGCGCAGTTTCTCGTGCGCGGCGTGCGCAACAGAGTGGATTTTGACGCCGAGCAGCAGCTTTCGCTCATCTATCGCGATGTGTCGAACGGCGCGCTCGAAACGGTGCTGCTGGTCGCGGAACCGAAGTATCAGCACATCAGCTCCACGATGGTGCGCGAAATGATCAAATACGGACAAGACCTTGAAAAATATATGCCGCGGCGCGCGGCGGAGCTTGTGAAAGGATGGAGAGAAGACCATGGCGAACAATGATGTGCAGCATCTTTTGGATATGCTTTACGAGATGATCGACGGCGCGAAGAACGCGCCGCTGACGAGCGACAAGTGCATTCTGAACCGCGACGAGGCGCTCGACCTGCTCGACGAGATTCGCGCCCAGCTCCCGGTGGAGCTTTCCCGCGCGCAGGAGCTCATCCGCGCGAAGGAGGACTATGTCAAGGCCGCCAAGCGCGACGTCGAGCGCATGATGCAGCAGGCCGAGCAGGACGCGAAGAACAAGGTCTCCGAGACCGAGGTGCTCGGTATCGCCCGCGAAAAGAGCCACGAGATCATCAAAAAGGCCGAGGACCGCTCGCGCGAAATGTACCGCGTGGCCAACGAGTACACCGAGGATGCGCTGCGCCGCACCGAGGAGGCCATCCAGATGGCGCTCGAGGAGGTCAAGCAGTCCCGCGTGCGCTTCCGCGCCGCCTCTGCCGAGCAGATGCAGAAGCGCCGCGAGGAGCTGGCACAGTCAGCTGAAAAGCAGATACAGAACGGATAAAATTTTGTCAAAAGTGACAAAAACCGACATGATCGGTAGACATAATCTATATTTGGGCATAGCATAAAGGGCCGCCACAAGATATTGTGGCGGCCCTTTTTTAACCAAAACCAAAGTAGAACAGGCGTTTTAAAAATACGGTGCACTGGCCGAATTTTCACAGGAAAAAGCGGTAAAAGGCTTGAAATCTCAGGGAAATTTCTGCTTGCATTTTTTATGTGAATCTCGTATACTCAAAACAAGGGTGGGGGAAAGTGGTGTATCATACCATGAAAATGGCTTACTTTCCCACATAAGCATCAGATCGGACGCGGCACGGCTTTTTCCAAAATGAAGAAAAGGCCGCGCTTTCGTGCCCTCTGTATGCGAAAATGCACAGAAAAAGGGGGTCAGCCGCCGTGACGGGTCAGTATCAGCACACGATCGACGCCAAGGGGCGGCTCTTTATCCCCGCGAAGCTGCGCGAGGAGCTCGGCGACACGTTTTATGTCACCATGGGCATGGACTCCTGCCTGAGCATCTATTCCGACGCCTCCTGGGCGCGCTTCACCGAAAAGTTTGAAAGCCTGCCCTACACGAAGACCAAGGCCATGCGCCCGCTCTTCGCCAACGCCGCCAAGTGCGAGCCCGACGCGCAGGGGCGCATCGTGCTGCCGCAGAAGCTCAGAGCCTACGCCCACCTTGAAAAAGACGTGGTCGTGATCGGTGTTTCGAACCGCGCCGAGATCTGGAATGCGGAGAAGTGGGCAGAGATCGAGGCCGAGGAGCTCAATCCCGAGAATCTGGCCGCCGTGATGGAAGAGCTGGGATTCTGATATGGAAGAGAACTACGGCCATAAGCCGGTACTGCTGCACGAGTGCCTCGGCGCGCTCGCCATCAAGCCCGACGGCATCTATGTGGACGGCACGCTCGGTCGCGCCGGACATTCGCTCGAGATCGTGCGCCGCCTGACGACGGGCCGTCTCATTGCGCTTGACCGTGACGAGACCGCGATCGAAGCGGCAAACCGCCGCCTCGGCGATTATTTGGACAAGGTCACGCTCGTCCACAGCAATTTCAGCGCGCTCGATGCTGTGCTGCACGAGCTGGGCGTCCGCGGCGTGGATGGGATGCTTTTTGACCTCGGCGTTTCCTCCCCGCAGCTCGACGAAGCGCAGCGCGGGTTTTCCTACAAGCAGGACGCGCCGCTCGATATGCGCATGGACGAATCCGCCGCACTGACCGCGCGCGAGGTCGTGAATACCTATTCTTATGAAGAGCTGCGCCGCATCCTCTTTGAATACGGCGAGGAGCGCTATGCGCCCGCCATCGCGAAGAGAATTTGCCAGCACCGCGAGCAAAAGCCCATCGAAACGACGCTTGAGCTCGCCGATATCATCCGTTCGGCCATGCCCGCGAGCGCGCTGCGCGAAAAGCAGCACCCTGCCAAGCGCAGCTTTCAGGCTATCCGCATTGCCGTGAACGACGAGCTGGGCGAGCTTCCGCCGATGCTCGATGCGGCGGAGAAAAATCTGAAACCGGGCGGACGGCTCGCGGTCATCACGTTCCACTCGCTCGAAGACCGCATCGTCAAGAAAAAATTACAGGAGCTTGCACAGGGCTGCATCTGCCCACCGGAATTTCCGGTGTGCGTGTGCGGACGAAAGCCAAAGGTCAAGCTCATCACAAGAAAGCCCATCGTTTCGGGCGAAGAAGAACTCGCAGAGAATCCCCGTGCCCGCAGCGCCAAGCTGCGCGTCGCGGAAAAGGGCTGACAACAGCCGAAAATACGCAAAAGAAAGGAGATCGCCATGGCCAGCCGCAGAGAGCAGAACATGAAATACCGCCGCTACAGCGGACGAGTCAATGGCAATCTCGCTTACGATCCCGCCTACGAAGAGCGCCAGCGCAGGCTGCGCCGCGAGCGTGAATACGAGCGCGAGCACGAGCGTCAGCGCGAGGAATTCATGCGTCCCCCGCAGCGGAAGGTGCAGAAAAAGACTGCGCCCGTCCGCCGTCAACGCGAAAAGGTCTCGCTCGGCACGCTGTGCGGTTTTATGGCGCTGGCCGCAATGGTCGCGCTGATGATCATGTGCCGCGCACAGCTGACGGAAATCTCCGCGCAGGTCGTCTCCGTGCAGAAGGAGATCTCCGCGCTCGAGGACGAGCATGTCGCGCTGCTCACGCGCTACGAAAAAACCTTTGACCTCACCACCATCAAGGAGGCGGCGGCCGCGGCCGGTATGGCCAAGCCCAGCGCCTCGCAGGTCTACTACATCGACCTGTCGGAGCCCGACAGCGTGGTCGTCTACCAGCAGAAGAGCCAGAACGTTTTGTCGCGGGCGCTCACGTCGCTTGGCAACGGCGTATGCGCAGTGGTGGAATATTTCAAATGAGCGAAGCTATACATAAGGAGTAAGGAGCTTCCTTACTCCTTTTCCATTTTTAAGGAGGATGAACGACTGTGGCACCACGCCCCCAGAACCAGAAAAGACGGCCCGAATCCGCGCGCCGCGCAAACCGCATCATTCAGACAAGAACGCTGCTGCTTCTGGGCGCGTTCGGCGTGCTGACGTTTGTGTTGCTCTTCACCCAACTCTATCACTGGCAGATCACCGAGCATGACGAGCTCCAGTCCGTCGCTGTGCGCCAGCAAACGCTGCGCACCACGGTGGAGGCGAGCCGCGGCACGATCTACGATCGAAACGGCACCATCCTAGCGATGTCCGCCTCGGCGGAGGATATTTTCATCTCTCCGAAGGAGATCATCGAAAACGATCAGGATCAAAACCTGATCGCGGGCGGCCTTGCTGAAATTCTGGACCTTGACCCCGCTGACATTCTCAAAAAGATGGAGAAAACGAACTCGCAGTACGAAGAGCTCAAGAAAAAAGCAGATGACGAGCTGGCCGACAAGGTGCGCGAATTCATCAATGAAAACGACCTGAAGGGCGTTTTCATTCGTCCGACGAGCAAGAGGACCTATCCCAAGGGGACGCTCGCCTCACAGGTCATCGGCTTTGCCAATGAAAACGGCGGCGCGATGGGCCTTGAGGCGGCGTACAACGACGAACTGACCGGTGAGAACGGTATGGTCGTCACCGCGCGCGACCGCGACGGCCGCTCCGTGCTCTACCAGTACGACCAGTATTTCGACGCGGAAAACGGCTGCGACCTGCACACGACGCTCGACACGACCATCCAGTATTACCTTGAGAAAGGTGTGCAGGAGCTCGAGGCGCGCTTCGGCACCGGCAAGGGCGCCGAGGGCATCGTCATGGATGTCAACACCGGCGCAGTGCTGGCGATGGCGTCGCTGCCGACCTACGACTTGAATTCCCCCGGCACGGTCTACAACGACTTTCTGACCTCCGGCATGACGGAGGAGCAGGTCCTCGAAAACATGAGAGACCTTCTCAACAAGCAGTGGCGCAGCAAGGCCATCAACGACACCTACGAGCCGGGCTCCACGTTCAAAACACTGACGCTCGCGATGGCGCTTGAGGAAAACGTTGTCGACCTGAACACGGGCTTCTATTGCAGCGGCAGCGTAAAAATCGAGGGCGAGACCATCAACTGCTCCAAGCGCGCGCCCGGTCACGGCCAGCAAAACCTGACGCAGGCGTTCGCCAACTCCTGCAACCCCGCGTTCATCAACATCGGCCTTCGCATCGGCAACGACAAGTTTTACCAGTACATGCTGGACTTTGGCCTGACGGAGAAGACCGGCGTCGACACCACGGGCGAGGCCAGCGGCTTCGTCAACAGCGAAATTAAATATTCGACGCTGGCGCTGGCGTGCTACGCCTTCGGCCAGAACTTCAACGTCACGCCTATCGCGCTGCTGGCGGCGCAGTGCGCCTGCGTCAACGGCGGCTACCTCTATACGCCCTATCTTGTCGAAGAGATCACCGACCAGGACGGCAACGTCGTCTCCAAGCACGACTCCACGCCCATCCGTCAGGTCGTCTCCGAGGAGACGTCCGCGCTTGTGCGCGACATCATGGAGTATGAGGTCACAAGCGGCACGGGCAAGAACGGTCAGGTCGCGGGCTACCGCATCGGCGGCAAGACCGGCACGGCCGATAAGGTCGGCGGCGGCGTCATCGTCTCGTTCGTGTGCTTCGCCCCTGCGGATGACCCGCAGGTGATGATGCTCCTGACGCTCGACGAGCCGAGCAAGTGGACCGGTACCTACGTTTCCGGCGGTAACATGGTCGCCCCCGTGGCGAGTTCCGTCATGGGCGAGATCCTGCCGTATCTCGGCATTGAGCCGAGCTACACCGCTGAAGAGCTCGTCGGCGCGGATAAGACTGTGCCGAACGTCGTCGGCCTCAGCAAGGACGCGGCGGCCGAGCGCCTGAGCGCGAACGGCTTCAGCTTCCGCACCGTCGGCAGCGGCGATACCGTCACCGACCAGACGCCCGCAGGCGGCGCGATCGTACCGAACAGCGCGGAGATCATCCTCTACCTCGGCGCGGAGAAGTCGACTGACAAGTGCATCGTCCCGAACGTCGTGGGCGACAGCGCCGCGACCGCGAACCAGAAGATCGTGAACGCGGGGCTCATCATGGGCGTTTCCGGCGCGACGAACGCAAGCTCGTCCACGGTGCGCGCCATCTCGCAGAGCATCGCCGCGGGCACGGAGGTCGAGGCCGGTACGGTCGTGCGCGTCCAGTTCAGCGACAGCTCGGTGCGCGACTAAAGACAGCAAGACCCAATTCCGAAAGGAATTTTTCAAACGCAGTTATCTGAGCTTATTTCCGCATTAGAAGACAAAACGGTGCATGCGCCGCCTGACCTGATAGTCAGAGGCCTTGCGCTCGATTCCCGCAAGGTAGAAGAGGGATTCCTCTTCTTCGCCCTGCCGGGGGAGAAGGAGGATGGCGGCGAGTTTATCGCCGAAGCCAAAGCGCGCGGCGCGGCCTGCGCCGTGTGCGAGCATCCGCCGGAGACGGAAATTCCCTATATCTTAGTGCCGGATGCGCACAAAGCGCTTGCGCTTTGCGCGGCGGTATGGTATGGTACTCCGGCGGGAAAACTCACCGTGGTCGGCGTGACCGGCACAAACGGCAAAACGACCACGACGTATCTTATCAAACAGCTTTTGGAGCGCACGAAGGGCGCAAAGGTCGGCCTGATCGGCACGAATCAGAATTTGATCAGCGACAAGACCATCCCGACCGACCGCACAACGCCCGACGCGCTGACCGTGCAGCGCCTGCTCGCCCAGATGGTCGATGCGGGCTGCACCTATGCCGTGATGGAGGTCTCGTCCCACGCGCTGATACAGAGCAGGGTAGAAGGTATCCGATTCCGCGTCGGTGTTTTCACGAACCTGACGCAGGATCATCTTGACTACCACGGCACGATGGAGGCCTACTGCGACGCGAAGTCGAGGCTTTTCGACCAGTGTGACATCGCCTGCGTCAACGGTGACGATGCGTGGACGGAGCGCTTGCTCGCCCGCTTTACGAGCGAGCGGATCACATTCGGGCAGGGCATGACGAATGACCTTGTCGGCTGGCGTGCCCGCTACGAAAACGACTGTGTGCGCTTTACCGCCTGCACCGACTTCGACCACGAGGAGACGAAAATCGGCATCCCCGGCGGCTTTTCGCTCTACAATGCGCTCGCGTCGCTTTCTGCCGTGCAGGCGCTCGGCGTGCCGCTTTCCGACGCGGCAAAAGCGCTGACGGAATGTGTCGGCGTTAAGGGGCGGTGCGAGGTCGTACCGCTTGATGCACCGTTCACCGTCATCATTGACTATGCGCACACGCCCGACGGGCTCAAAAATATTCTCTCCACGGTCTGCGGCTTTGCCGACGGGCGCGTCATCGCGCTCTTTGGCTGCGGGGGAGACCGCGACAGGACAAAGCGACCCCGCATGGGCCGCATCGCCGCGGCGCTCTCGGACTTCGTTGTTCTCACGAGCGACAATCCCCGCACCGAAGACCCTTACGCCATCCTACGAGATGTGCTCCCCGCACTTTTGGAGAGCAGAACGCCGTTCGCCGTCATCGAGAACCGGCGCGAGGCCATCGGCTTTGCTCTGCGCGAGGCGAAAGCGCGCGACGTCGTCGTCCTCTGCGGCAAGGGGCACGAGACCTATCAGGAGATCGGAACGATAAAATACCACCTCGACGAGAGGGAGGTCGTGCGCGAGAGGTTCGCGCAAGTACAAAGGAAGGACGCCGCCGACGCGGCGAAGGAAAACGAACATGAAGATCATCATTGCCTGCATACTGAGCTTCGCGGTCTCCGCGATCACGGGAAAATTTCTGGTCCCTGAGCTGAGAAAGCTCAAGGCCGGACAGAGCATCCGCGAGGACGGCCCCACCTGGCACGCCGGAAAGGCCGGCACGCCGACGATGGGCGGCTTAATGTTCATCCTCGGCATCTTCGTCTCTATCCTGATCTGCGGCTGGAAGGGCATGATGGCGGGGGACTTTGAGCACCTCTACATCTTCTTTTTTGCGCTGATCTTCGGCGGCATCGGCTTTTTAGACGACTTTGAAAAGGTGAAGCACAAGCAGAACCTCGGCCTCACGGCCATTCAGAAGTTCCTGCTCCAGCTCGCCGCGGCGGTCGCGTTCCTCTGCCTGATGCGCTTTGAGGGTATGCTGACGCCGAACCTCTACGTGCCGTTTTTCAACACGCAGATCGTCATGAGCTGGTGGGTGTACATGGTGTTCGCGGCGTTTGTCATCGTCGGCACGGTCAACGCCGTCAACATCACGGACGGCATCGACGGCTTGGCCGGCAGCGTGACGGTGCCGGTCGGCCTGTTTTTCACCGTGCTCGCCATCTGGTGGCAGGGCTATGAGCAGCTCGGCATTTATGCTGCGGCGCTCGTCGGGGGAATTCTCGGCTTCCTCATCTATAATTTCCACCCCGCCAAGGTCTTCATGGGCGACACAGGCTCGCTGTTTCTCGGCGGCACGGTGGCGGCGCTGGCCTTTGCCTACGATATGCCGCTTGTGCTGATCCCCGTCGGCTTTGTCTACATCTGCGAGACGCTGTCCGACATTTTGCAGGTCATCTACTTCAAGGCGACGCACGGCAAGCGCCTTTTCAAGATGGCGCCGCTGCACCACCACTTTGAGCTCTGCGGCTGGAGCGAGGTGAAGCTCGTCGCCGTGTTCACCAGCGTGAGTGCGCTGTGCTGTCTGGCGGCGCTGTTCGGAGTACTCAACAGATTTCATTTTTGAGAAACGGCAAGCCGTTTCTCAAAAATGAGAGGGGATGCGCGGCGCTCTGTGCCTCGCCGCCCTTGGCGGCTCGACACTCACTCTGCGAGAAGTATTTTTCGCCACGCACCGGTCGCGGCGAAAAATGATTAAAAATATTTCGCGCCTGCGGGCGCGAAAGTCTGCGACGCTTGGTTGCAAAATGGAGGCAAACTCGCGCAGAGCGCGAGTTTGCAATCAGTATGAAAGGGGGAAGACTGCATGACCAAGGAAGAACGCTTGCTGCGGCAGGAGCAGCGCGAGCGGGCGAAGGCCATCGAGGCGGCGGCGCGCGAAGCGGGCCGCGGACCGCTGGATCTTCCGTATCTTCTGCTGGTGCTTACGCTCGTGGGCGTGGGCCTGATCATGCTGTTTTCCGCCAGTTTCCCCTCGGCCTACTATGAAGAGGGTAACCCCGCGTACTACCTTATCCGTCAGGGCATTTTTGCGATCCTCGGTATCACGGCGATGTTTATTGTCGGCAAGATCAATTACGAGCGCTATCGCGCGGTGGCGAAGATGCTGCTGATCTTTTCCATCATCCTGCTGGTGCTCGTTCTGATCCCGGGCATCGGCACGGGCCGACTGACGCACGGCGCGCAGCGCTGGATCCGTCTCGGACCCATCCAGTTCCAGCCGTCTGAGATCACCAAGGTCGGCATCATCCTCTACTTTGCCGACAGCATTTCGAAGAAGAAAGACAAAATGGCCACGCTGCGCTACGGCATCGTGCCCTATGTTGCCATCCTCGGCGTGATTGCGGCGCTGATGGCGAAGGAGCCGCACTTTTCCGGTATGGTGCTGCTGCTCGGCATCGGTGCGGTGATGATGTACGTCGGCGGTATCCGCAACTACTGGGTCGGTCTCGGCTTTGCGCTGGTGCTGCTGGTGATCTACGCCTTTGCGACCGGCATCATCACCTACAACTCGAGCCGAATCGACATCTGGCTTGACCCGTTCAACGAAGAGTGGATGCGCGATAAGGGCTATCAGATCCGGCAGAGCCTGCTCTCCATCGGCTCAGGCGGTCTGTTCGGCCTTGGCCTTGGCAAGAGCCGGCAGAAGTTTCTGTTCCTGCCCGAAGAGCACAACGACTTCATCTTTGCCATCATCTGCGAGGAGCTCGGCCTTGTCGGCGCGACGATCATCATGGTCATGGTATGGTTGTATATCTGTATGAATCTTCTGTTATACGGTGCAGAGATCAATGCTTATTTTGAAAAAGAATTCCGGATTGCACATAAATCGGTACTGGAACTGCTGGCACATGAAAAAGAAAAAAAGCAGCAGGAATCTCTTTATGTTTTATGGTTGTAGGAATCCTTG
>OHHI01001000.1_pt1 | contig 12224 bp, 9 predicted proteins | sample 1568001 | NCBI WGS metagenome assembly OHHI01 (sample SAMEA3879506, study PRJEB24766) | human gut metagenome | biome: human-associated habitat; feature: feces | place: USA | collected 1985/1987
ATTTGTGCGCAAGCGCCCATCGCTGTCCTCACTATGCCTATGCGCGGCTCATTGCTCGCGTAAACTCTCCAGTTACAATATTAAATCCCTTGTTGTATTTTTCTCCAGAATCGGTATGATAGATACAAGTGAGGAAATATTTATGTTCAACGTGGAAGAAGAGTTAAAAAAGCTCCCCCGCAAGCCGGGAGTGTATATCATGCGGGATGACAAAGATGTCATTTTGTATGTGGGAAAAGCAATCAACCTGCATAATCGTGTAAGGTCTTATTTTCGTGAAAATATCGGCAGAGGCCCGGCCATTGACCAGATGGTGTCGCTGATCGCCCGATTTGAATATATTGTGACGGATTCGGAACTGGAAGCATTAGTGCTGGAGAATAACCTGATCAAGGAGAATTCGCCGAAGTATAACACGCTGTTAAAGGATGACAAGACCTATCCCTATATCAAGGTGACAGTGGGAGAGGATTATCCCAGGATCCTGTTTTCCCGTACCATGAAAAAAGATAAATCCCGCTATTTCGGTCCCTATACCAGCGCTGCGGCGGTGAAAGATACTATTGAACTGCTGAACAAACTGTACCAGCTGCGTACCTGCAACCGGGTGCTGCCCAGGGATATAGGAATCGAGCGCCCCTGCCTGAATTATCATATCAAGCAGTGTCTGGCACCCTGCCAGGGATATGTGAGCAAAGAGGAATATAGACAGCAGGTGGCAGGTGCACTGGAATTTCTGAATGGTAATTACAGTCCGATCCTGAAGGATCTGGAGGAGAAGATGAAGAAAGCCGCGGAGGCTATGGAATTTGAGGATGCCGCAAGGTACCGTGACCTGCTCTCCAGTGTACGACAGGTATCCCAGAAGCAGAAGATCACCGAGGGCGTCGGTGAAGATAAAGATATCCTGGCACTGTACCAGGATGAGACGGAAGCGGTGGTACAGGTGTTTTTCGTCCGGGATGGCAAGCTGATCGGCAGGGAACATTACTATATGACACATGTGCCGGAAAATAACAAACCAGCGATTTTACAGGATTTTGTAAAGCAGTTCTATGCGGGGACCCCATTTATTCCCAGAGAGCTGATGCTGCAATATGAGATCGAGGATGCGGAACTGATCGAGAAATGGCTGTCTGAACGGAAAGGCAGCAGGGTCTACCTGAAGGTGCCAAAGATCGGCAGTAAGGAAAAACTGGTGGAACTGGCAGCCCAGAATGCAAAACTGGTATTGTCTCAGGACAGGGAGAAACTGAAGCGTGAGGAAGGCCGTACTATCGGTGCGGTGAAGGAAATCTCAGATCTGTTGCAGCTTCCGCTGACCGGCACGGCCCGGATGGAAGCCTACGATATTTCCAATATCAACGGTTTTGAAAATGTAGGCTCCATGGTAGTCTACGAAAAGGGGAAGCCCAAGCGCAGCGATTACCGTAAATTCAAAATCAAGAGTGTCTCTGGTCCGGATGATTATGCCTGCATGCGGGAAGTGCTGACGAGGCGGTTCCGCCACGGCATGGAAGAGAGCAAAGAGCTGGAAGAACAGGAGATGGATCAGGAGTACGGAAGCTTCACGAAGTTCCCGGATCTGATTCTGATGGACGGCGGTCGCGGACAGGTGAATATTGCGCTGTCCGTACTGGAAGAACTGGGAATCGACATTCCGGTCTGCGGTATGGTCAAGGATGACAACCACCGTACCAGAGGTCTGTATTATCATAATATCGAGCTTCCGATCGATACTCATTCGGAAGGGTTCAAGCTGATCACCAGAATCCAGGACGAGGCGCATCGTTTTGCCATTGAATACCACAGGTCTCTGCGCAGTAAGACCCAGGTGAGATCCGTACTGGATGATATCCCGGGAGTGGGGCCCGCCAGACGAAAAGCCCTGATGCGGCACTTCAAGTCCTTAGAGGAGATCCGGCAGGCAACGGTGGAAGACCTGATGGAAATTCCCGAAATGAATGAACGCACAGCGCAGGAGATTGTAGCCTTTTTCGCTTCACAGAAGCGACCGCCTGTGGTACAATCATAAGTAATATGGTAACTTCAAAAGTTACAGCACGATAATGAGGCGGGGAACCTTCGAGAAAAAATGCAGGGGTGGGTTTTTCGCAGAAAGGTATGGAAATTAGTATGGCAAGTGTAAGTTTGACCCGTGTTATCGAAAAAATGAAACTGGAAAATCTCACACCGGAGATCGATGTGAAACATGTGAAGATCACACAGCCGGATATCAATCGTCCGGCACTGCAGTTAGCCGGATATTTTGAGCATTTTGATGCCACCAGACTGCAGATTATCGGATTTGTGGAATATACTTATATGGAGGGGCTGACAGATGAGACCCGCAGGGAGGCGTATGAGAAGCTGATGGCTTATGATATTCCCTGTATCGTATTCAGCCGTGATCTGAAGCCGGATTCTATATTCCTGGAGACAGCGATCCAACATGAAGTCCCTGTATTATCTACCAAGAAATCCACTTCGGATTTTATGTCAGAGATCATCCGCTGGTTAAATGTCAAGCTGGCCCCCTGCATCTCCGTACACGGCGTATTGGTGGATGTCTACGGCGAGGGCGTCCTGATCACCGGAGAGAGCGGCATCGGTAAGTCCGAGGCAGCCCTGGAGTTGATCAGAAGAGGACATCGTCTGGTAACCGATGATGTGGTAGAACTGCGTAAAGTCAGTGATGATACGCTGGTAGGTTCTGCCCCTGATATCACGAAGCATTTCATAGAACTGCGCGGAATCGGAATCGTGGATGTCAAGGCGCTGTTCGGTGCATTGTCTGTAAAAGATACACAGACCATTGATCTGGTCATCCGCCTGGAAGACTGGGATAAGGACAAAGAGTACGACAGACTGGGACTGGAAGAAAACTATACCGAATATCTGGGGAATAAGGTGGTATGTCACAACATCCCGATCCGTCCCGGACGGAATCTGGCGGTGATCTGCGAGACTGCAGCTATCAATCATCGTCAGAAAAAAATGGGATACAATGCAGCAAAGGAATTGTACACTCGTGTACAGAACTCTTTAGCAAAAAGACGTGAGGAGGACGAAGATGATGAGTAAGTATGCATTTGGAGTAGATGTGGGAGGAACCACAGTGAAATTAGGACTGTTCAATGACGAAGGACAGGTGTTGGACAAGTGGGAGATCCCTACGGTCAAGGATAACGGTGGAGAGAAAGTTCTGCCGGATATCGCAGCATCCATCAAAAACAAAATGCAGGAAAAGAACATCACCGCAGCAGACCTGGTAGGCGTGGGAATCGGCGCTCCCGGTGCGGTAAATGCCGATGGCTTCATGGTCAACGGTGCTGTAAATATCGGCTGGGGATCTTTTGATCTTGCTGAAACGTTGAAAAAAGAACTGGATCTGGACGTTACCGTGAAGGCGGGCAACGATGCCAATGTGGCAGCCCTGGGCGAAATGTGGCAGGGCGGCGGTAAAGGCTATTCCAACCTGGTAGCCGTTACCTTAGGAACCGGTGTCGGCGGAGGTATCATTATTGATGGCAGGATCCTGACCGGCACCAACGGTGCAGGCGGCGAGATCGGACATATTCACATTGAAGATAATGAGACAGAGGTCTGCGGCTGCAAGAACAAGGGCTGTCTGGAGCAGTATGCATCCGCTACCGGAATTACCCGCCTGGCGAACAGACGCCTGGCAAAAGACGATGCACCCAGCATTCTGCGTGGCGGTGAGATCTCTGCCAAGACGGTATTCGATGCAGTTAAGGCAGGGGACAAAGTAGCAATTGAGATCGCAGAACAGTTCGGAGAATATCTTGGCAAGGGACTTGCCGCAGTAGCCAGTGTAGTTGATCCCCAGATTTTTGTCATTGGCGGTGGTGTGTCCAAGGCCGGAGATATTTTATTCAAATACATAGAGCCTTCTTATAAGAGATGTGCTTTCGGACCCTGCAAGCAGGCAAAATTCGCCCTGGCGGAGCTTGGAAATGATGCCGGAATCTACGGCGCTGCAGCACTGGTATTAAAGTAGGCCTGTTTGGAATAACTATAATAAAAAAGAAAGAGCGGCCTGATATACATGATAAGTGCAGCAGTGATAGAAGCATTAAAGGAAATCGTACCGGCAGAGAGGATTCTGTTTCAGGAACCCATGAAATTGCATACTACCTTCCGCATCGGCGGACCGGCGGATTACCTGATCTATCTGGAAAATGAAGATCAGCTCTGCAGGATACAGAAGTATCTGCGCCTGGTGGATGTGCCATACACGGTCATCGGTAACGGAAGTAATCTGCTGGTCAGCGATGACGGATACCGCGGAATTGTACTGGTAATCGGAAAATATATGAGTGAGATCACGGTGAAGGATTGTTATCTGGAGGCAGAGGCAGGAGCGCTGATGAGCCAGGTGGCCAAAACTGCAAAGGAGCATGGTCTCACCGGATTGGAGTTCGCAGCGGGAATTCCCGGAACCGTCGGTGGCGGTGCGGTGATGAACGCCGGCGCCTACGGAGGAGAGATGAGCCAGGTGGTGAGCACGGTAACCGTGGTGAACCGCAATGGGGAGATCATGGAACTGGATAATGGTACTATGGAATTCGGCTATCGGACCAGTGTGATCCAGAACCAGCCTTTTGTGGTGACGAAGGTGACTTTCCGCCTGGAACAGGGAGATCCGAAACAGATCGCAGAGAAAATGGCTGATCTGGCGAAAAGGCGCCGGGAAAAACAACCGTTGGAGTATCCCAGCGCAGGCAGCACATTTAAGCGCCCCGCGGGACATTTTGCGGGACAACTGATTATGGAGTCCGGACTTCGCGGATATTCCGTAGGGGGAGCCAAAGTGTCGGAGAAACATTGCGGATTTATTATTAACACAGGAAATGCAACCGCAGAAGATGTAAAAGACGTGATCTGGGAAGTTCAGAGAAGAGTAAAAGAGCGTTTTCAGGTAGACCTGGAACCCGAGATCAAATTCCTGTAAGACAGGTGAGAGGTGCATATGAGATTTGTAGTAGTAACAGGCATGAGCGGAGGGGGAAAAAGAACTGCATTAAAGCTTTTGGAGGATGCCGGCTTTTATTGCGTGGATAATCTGCCGGTGTCATTGGTGGAAAAGTTCGTGGAACTGATTGCCATGCCCGGAAGTGAGATCAGTAAGGTCGCACTGGGACTGGATGTCCGTGCGGACCAGAATTTCACGGACGCCACCCGCATTTTGGAACAATTAAAGGAAAAAGGCTACAAATTTGAGATATTGTTTATGGACTCCGATGACTCAGCTCTGATAAAACGGTATAAGGAAACCAGACGTGTACATCCTCTTGCTGCGGATGGCAGAGTAGAGGACGGCATTCACAAAGAACGTAAGATTCTGGAGACGATCCGCAAAAATTCCGATTATGTAATAGATACTTCGAATCTTCTGGTAAGAGAACTGAAAGAGGAGCTGGATCGAATTTTCGTACAGAATGAAGAGTACAACAGTCTCATGGTAACAGTCATGTCCTTCGGATTCAAGCACGGAATTCCTGCGGACGCTGATCTGGTATTTGATGTGAGATTTTTGCCCAACCCTTATTATATAGAAGAATTGAAGCCGCAGACCGGCAATGATAAGGGAGTACAGGACTATGTAATGAGTTTTCCTGAGACCGGAATTTTCCTGGACAAGCTGACCGATATGATTCAATTCCTGATCCCGAATTATATCAAAGAGGGAAAATATCGGCTGGTGATCGCCATCGGATGTACCGGAGGCAAACATCGGAGTGTTACTCTGGCAAACAAGTTATATGAACGTTTGAAGGCAGAAGGTCATTACGGTATCAAACTGTATCACCGTGATGTACCCAGAGAAGGAATCTGACATGTCATTTTCGAGTGAGGTAAAGGAAGAACTGGCGAAGAGAATCAGCCCGGCAAGGCATTGCCAGATTGCAGAGCTGGCTGCGATCATGCATTTTAGCGGTCAATATGGACGTTCTGCAGAGGGCGATTTTATGATCGGTTTCCAGACGGAAAATGAGGCGGTCGTCAGAAAAGGCTTTACATTATTGAAAAAAACATATAATATAGATACTGATGTTAAAATCAGCGAGGAACAGATGCGGAGTGTGATCGACAAGATCGGTGATCTGTCGGAACCTGTGAGCCCCCTGCTGATTAAAAATTCCTGCTGTCAAAGAGCATTTTTAAGAGGAGCTTTTCTCTGCATTGGTTCTATGAGCGACCCGCAGAAGAGTTATCACCTGGAATTTGTATGCACCGATGAGGATAAAGCGAGACAACTACAGAGTGTGATACAGGGATTTGATATAGAAGCCAAGATCGTGCTTCGGAAGAAGTATTACGTTGTCTATCTGAAGGAAGGATCCGGCATTGTGGACCTTCTGAATGTATGTGAGGCACCTGTTGCCTTAATGAAGCTGGAGAATATGAGAATTGTAAAGGAAATGCGCAATTCCGTAAATCGAAGAGTGAACTGTGAGACCGCCAACATTACCAAAACGGTAAATGCGGCGACCAGACAGATAGAGGATATTGAATATATCCGGGACCACTACGGACTGGAGAATCTGCCGGAGACATTGCGTCAGATGGCGGAAGTCAGACTGGAGAATCCGGATGCTCCACTGAAGGAGCTGGGGGAATATCTGGATCCCCCGGTAGGAAAATCCGGTGTAAACCACAGGTTACGTAAGCTCAGCGAGTTAGCAGATAGAATCAGGACGTAAAAGAGGAGGAAAATTATGACAAAAAGGAGCATTAAGGTCAGACTGGAAGATGGTCTGGACGCAAGACCGGTGGCACTGTTAGTACAGGAAGCCAGCAAGTACGAAAGCAACATTTACATTGAAGTAGATGATAAGCGGATCAATGCCAAGAGCATTATGGGCATGATGAGCCTGGGACTTTGCGCAGGCGAAGAGCTTACAGTAGCTGCAGAGGGTGCAGATGAGCAGACCGCTGTGGACAATATTGAGAAGTTTTTAAGCGGTCAGGTAGCTTAAAAACATAGTATGACGAGGAGCGGGGCTGATAGAGAATTCTGTTAGTCCCGTTTTGCATATTTTGAGGATAGTATTTATGAAGAAGATGTTATTTATCTATAATCCGAAAGCCGGAAAGGCACAGATCCGCAACAAGCTTGCGGATATTCTGGATGTGTTTACCAAGGGTGATTATGAGATTACCGTTTATCCCACGCAGAAAAGTGAAGATGCCATGGAGAAGACCAGGGATCGGAGTAAGGACTATGATATTGTTGTCTGCAGCGGTGGAGACGGTACTTTGGACGAAGTAGTCACGGGTATGATCCGCAGTGGCTTCCGGACACCTATTGGATATATCCCGGCAGGAAGTACCAATGATTTCGGAGGCAGTCTGGGATTGCCGAAAAATATGGTGCATGCCGCGGAAACGATTGTAAAGGGGAATGATTTTGCCTGTGATGTGGGATCCTTTAATCAGGATATATTTGTATATATTGCAGCATTCGGCCTTTTCACGGATGTCTCCTATGAGACGGGGCAGGACATGAAAAATGTTCTGGGTCATATGGCGTATCTGCTGGAAGGCATGAAACGTCTTCCGGCAATCCGCTCTTATCCCATGCGCGTTACTTATGATGATACGACGATCGTAGATGATTTTATCTTTGGAATGATCACCAACTCTGTGTCGGTAGGCGGATTTAAAAGGATCACCGGCAAAAATGTCAAGCTGGATGACGGTGTATTTGAAGTGACACTGATCAAGCGCCCGAAGAATCCCATGGAGCTGAACAATATTATGGTTTCGCTTTTGAACCGTGACATTGATACTGATGCCATGTACTGTTTCCGGACGTCGAAGCTGGAGATCACTTCCACAGATCCACTGCCCTGGACGTTGGACGGAGAATACGGCGGAACCCATACGAAAGTAGTGATCGAGAATATCTGTAAGGGCATGGATATTCGTGTGGAATAGAATAAATCATAAAATTTGGTAAAAATTTAACAATAAGTTGTTCCCTTTTTGTTAGAGTTGTGTTATAGTTTGGGTAGTCACAAAGTGATTATTCGAAATGTGTTTCCTGTGTGCATTTAGGAATGGATTACATTTCGTATATCCTAACAAGAATGAGTATATAAAATGGAGGTATTAAAATGTTAGTATCCGCAACAGAAATGCTCAAAAAAGCAAAAGCAGGCCACTATGCAGTAGGTCAGTTCAACATCAACAATCTGGAGTGGACAAAGTCCATCCTGCTCACCGCTAAGGAACTTCGTTCCCCTGTTATCCTGGGTGTATCCGAAGGCGCCGGCAAATATATGGGCGGTTATGATGTAGTCGTTGGTATGGTAAACGGACTGTTAAAGGATCTGGACATTGATGTTCCCGTTGCTCTGCATTTGGACCATGGCTCTTTCGAAGGCTGCTATAAGTGTATTGAAGCAGGCTTCTCTTCCATCATGTTTGATGGTTCTCATTATCCTATCGCTGAGAACGTAGAGAAGACCACTGAGCTGGTTAAGGCTGCTCACAGCAAGGGACTTTCCATCGAGGCAGAAGTTGGTTCCATCGGTGGTGAGGAAGACGGCGTTATCGGTATGGGCGAGTGCGCTGATCCTAAGGAGTGTAAGTCTATCGCTGATCTGGGAGTTGATTTCCTGGCAGCAGGTATCGGTAACATCCACGGTAAATACCCCGCTAACTGGAAGGGCTTAAGCTTCGAAACTCTGGCAGCTGTACAGGAGCTGACCGGTGAGCTTCCTCTGGTTCTGCACGGTGGTACCGGTATCCCCGCAGATCAGATCAAGAAAGCAATCGACCTGGGCGTATCCAAGATCAACGTTAACACCGAGTGCCAGCTGGCATTTGCTGATGCTACCCGTAAGTACATCGAGGCTGGTAAGGATCTCGAAGGCAAGGGCTTTGACCCTCGTAAGCTCTTAGCTCCCGGTGCAGAAGCTATCAAGGCTACTGTTAAGGAGAAGATGGAACTGTTCGGATCTGTTGGTAAGGCTGAATAATTCTGAGATAAATAAGAAAATCTCTCGCAGTGATGCGGGAGATTTTTTTGCAAAAAAATAACTATCCGGCGTAGTGTTCTACCGCGATAGCTGTAATTTTACCCCTAGAAAGGGAGGATGCCAAGGATTCTGATCCTTGGCATTTATTATGAAAAAGTTTTTTAAACAAGAAACTGTTGTGGGCTTAAATGGTTGTTTTGTTTGTTTCTATGGTTATAGTATATGAAACAGAAATGTCCAAAACATGTTGAGGAATTGAAGATTCCTTGAAGGATTTGTAAACAAACTATGAACAACTATTTTATCTATCCAGTTTGTTGGGTTCAGGATAGGTCTCACCGAAGGTATCTACGGTAACACTTTCCATTACCTGATCCTCCAGGGGACGATCGCTGTAATCGGTGCGGGTCTCAGCAATCTTATTTACCACATCCATACCCTCGATCACCTTACCGAAAGCGGCATAAGAGCCATCCAGATGAGGACTGGTCTTGTGCATGATGAAGAACTGGCTGCCTGCGGAATCGGGATGCATAGCTCTTGCCATAGACAGAACACCCTCGGTGTGCTTCAGATCGTTGCTTACGCCGTTAGCAGCGAACTCACCCTTGATGCTGTAGCCGGGACCACCACATCCGGTGCCGTCAGGACATCCGCCCTGGATCATGAAACCGCGGATGACACGGTGGAAGATCAGACCGTCATAGAAATGCTTGTTGATCAGACTGATAAAATTGTTAACGGATTCGGGTGCAATTTCAGGATAAAGCTCGCATTTGATCACGCCGCCATCCTTCATGGTAATAGTAACAATAGGATTTTTTGCCATAATAGTGTCCTTTCTTTTTCTAAAAAAATGGATTAAAATAATATCTATATTTTAGTTGATTCCATTAAAAAGGTAAAGAGGAGAATTGTTGCGGATGTATTTTTTGCGGCAGATCATATTAGATACAAAAGTTAATCCGAAGAAAATTCCTAAAATCCCAGAAAATATGATATGTTTGGAAACCCCTGAACGGAGTTCGGAAACAGAGGGAGACGGCGTGCTCTGGATCACTGATCAGGGACAGCGTGCACGGGAACTGCTCCGGCAGGGTTGTCCGGTACTGGCATGGCTTCACGAGCATAACCGGGATCAGAACTTTTCCGGTGTCCGCTATGCCTGTGAAAACCTTGAGGAACTGGACTGGGATTACATGGAGAAGGTATACCGCAGATATATGGGGATTCCCTGGGATATTCTGACGACAGACCGCTGCCTCGTGCGGGAGACCCGGGCAGAGGACTTGGATGCTCTCTATGAGATATATGCGGAACCTTCCGTGACGCAGTATACGGAAGGACTGTATCCGCAGCGGGCACAGGAAGAAGCTTATTTGAAAGACTATACAGAAAATATGTATTATTTTTATAATTACGGTGTCTGGACAATCTGTGATAAAATTACGGGACAGGTCATCGGCAGAGCGGGATTTTCCAACCGCGAAGGTTACGAGGATCCGGAGCTGGGCTTCGTCATTGGTGTCCCGTGGCAGAGACAGGGATATGCTACGGAAGTGTGTAAGGCATTGTTGGAATACGGGAAAGAAGAATTGGGATTTGAGCAGGTACAGATGCTGGTGGTGCCGGAGAATGAGGTGTCACTGCGACTGGCTGGAAACCTGGGGTTCCACAGGCAGGATCAGGTTACATGGGGAGGAAGCTTATATGAACGGCTTCTGCTGGAACTGTAAAAATATAAAGAAAATGTAAAAAACGTGTTGACACTCTAAAACCACGGTGCTATACTCTCAACATAGCAAAGGCGCTACAGAATAAAACTGTAGCGCCCTTTTTGTTTGGCAGTATCACAACGCGCGTGGCCGAACAAAAATAGCGTATGGGTATGTGGAAAACAGTTTAACTGCTATACCCTAAGGATGCGATGCAATGGGGCTTCGAAGGATGAGACCATAGTATCGCATATTTTTTTACACCGGTGAAGTATGGTGGAAGATATTTCACGTTCACGAAGAGTGAGGAGGAAAATGTTATGACAGAAGAAATCTTAAGCGCAGTAGACGGTCAATTATTTGCAGTCTGGTTCCTGATCGGCGCGGCCCTGGTGTTTTGGATGCAGGCGGGATTCGCAATGGTGGAGACCGGATTTACCAGAGCTAAGAATGCCGGTAATATCCTGATGAAGAATCTGATGGATTTCTGTATCGGTACCGTAGTGTTTATTCTGATCGGCTTTGGATTGTTACTTGGTGAAGATGTAGTAGGTCTGATCGGTAAGCCGGGACTGGATATCTTTACCGCCTATGAGAATTTTGATTATTCAAATTTCGTATTTAACCTGGTGTTCTGTGCTACCACAGCTACCATCGTATCCGGTGCTATGGCAGAGAGAACCAAGTTCTTATCCTATTGTATTTACTCCGGTGTGATCTCCGCATTGATCTATCCCATTGAAGCTCACTGGATCTGGGGCGGCGGCTGGCTGGCACAGCTTGGCTTCCATGATTTCGCAGGTTCCTGTGCAGTACATATGGTAGGTGGTGTGGCCGCCTTTATCGGTGCCGTCATTCTTGGACCACGTATCGGAAAATATTCCAAAAGTGGAAAATCAAAAGCAATTCCAGGTCATAACCTGACAGTCGGTGCACTTGGTGTATTTATCCTCTGGTTCTGTTGGTTTGGTTTCAACGGTGCTTCCACTGTATCCATGGAAGGCGATGCAATTGTAAGTGCAGGAAAAATCTTCGTTACCACAAACCTTGCTGCTGCAGTTGCAACTGCGATTGCCATTGAAATACGTTTTTTCATTTTTGCTTCCTCCTGTTTCTCCTGCATCTGCTGCTATTATCGGTATTGCAGCTGGTTTTGTCGTAGTATTTGGTATTGAATTTATTGATAAAGTATTAAAAGTGGATGATCCGGTTGGTGCTGTTGGTGTCCATGGCTTAAACGGTGCATTTGGTACTCTCGCCGTTGGTCTTTTCTCCGATGGAGCTGGTACAGGCTGGAAAGGTCTTCTTGTTGGCGGCGGTTTTCACGGATTTGGTGTACAGCTTGCCGGAATGCTTATCACAATTGCATGGGTTGCAGTTACAATGACAATTATTTTCCAGGTTATCAAACATACTATGGGTCTTCGAGTATCTGCTGAAGAGGAGATTCAGGGTCTTGATATAAAAGAACATGGTCTTGCAAGTGCTTATGACGGAT
>OHHI01001012.1_pt1 | contig 12081 bp, 10 predicted proteins | sample 1568001 | NCBI WGS metagenome assembly OHHI01 (sample SAMEA3879506, study PRJEB24766) | human gut metagenome | biome: human-associated habitat; feature: feces | place: USA | collected 1985/1987
ACTGTGGAATTTGCAGAACAGACATTATAAGTTCAGGGGTTATCTCTTTTTTCGCATCAGGTGAGATAAGATCCTTTAATGTCTGTTCTGCAAATTCCACAGTTATAGGCGTATGTGAAAGCTTAGAAAATGCTGAAAGTTTAGTTAATGCACCTTCAAGCTCCCTGATACTTGACTTGATATGGGTAGCTACATAATCAGAAACTTCATATGGAATATCAAGTCCTGAAATCTCTGCTTTCCTATTAATAATAGCCATCTTAGTTTCATATGTAGGGATCTGTATATCGACAGGAAGTCCCATTTCAAATCGTGTTCTTAATCTTTCGGAGAGAGTTTCCATTTCCTTAGGTGGCTTATCAGAAGATATAACAATCTGCTTGCCGTCCTGATAAAGGGAATTAAAAGTATGGAAGAACTCCTCCTGAGTAGATTCCTTACCTATAATGAACTGTATATCATCAATAAGAAGAACATCTATATTACGGTAACGGTTTCTGAATGCAGCATTGCCTTTTTCTGCATTCTCTTTATTACGGATTGCATCAATAAGTTCGTTAGTAAATGTTTCACTTGTTACATACAACACCTTCTTGGAAGGATTGTTTTCTATTATAAAATGTGCTATTGCCTGCATAAGATGCGTCTTACCAAGTCCAACACCTCCATATATAAACAGAGGGTTATATACTTCCCCCGGTGATTCAGCAACAGCTAAAGACGCCGCATGGGCAAGGTTATTGTTATTACCTACTACGAATGTTTCAAATGTGTAGTTAGGATTAAGATTAAGAGAAATATTCTTATTAGGAGAACTCTCCTGTGCTGTCTTTTTAGCAGTTTCTTCATTTAAAGTATCTTCTGAAATAATTCTTAATTTATAATCTTTTTTCATAATCTCACTAATGGTTACTTCGAGAAATTTAAGATACCTTTTTTCAACATAGTTAGCAGACATCTGTGTGTCTGAAAGAAGAGTTATTTCATTATCACTGACTGAAATAACCTGAAGCGGCTTAATAAATGTTGTAAAAGAAAGGTTCTGTATATCACATTCGTTCTTAAAGGTGTTAAGAATTAAATCCCAGTTATTAATAATTTCGTTCATATTATTCGCCTTTCTGGCAGTATTAGAATGATTACAACATTCCTTTATAATCATAAAGCATTTAAGTGTTTTTTTCAACAGAATTGTGGATAACTTTTAAAAAATAAGGTATTGTAAACATGCTGTGTATAAGTTTATGCAGTTGAAAAATGTCGAAAATACGCAATTTGTCAAGAAAATTATAGAGTTAACCACAATATCCATGAGAGTTATGCACAAGTTTTGCACAATATGTTGATAACTCGGTATAAGCTGTTGATATCTGTGTATAAATCCACATGATTAAAAAAACGTCAAAAAAAGTTATGTTTTGCTTGACTTTGCTATATATTGCGAATATAATTAGAACGATGTTTTAAAAAAAAGTGCTTAAGCACATTGAAACTTGAAGAATATTCTTACCATATATAATAATGGTAGTGAAGGAGGTGCATAGATTATGAAGATGACATTTCAGCCAAAGAAGAGACAGCGTTCTAAAGTTCACGGCTTCAGAAAGAGAATGAGCACCAAGAACGGCAGAAATGTTCTGAAGAGAAGAAGAGCAAAGGGCAGAGCTAGACTCAGCTACTAAGAGATACAGGCAGTTTCTGATGATAAGTCTGACAGGCATTATTCAGGCGGTTAGTTACGCCTGAATTGATGTCCCTAGGCAGTTGTATTTAAGCGTCGTTGGACGCTGCCTCAGATGACCTATATACCATTCATTGATTTGCATGGTATTGGGTCTTTATCTTTTTTTGGCAAAATTGCCGTGAAAAGGCGAAAAGAGTAAAAACAGTACACAATGGGGAAATGAAGATGCTGTTCACAACGGTTTTAAAGGATAACAAGGCATTTTTAAAGTGCTATAAAAAGGGAAGATTTTGTGCAGACAGTTTTGTAGCAGCATATTTTTATCCCAACGGCAGCCCGTATAACAGGCTCGGCATAACGGCGGGCAAAAAGCAGGGCTGTGCGGTAACAAGAAACAGGATAAAGAGAATAGTAAGAGCCGCCTATAGACTTAACGAGGCGGAATTTCCCATGGGCTATGATATAGTTTTTGTGGGAAGAAACGATATAGGGGAAAAGAAAACTCAGGATATTGAAAGATTTATAAAAAAAAGACTCATAAAAGAGATGAATAAGCCTGTTCCAAAGAATAACAGGTCAGGCAGGGCAAAGAGAAAGTAAAATGAGTAAACTGGCTCAGATGCTGATAAGGTTTTATCAGCGATTTATAAGTCCTCTTTTCGGACCAAGGTGCAAGTATTATCCAAGCTGTTCGGCATATGCGCTGGAGGCTTACAGAAAGCACGGCTTTTTTAAAGGCACGCTGCTCACTGTATGGAGATTGCTTAGGTGCAACCCGTGGAGTCTGGGAGGGGTTGACTATGTTCCTGACAAGCTTACCACTGAGTATTTTAAAATCAGAAAAAAATAAGCCTGAGAGCTTAATCAGATATATAGGTTATCAATATGACAAATAATTGATCTGGAGGATATTAAATGGGTATTATTGCGACCCCTTTGGGCTGGATAATGAAGGGCTGCTATTTTGTATGCAAAAACTACGGAATAGCACTGCTGCTTTTCACTATCCTTACAAGACTTATAGTATTTCCGCTTAACGTCAAGCAGCAGAAAAGTACGGCAAGAATGACCATGCTTCAGCCTGAGCTTGAAAAGATAAAAAAGAAATACGCTAAAAATCAGCAGAAGATGCAGGAAGAGCAGATGAACCTTTACGCCAAGGCAGGCGTAAACCCTATGGCAAGCTGTTTGCCAATGGTCATCACAATGGTCATTCTGTTCGCTCTTATCCCTGTTATTTACGGACCTCTTACCTACGTTTCAAACGCAGATAAAGAGGAGCTTACAGACTCAAACAACATGATATCGAATCTTTATGTTGTCAGTGCTGAGGTAAAAAGCAAGGATACTACTATAGAAAAGCTTATTGAAAAGTTTGAGAAAGACGGTGCTACTGAGGACGAAGCTTATGATAAGCTTGAAAAGCTTTTTACAGACAAGGACAAGTATCCGAAGTCTGCAAAGGCACTTTCTAATGACAACAAGATATCGAACGTTATGGATGCTATTAAGGCTCATAATGATATAGATACTTTTATTCTTAACGAGAATTACTTCTCCACAAACCTCATTCAGTCAAGACCTGAGCTTATGACTTTCGTTTTCACTGAAAAAGAGGGCGGACAGTATGCAGATGTGCTTCCAACAAGCGTAAAGGCTGCGGCTGAAGATTTCAACTACAGCATTTTCGGACTTTTCCTTGGAAAGATACCAACAATGAAGGATCTTTCCTGCATTATCCCTATTGTATCAGCACTTTTGCAGCTTATAGTGACATTCGTTTCACAGCATTTTGCAAAGAAGAACAATCCTGACGCCGCTAACATGGGCGGAATGGGAATGAAGGTAATGCTTTATGGTATGCCTATCTTCTCACTGTGGATCGGTTTCAGCTATCCGGCAGGTCTTGGTCTTTACTGGTGCTATTCTTCACTGTTTGCACTGGGACAGACTATCGTACTCAATAAGATCTACACACCTGAACACGTTGCAGAGCTTGTTCAGAAGGATATAGCAAAGCAGAAAAAGAAGGGCAAGCCTACTCTTATGGAGAAAATGGCTGAGGCTCAGATGATACAGGCTGGTAAGGATCCTGCTGAGATCAGAAAGTCACTTTCTGACGATGAGGATTACGATGAGCCTAAGAAGAAAACAAAGACGGAACTTAAAGACGAGCAGAGAAGACGTCTTAACGAAGCCAGAAAGAGAATGGCTGAGAAATATGGCGACGAATATGACGATTCACAGGATTGACCTGTTGTTGACTAAACTTTTTTAGCGAGAGGAGCAGAAAAAAATGAAACAGATCTTTACAGCCGCAACTGTAGACGAAGCAAAGAACAAGGCGGCAGTTGAATTTGGAACAGAAGTAGAAAAGATCACTTTCACAGTTCTTGAAGAGCCTAAAAAGGGCTTTTTCGGAAAGATCAAGGGTGAGGCAAAGGTAGAAGCTGAATATGAGCCTGAAACAAAGGTAGAAACTGTAACTGAAAAAACAGAGGCTGTTGAAGAAAAGGCAGAAGTTCAGGAAGAAGTCAAGGCAGAGGCAGAGTGGAGCGACACTTTGCAGAAAAAGGCTGACTGTGCAAAGGAATATATACTCAATGTTATAAAGGCAATGGGCATAGAAGACACAGAGATCGAGGTAACAAAGCTTGAAAACGGCGCACTTTTTGAGATAAAGAGCGAAGAGTTCGAGAAGCTTATCGGCAAGAAGGGCGATATCCTCGATTCACTTCAGTATCTTGCATCACTTGTATGCAACAGGATAGACAGAGAATATTTCAGAATATCCACAGATTGCAATGGTTTCAGGGCAAGAAGAAAGACCCAGCTTGAAGAGCTTGCAAGAAAGATAGCAAACAACGTAAAGAGAAGCGGTCGTTCATCAGCTCTCGAGCCAATGAATCCATATGAGAGAAGAATCATTCACGCTGCTGTATCAGAGATCGAGGGTGTAACATCTCAGTCAAAGGGTGAAGAGCCATGGAGAAAGGTAATAATCAGCTCTACAACACCTAGAAAGTATGACAACAGAGGCGGCTACAAGAAGAACGGCGGCAGAAGAAGAAACAATAACAATCGCCGCTCAAAGGGTTTTGACATCACAACAAGCTTTGAAAAGGACTACAAGAAGCCAAAGCCAGAGGACACAATGAAGGATTCAGGTCTTTACTCAAAGATAGAGTTCTAAATTAAAAATGACAATAAGAAAACACGCTGAACAAAAATTCAGCGTGTTTTTTTGTGCATATATTCGTATTATAATTTTTTCTTTTTCATTTGACCCTTGTTGCGTGGATATTTTTCAGGCGTTTCAGATACTTTTCTTATGAGGATAAGCGTTCTGCCGTCACCTGTTGGAAGTTCATAATCAAAGACCTCTTCGACCTTTCCTCCCAGTATCTTAATAGCATTTTTAGCCTCTTTCAGCTCGTCATTTCCTCCTGAGCCTTTCAATGCAACGAAATATCCTCCGACTTTTACAAAAGGCAGGCAATACTCGCATAGGTCGCTGAGGTTTGCCACTGCTCTTGCTGTGGCGATGTCAAATTGTTCACGGCACTCCATGCTTCTGCCAAGCTCCTCTGCTCTGCCGTGTATGCAGGTCGCACCAAGGTCAAGACTGTCTGAAAGCTGAGCAAGAAAATTTATCCTCTTATTAAGGCTATCCAAAAGTGTAAGCTTTATATCGTCACGGACGATTTTCAGCGGACAGGACGGAAATCCTGCCCCTGTGCCGACATCTATTACTGTTGCATTTTCTTTTACCTCGAAAAGTGTGAAAGGATAAACGCTGTCAAAAAAATGCTTTATTGAAATTCCCTCAGGGTCAGTAATAGCAGTAAGATTTATTTTCTCGTTCCATTCACAAAGCAGATCTGCATAAGCTTCAAAGCGTGAATAATCACTGTCAGATATTGTTATATCATAATTATCAAAAAGCTTTATAAAATCGTCCTTAGAAATAAGCTTTGACATACTATTCCTCCCTATGGTCATTCTTTGATGAGAGCCATACCAAAAGCACACCCACGTCCGCAGGGTTTACTCCGCTGATTCGGCTAGCCTGACCAACTGATACAGGCTTTATTTTATTGAGCTTTTCAATTGCTTCAAGTCTAAGACTTTTTATATCATTATAGTCAATATCCGCAGGCAAAGCCTTTTTCTCTAGCTTTCGCATAGCCTCCACCTGTTCAAGCTGTATCTTTATATAGCCGTCATATTTTATCTGCAATTCTACCTGCTCTTTTACTTCTGCTGAAAGCTCAGGTCGTTCCTTATCGAAAGGAGCAAGACCATCATATGACACCTGTGGTCTGCGGATAAGCTGAGCAAGCTTTATGCCGTTGTTGAGAGGGTCAGTGCCTACAGATTCAAGATAGGCATTTATCTCAGGATTTGGCGCAATATTTATTTTTGAAACACGCTTTATCTCAGCGGCTATCTGTTCATTTTTGTCAAGCAAATGCTGATATCTTTCGTCTGAGATAAGCCCTATCTCATGACCTATAGGCGTGAGCCTTATATCAGCGTTATCTTGTCTTAGCAAAAGTCTGTATTCGCTTCGTGATGTGAGCATTCTGTAAGGGTCTGAACAACCCTTTGTCACAAGGTCATCAATAAGAGTGCCTATGTATGAGGACGCTCTGTCAAGAATAAGCTGCTTTCTGCCGAGAATTTTCAGTGCGGCATTTATGCCTGCGATAAGACCTTGTGCGGCGGCTTCTTCATATCCCGAAGTGCCGTTGAACTGACCTGCGCCGTAAAGACCGTCAAAAGCCTTGAACTCCAGCGTAGCAGAAAGCTCTGTAGGGTCGCAGCAATCATATTCTATGGCATAGGCGTTTCTCATTATCTCAACGTGTTCAAGTCCTTTTATAGTGTGCAAAAATTGAAGCTGAACGAACTCAGGCAGTGATGACGACATACCTTGCAGATAATATTCGTCAGTGTCAAGACCCATTGGCTCAATAAAAAGCTGATGCCTTGGCTTATCCGAAAATCTCATTATTTTGTCCTCGATAGACGGACAGTATCTTGGACCAATGGCGTGTATCCTACCCGAATATATAGGTGAAAGATGTATGTTATCTCTTATTACCTTGTGTGTTTCTTCATTTGTATAAGCCACATAGCATTTGACTTTATTTTCAAGCTTTTCATGATTATCAAAAGAAAATGGCGTTATATCATCGTCACCGCACTGAACTTCAAGTTTGTCAAAATCTATGGAACGCTTGTGTACACGGGCAGGAGTGCCTGTTTTGAAACGTCTTATTGTCATTCCTGCCTTTTTAAGACATTCTGTCAGATTAAGTGCAGGCAAAGTTGCGTCAGGGCCGCTTGAATATGATACTGCACCCACATGGACAGTGCCGCCAAGGTAAGTTCCCGTTGAGATGACAACAGCCTTGCAGTCATACTCAGTGCCAAGTTTTGTACGCACACCACGGACAGTTTTGCCGTCCTCCTCAAATAAAATATCAGTTATCTCAGCCTGCTTCAGATAAAGCCCGTCAGTATCTTCGATAGTCTTTTTCATAAGCTTATGATATTCAACACGGTCTATCTGCGCCCTCAGACTATGAACGGCAGGACCTTTTCCACGGTTGAGTATCCTGCTTTGCAGAAAAGTTTTATCCGCCGCCTTGCCCATTTCTCCGCCCAAAGCGTCTATCTCACGAACAAGATGTCCCTTTGCAGTTCCGCCTATAGAGGGGTTGCATGGCATATTGGCAACACCGTCAAGTGTTATGGTAAAAAGTGCCGTCTTTAGTCCAAGGCGTGCCGCCGCCAAAGCCGCTTCACAGCCTGCGTGACCTGCACCTACCACAATAATATCAAAATATTCCTTTTGCATAATAAAACCACCTGTCTGAAAATAAGACCATATAAATTACTTTCCTACGCAGAATTTTGAAAATACCTCGTCTACCACCGCTTCTGTAGCTTTTTCTCCTGTCAGCTCCAAAAGTGCATTTGCGCCATTGTCTATCATCACAGTAACAGCGTCCAAAGTTTCTCCCATATCAAGGCTTTCAAGAGCCATGGCAAGATATTTTCTTGCACGTTCTGCACAGGCTATTTGACGCTCGTTTGCAAAAATCGTGCTGTCAGCGTCATATCCGCCAATGCCCAAAAGCTTCTCTGTGGCTTTTTGCAGCTCTTCTCTGCCCTCGTCAAGCTTCGCAGAAATCTCTATCACATAGTCTGAATATTTTTCAAGCTGAGACCTTTCAACAACATTTTCAAGGTCAGACTTGTTGAGAACTATGATAACTTTCTTTCCAAGCTTTTTCACATATTCAAGCAGTTCTTTGTCTTCTTCGTCAAGCTCTCTTGAAATGTCGAAAACTTCTATCACAAGCATAGCGTTTTTAAGCTTTTTCTTTGCGATATCAACGCCTATTTTTTCAACTTCATCATCAGTTTCATGTATACCTGCAGTGTCGGAAAGCTTCAAAATAAGCTCGCCAAGCTTTGCACTTTCTTCGATAACATCTCGTGTAGTGCCTGCCACATTTGTGACTATAGAGCGGTCATATCCCAACAGCATATTCATAAGTGTCGATTTTCCAACGTTCGGCTTGCCTGCGATAACAGTGTCAACACCGTTTTTCAGTATCATACCGCTGTCATGATCTGCTATTATTTTATCAAGCCCTGCCAAAGCGTTTTTAAGGCTCTCTCTGAGATTATCCTCAGATATCTCAGGCAAGTCCTCCTCTGGATAATCCACCCATGCCGCAAGTTCACCTAGTATTGTGACAAACTTTTTTGACATATCAGAAATAAGCCTGAAAAGCCTGCCCTCTTTTGTAAGATTTGCAGAATTAAGTGCATATTCTCCCTGAGCGGAGATAGTTTCCATTACGCCCTCAGCCTGAGTAAGTGAAAGCTTTCCGTTGAGAAAAGCCCTCTTTGTGAACTCGCCCCTCTGAGCAAGCTCTGCACCCTGTTCAATGCAAAGTCTGAGAACTTTTTTTGTAACATATATTCCGCCATGGCATGATATTTCGCAGACGTTTTCACCGGTGTATGACTTAGGCGCACGGAAAACCGTCAGAACACCGTCATCAACTTCTCTGCCGTTTTTGTCAACTATTTTTCCGTATGCACAGGTATAGCCTGCCATGTTTTCAACACTTTTGCATGACAGCGGTTTAAAAACTTTCGCCGCTATGCAAACGGCATTATCACCGCTTATTCTTATTACAGATATTCCCCCCTCAGCAAGGGGTGTTGAAACAGCACATATATCTTTCATTTTTACCTCTTTTTACTCCGACAGAGCCTTTCCCTGCCATGAATTTCTTCTTCCCATTTCCTTGTCTATCTCGTTCATAACGCAGAATTTTTTCAAACTCCACAAAGGTGCAACAAGGTCGTCCTTTGCACCGTCCCCTGTCACACGCTGTATTACTATCTCAGCAGGCAGAAGCTCCAACTGGTCGCAGACGATATTAACATACTCGTCCATATCCAAAGCCCGAAATTCTCCACGCTCATACATCTGCGCAAGCGCAGTGCCTTTTAAAACGTGCAGAAGATGTATCTTAATGCTTTGTATATCAAGCTGACCGAGAGTTTTAGCCGTTTCAAGCATCATATCCCTATTCTCACCGGGAAGCCCGTCGATGATATGCACGCACACATTCACATCTCGTTTTCTCAGCATTTCATAGCCTTTGAGAAAATCCGCAAAAGTATGACAGCGGTTCATTTTCAAAGCCGTTTCATCATGGATAGTCTGTAAGCCAAGCTCCACTGTAAGAAAAGTCTTTTCCGCAAGCTCACCGAGCAGGTCGGCTTTTTCTTCGTTGATGCAATCTGCCCTTGTTGCGATAGAAAGCCCTGCCGTATTTTCAAATGACAGGGCTGTATAAAACATTTTTCTCAGCGTTTCAACGTCAGCATAGGTGTTTGAGCCTGCCTGAAAATACGGTATGCACAGACCCTTGCTCCACTTTTTGCTCATTTTCTCCCTTATCTCTCTGTACTGAGTAAGGATATCCTCATGAGGGTCGCCTGCAAAATCTCCGCTCATTTTTGCCGAGCAGAACACACAGCCCCCCACACCTTTTGTGCCGTCTCTGTTCGGACAGCCAAGATCAATATTAAGCGGTATCTTAAAAACCTTAGTGCCGAACTTGTGCCTTAGATAATAATTGTAGGTATGATATCTTTTATTGTCATCAGAATAGGGAAAAGGGTTATCAAATCTGTTATTCATCTGACGGTCCCTCAGTTTGCTCGGTGGTAGGTTCTGCAGTTTCTGTCGGCTGAGTTGTGGTCTCAGGTGCCTTTGTTGTGGTCGTGGTAGTAGTAGGACCAGGCTGTACTATAGGCTCAGTTTCGGTGACAGTATAGTAAGGCTTGTCATTATTTGTGGTAGTGGAAGCCGTTGAAGTCGTTGTGGTGCTTTTAGTTTCCTCTGGTCTGTCAATAGCAGTGGTAGTTGTTGTTTTTTTCTTGTCCTCTTTTTTCTTTGTGGTAGTTACTTCACCGTCCTGCGGTTTTGCAGTGGTGGTGATAACATTTTCGTCAGGATCATCACTGTCATTATTAGTCGGATGATCGAAGCTGTTGTGGTTAGAATCAGTATTGTCAGGAGTTTCCTTTATAGGGTCAGTGACCTTATTGCCGATACCATAAATAAGAGAGATACGCTCCTCAACAGCTTTCATGGCGTCAGGAAAAGGTATACTATTATTATAAGAGTCCTCCAATGCCTGAGTGTAATCTCCTGAAAAGAAAGTCTTGAATGTTAAAGACAGATTGTTGTCCTCCACAATGTCGCTTCCTGAAACTGAAATAAAGAATATGCAGGCAAATAGCATTATGACCGCTATGGAAAGAAGATTTATAAAGCTGTAATGCTCCTCCAAATTCGTTTTGGCAAGCTCTTCAGCCGCTTCCTCCGCAGCCTCGCATTCCTCCGGTATCTCATATTCATTGTCACCGTGAACGATATTGAATTGTGTTGTTTTCTTATCCATTAGTATTTTCCTCTTTTTATGCCGCATATTCCGCCGCAAGTGTTATAACGCTCACTGCAAAAACAAGCACTGTCGTAATGGTTTTTGTTATCATAACTCTGCCATAAGCCGCCTGAGACTTCTGTGAAAGCTTTTTAAAAATCTTGCAGAAAGCCCTTTTTGCAGGTGGGCAGACAATAAAGAACGATATTACTATAAGGGTGATATTTTTCAGCACTGCACTTTTTACAGACACGCTCAAGGTGTATTTCACATTTACTCCTGCAAGTGCAAAGAGCCATTTTTTGTAGCCATAGAAGCTGTCAAAATAAAGTCCGCCAAAAATAACAAGTGCAGTGAGTACAAGATAGATATACTTCACAAGGTCAGGCAGCTTTGAAAGCGGTCTTTCAAGAAACAGCTTTTCAAGGATACAAAGCACAGCCGCACAAAGTCCGACGATAATGAAATTCACCTTTGCCTGATACCATATAGAAAGAGCCAGACCGCAAAGTATATAGCACACAAAAGTAAAGACCTTGTTCATGTTTTTTTTGCAGCAGAAAACCTCGCTGAAAAAGTCAACAACAGTTGTGTTGAAGCTTTTTATCATACCAGTGAAAAGTCCGTCAGCTTCGATATTTGTATAGTTGTCAGGATAAACAAAGCCGTTTGTAAGACCAAGACCCTTTGCCATATCCGAAAGTCCTGTGAAAAGAAAATAATACTGAGCCAGGAATGACAGCATACCAAGCCAACAGCCAAGGGTAGTTATCTCTTTGCCGTTAAGTCCTGCAAGCTTTATCTGTTCAAAAACGCCTGCAAGAAGCACCACCTTGCCAAAACCAAAAACTATCTTATTAAGCCCCTGGTTGAGCTTTGCTCCTGTGATCTCACGATGCCTTATCTGTGGCTCAATATCACCGTATCTCACAAGAGGTCCCACAAGCATGAAATGCAGTGACACCATATAAGTCAAAAGGCAGAAAATGTTTTTTTCTGCTTTGCAGTTGCCCTTGAAAACGTCATAGACATAAGAAATTCCTCTGAGCATATAATAACCCATACCAAGTGGAAGTATGGCGGCGTCAAAACTGAGCTTTTTTACCTTATTATAAAGGATATTCTGACCGAATATTAGCATAAGAGATACATTCATTATAATATCCAGCGCCAAAACTATCCCGCAAAGGGCTTTGTTCTCACGGTTTTTTGAAATAATAAGACCAAATATCCAATCGAGGATAACTGACAGGAAAATAAGACAGAACACAAAAGGTCTGCCCCAACTGAAAAACAGCAGGGAACAAACTATCAGAATGAGGTTTTTATATTCTGCACTTCTGTCGAAAAGCGAAATAATGGTCATTATCGGGAACATTCCCAGTATAAATATAAGATCGGAATAAACCA
>OHHI01001043.1_pt1 | contig 11690 bp, 8 predicted proteins | sample 1568001 | NCBI WGS metagenome assembly OHHI01 (sample SAMEA3879506, study PRJEB24766) | human gut metagenome | biome: human-associated habitat; feature: feces | place: USA | collected 1985/1987
ATTTTCGTTTTCCCTTGAAAATCGTGTAGCACAATCCAACAAGGGCGCAAATGAATATTCCAATCTGAATTAAGTCAGAGTATGTAACATACATTGGCAACGCCCTCCTTTCTTTCGTCTGGAGGGTTGGTCTACGCTTTGCTCCGGTCGTTGCTAAACAAGCCCCACCGGGGCTTAGCAACCCTCCGAAAAAGAGGGTAAGCCGACCGGCTCTCTGGTTTCCCATGTGCGAAGTATATCATAACTTATTAAATCAGACAACGATAAATCGAGTAGGAGGCGGTGCCTAACCGCCGTCCTCTCACACCACCGTGCGTACCGTTCGGTACACGGCGGTTTCAATAGTTGACGTGCACAGACTGATAGGCTGTGGCTAAATCATAAAAGCCACTGTTTATCAGTCTTTCTTTTGTCATTGCCATGTTTACTGCAACTGTATGCGTTGCGAACCAATGTCCATGTCGGGTATTACCCGCTTGCATTGCCAAGTCTTCGGGTACTCCCATCTTGATAAGGTTACGCACCTTCGTCCTTGGTTTCTTCCACTGTTTCCATATACACATACGTATTCTGTGATAGAGCCATCCGTTGATGTCATCTATGTTGTTCTTCATACTTGCAATTCCGTAGTAGTTAAGCCATCCCCTCGCATACACCTTGATTTTCTCAAGGTTTGGCTTGATTGACTGACATCGCTTACGGGAAGACAGCTCCTTCAGTCTGGACTTGACCTTCTTCCATGACTTCGGATGAACTCGGACATAAATGCCTTTTCCGTTCCTTCCCAATGCAAAGCCAAGGAATTTAAAATTTCGGATTGCAAACACGCTGACAGTACGGCTCTTTTCTCGGTTGACTGTAAGTTTCAGCCTCTCCTCAAGATATTTTGTACTGCTTTCCAAGAGTCTCTCTGATGCTCGCTTGCTCTTTGCAAGAAGCACGATGTCATCTGCATATCTTATGCATGGAACACCTCTTTTCAGGTATTCCTGGTCGAACTCATTGAGGTAGATATTTGCCAGCAATGGTGATAGATTTCCACCTTGTGGTGAGCCTTCCTCTGTGTCAATGACCACTCCGTTTTCCATTACACCGCTTTTCAGATAGCGCTTTATCAACTGTACCACACGTTCATCTTTTACATTCTTCCGGAGAAGATTGATGAGAATTTCATGATTAAGAGTATCGAAGTACTTTGACAAGTCAAGGACTACAGCAAATGTATAGCCTTGTTCTGCATACTCCTTAACCTTAAGTATTGCATCTTTTGCACTTCTGTTCGGACGATAGCCATAGCTACCCTCTGCAAACAGCGGTTCATAGATTGGCACTAACTGTTGGGTTATTGCCTGTTGTAGTGTACGGTCTATCACTGTTGGTATGCCAAGCTTTCGCACACCACCATCTGGTTTGGGAATCTCAACTCGTCTTACTGGAGACGGAGTATACTTTCCACGATAAATGCGGTCGGTTATCTCTTGTTGATGTTCCTTTAGATATGGAAGAGCCTCTTCAATGGTCATGCCATCAATTCCCGGCGCTCCCTTGTTTGCCTTAACTCTCTTATACGCTCTGTTAAAGTTGTCTTTATACAGTATCGCTTCCAAAAGTCTCGGCTGTGCACTGTCTCTTTCTTTCCATATCCGATTGAATGACCTAGACGCTTTCACATACCCTTCATGTTCCGCATTATCTCTTTGCGAACAGCCATTGTTTTCAATGTTTTCTGCCATAGACGGTCATTCCTCCTTTCTCGGTCATACTCAAGACTCCTACTGATTCGGTCCTTCACCTCTCGGCTACTATGACCTCTGCTGACTTCTATGCGTTCAGCATTGCTTTATGCAATGGTTACCTCTTTCAAGGCATATCGCACAGACCTCCCTAGGTACCACACGTTTCTTCCTCTCCATCCATCTGCCTCATTTATCATGCATGATTCCGTGTAGTTATTGGGCTTCAACATGGCTTGCTGTCTTACCCACATGCATGACCTCATATGAGATTTCTGTTCGTCAGACCAGAGATTTGCCCGTGAGTTAGTATGTTCCTCACATCCAGCTTCCTTCAGATTCCATCTCACGATGGACACCCTTGCCTTCGGCTATATCCTTCCCACTACCGGGCGGATTCGGGACTTTAACCCGTTAGAAACGTGCGCCGCTAGGCGCACATAGTAAAAATCGAGGAGCATGGATTTGCTCCTCGATTTTTTTACATATTATTTTCTTTTTTCGGATCAGCCAGTCTGCTGATCCGTTGTTTCCTGTTGTTTTTTATACGTTAATTTCTGCAGTAACGCCGAGTTCCTCTTTGTGTGCATCAAGTACCGGACGAACCACATCACGCAGGAATACTTCCACCTGACGCGGTGCACGGCCCACATACAGCTCTGGTTTTAAGTTTGCCTCGATCTGTTCTTTTGTCAGACCAAAGGCCGGATCTGCTGCAATCAGCTCTACCAGATTGTTATCTTTACCCTCTTCCTTGACAGTCTTTCCTGCCTGCATGGAAAGCTGACGGATTTTCTCGTGCAGTTCCTGACGGTTTCCACCCTCTTTTACAGCATCCATCATGATATTTTCGGTTGCCATGAATGGAATCTCTGCCATAAAGTGCTTGTAAATTACCTTCGGATATACCACCAGGCCATCTACAACATTTAAGCACAGATCCAGGATACCATCGATTGCAAGGAATCCTTCCGGAACCGACAGACGCTTGTTGGCAGAATCATCAAGTGTACGTTCAAACCACTGTGTTGCAGAAGTAATGGCCGGATTTAATGCATCTACCATCACATAGCGGGACAGGGAAGCGATACGCTCACTCCGCATCGGGTTGCGCTTGTATGCCATCGCAGAAGATCCGATCTGGTTCTTTTCAAATGGCTCCTCTACTTCTTTTAAATGCTGCAGAAGACGGATATCGTTAGACATCTTATGCGCACTGGCAGCAATCCCTGCTAAAACATTTAAAACACGGGTATCCACTTTACGGGAATAGGTCTGTCCGGAAACCGGATAGCAGGACTTAAATCCCATTTTCTCTGCGATCATCGGATCAATCTTATCGATCGTCTCCTGATCCCCGTCAAAAAGTTCCAGGAAACTTGCCTGTGTACCGGTCGTTCCTTTCGATCCGAGCAGTTTTAACGTACTCTGTACATACTCCAGATCCTCCAGATCCATCAGAAACTCCTGTGTCCAGAGTGTTGCACGCTTTCCGACTGTTGTCGGCTGTGCCGGCTGGAAATGCGTAAATGCAAGGGTCGGCTGATCCTTATATTTTTCTGCAAAATTGGACAGCTCCGCAATCACGCTGACCAGTTTTTTATGTACGAGCTTTAATGCCTCATTCATAATGATGATGTCTGTATTATCTCCGACATAGCAGGAAGTAGCCCCCAGATGAATGATACCGGCTGCCTTCGGGCACTGCTGTCCATAAGCATACACATGACTCATGACATCATGACGCACCAGTTTTTCACGTGCAACTGCTACATCATAATTAATATCATTGACATGTTCTTTCATCTCATCAATCATATCCTGTGTGATGACCGGCTTTCCATTCTCGGAAAGTCCGAGTTCCATCTCTGTCTCAGCCAGTGCGATCCAGAGTTTTCTCCATGTGGAAAACTTCATATCCTGGGAAAAAATGTACTGCATTTCCTTGCTGGCATAACGCTCGGAAAGAGGGCTTGTATATCTGTCTGTGCTCATGTTCTTCTCCTTTTATTTGAATACATTGGTAACAACTTATCGGCTCATCTTGCGCTCAAGATCAATCTCTTTGTCATAATACTCTCCGCGAATGTCCTGTTTCGGCGGTTCCATCGGGTATTTGCCCGTAAAACAGCCGGTACAGATCGGAAGTCCTTCCGCCATTTCTTTCAGACGGTCGATTCCGAGATAACCAAGGGAATCTGCTCCGATAATCTGGCAGATCTCTTCAATCGTACGGTTGTAGGCAATCAACTGCTCACGCGCCGGAATATCGGTTCCGAAATAACAAGGCCATAAAAATGGCGGAGAACTGATGCGTACATGCACCTCGGTTGCTCCTGCATCCCTTAACATGCGCACAATACGATCCGATGTCGTACCTCTTACAATCGAATCATCGATCATAATGACACGTTTCCCTGCCACTGCCTCACGCAGCACATTCAGCTTCACCTGTACGCTGGATTCCCTGCTGCTCTGCTTTGGCTTGATAAACGTACGTCCCACATAGCTGTTCTTGACAAAGGCTGTACCATACGGAATCCCGGATGCCAGAGAATAGCCAAGTGCTGCAGCATTTCCGGACTCCGGCACACCTGTCACCAGATCTGCCTCTACCGGGGAATCCTGTGCCAGAAACTTTCCGGCCTTGATCCTGCTTGCATATACACTCACCCCGTCAATATGACTGTCCGGTCTTGCAAAATAGATGTACTCAAAAATACAGCGTGCTTCCTTTTCTTTCGGAAGTGCCATGGTCATATCGGACTCAATACCTTTTTCCGGAGAAATGGTCACAACTTCTCCCGGCAGCACATCACGCACAAATGTTGCACCAATGGTGTCAAGTGCACAGGTTTCCGATGTGATAATATAAGAATTGTCACGCTTTCCGATACAAAGCGGCTTAAAGCCGTATGGGTCACGCGCCCCGATCAATTTACGCGGACTTGTCACAACCAGTGCGTAAGCTCCCTTAAGACGCTGGCACGCACGGCGCACAGCTTCTTCTGCTGACTGGGAATTCAACCGTTCCCTCGCAATATAGTAGGCAATCACCTCAGAATCAATGGTGGTCTGGAAAATTGCTCCCGTATATTCCAGCTCCTTACGAAGCTGCGGTGCATTGATCAGATTGCCATTGTGGGCAAGTGCCAATGTACCTTTGACATAATTTAACACGAGTGGCTGGGCATTTTCACGGGTAGAAGAACCGGCCGTTGAGTAACGTACATGTCCGACTCCGATGTCCCCCTTCATCTGCTCAAGATTTTCCGGTGCGAACACTTCATTTACAAGTCCCATTCCCTTGTAGGAAAGGACCTTGCCCTTAGGACCGCTGGTATCGCTGACTGCAATACCGCAGCTCTCCTGGCCACGGTGCTGCAGGGCAAACAGTCCATAATATATTGTCGATGCTACATCTGCACCGTCAAAATCATACATTCCGAAGACGCCACACTCCTCATGAAGTGTATCCGCATCATAACTGTTATTCTGAATCATTGTGATCTCCTATATCTATCTTGTAAAAGGCTTACCTGTCAGAAGCTCATATGCTTCTTTGTACTTATCAACGGTCTTTGTAACAACTTCTTCCGGAAGAAGGAAATCATTGTCCGGATTTGCCTTGAGCCAGTCTCTGACATACTGCTTGTCGAAAGAAGGCTGTCCCTGTCCCGGCTTGTACCCTTCCAGTGGCCAGAATCTGGAGCTGTCCGGTGTAAGCATCTCATCACCGAGAACGACTTTACCGTTCTCGTCCAGACCGAACTCAAACTTGGTATCTGCAATGATAATTCCTTTGGAAAGTGCATACTCTGCACATTTCTTGTAGAGAGCGATGGTGCAATCCTTGATCTGTGTTGCGTAATCAAGTCCTTTTCCAGGATAAATTTTCTCCAACACATCTACAGACTGCTCGAAGGAAATATTCTCATCATGATCGCCCAGATCTGCCTTGGTACTCGGTGTATAAATCGGCTCCGGAAGCTTATCAGACTCTACCAGTCCTTCTGGAAGCTTAATGCCACACACCGTGCCGTTTTCTTTGTAGCTTGCCCAGCCGCTTCCTGTGATATAGCCACGAACGATACACTCGATTGGAAGCATCTCAAGCTTCTTGCACATCATGCTGTTTCCGTCAAAACGCTCCTGTTGGAAAAATTCCGGCATATCCCTGACATCTACAGAAATCATATGATTCGGAACAACATCCTTTGTAAAATCAAACCAGAACTTTGACATCTGGGTCAGAATTGCGCCCTTGTCCGTAATCCTGTTCTTTAAAATGTTGTCAAATGCGGAAATACGGTCAGTAGCTACAATGATCAGGCTGTCTCCGTTATCATAGACTTCTCTTACTTTTCCTTCTTTGAATGGTTTAAATTCCTTCATTTTCGCTCTCCTTATTCTTTTATTTTTCGATTAACAAACTCTTTCCGGTCATCTCTTTCGGCTGCTCTAATCCCATAATCTGAAGCAGGGTCGGGGCAATATCTGCCAGGCATCCGCCCTCACGCAGTGTATACTTCGGATCCGCATTTACGAGAATAAACGGTACCGGATTGGTTGTATGGGCAGTATGTGGCTCACCTGTTTCGTAGTCAATCATTTTCTCTGCATTTCCGTGATCTGCACAGATAAACAGAACACCATCCATATCCTTCACCGCCTGGACTGCATCTCCTACCAGTCCGTCCACACGCTCGACTGCCTTGATGGCTGCCGGAATCACACCTGTATGTCCGACCATATCCGGGTTTGCAAAGTTGATAACGATCACATCATACTTGTCTGACTTAATAGCCTCAACAAGATCCATACCAACCTCCGGAGCACTCATTTCCGGCTTCAGATCATATGTTGCAACATCCTTCGGGGAATTTACCAGCAGACGTGCCTCATCAACGTTTGGCTCTTCCACTCCGCCATTAAAGAAGAATGTAACATGTGCATACTTCTCTGTCTCGGCCAGACGAAGCTGTGTCTTTCCGCACTTTGCCAGGTACTCACCGAATGTATTTACAATATGCTCTTTTTCAAATGCGATCAGCTTGTTCGGGATCGTCTCATCATAGTCCTTAAAGCAGACAAATGTTGTCTTAATGAACGGACGGTCAAATCCGGTAAACTTGTCATCACAGAATGCACGTGTCATTTCACGGGCACGGTCCGGACGGAAGTTAAAGAAGATCACGGAATCATTCTCTTTTACAACAGAGACCGGTTTTCCATTCTCTGTAATTACGGTAGGAAGTACGAACTCGTCTGTTACATCCTTTGCATAGGAATCTTCCATTGCCTTAACCGCATCTTCTGCCTGTACGCCCTCACCCTTTGTCAGAGAATCATAGGCTTTCTGTACACGATCCCAGTTATTGTCACGATCCATTGCATAGTAACGTCCGGATAAAGAAGCAATCTTTCCAACACCGATCTCTTTCATCTTCTTTTCCAGTTCTTCGATAAATTCTTTTCCGGATGCAGGAGGTGTATCACGTCCGTCTAAGAATGCATGAACATATACCTTGCTCAGTCCCTGCTTCTTTGCCATCTCAAGCAGTCCGTAAAGATGTGTAATATGACTGTGCACACCACCATCGGAAAGAAGTCCCCACAGATGCAGGTCCGAATCATTTTTCTTACAATTATCCATGGCTGCAAGCAGTGCCTTATTCTCAAAAAAGTCACCGTCTTCGATTGCCTTGGTAATTCTGGTCAGATCCTGGTAAATAATGCGGCCGGCACCGATATTCATATGTCCAACCTCAGAGTTACCCATCTGTCCGTCCGGAAGTCCTACTGCCAGGCCGGAAGCCTGTCCTTTTACAAAAGGACATTCCTTCATTAATTTATCCATCACCGGGGTATTTGCCAGCGCAATGGCATTTCCCTCTGTACGGTCATTCAGACCATAACCGTCAAGAACCATTAAAACAACAGGTTTTTTGCTCATAATTCATCCTCTCTTTCCATTGTAACAATCCTATACTATTGTACTTCATTATTGTTACACAAACACTTATTATATTACATAATTTGAACGGGATTGCAAGTGTTCACTGCAAATTTCCCACGATATCTATCGATTTTAAATCCAGATCCACATCATCAAAATACTGTCCATAACGCCTTCCGGACGTATAGGCATAAGGCGAAACTCCCGGTTTTTCGACATTTTTATACGGATAAAAGAATCCGTCCTCATCAATTCCCACATGATTGGAGATGTCTGCCAGATAATGATAAAATGCTTTGATCTGTTTTTTTTCTGTCAGAATCGAAGTCGTAAGCGAATCCTGTATGCACGGAATCATCCGCAATTTCAGACTGCCGGAATCATCAATCTGAATCTGTGCAATCGTTGTGTAAAGTTTTCCAGTAGAAAACCAGAAATTTCCCACGCTGTATGCCACCGGCACATTTTTTATAAACTCAACGCCCTGCAGACGGTGCGGATGTCCACCAATCACGGCGTCTGCACCAGCTTTTACACAAAGGTCTGCAATCTCTGTCTGATCCTGCCCATAATGGATCTTTCCTTCTGTTCCCCAGTGAACATACGCGATCACATAATCACTGTTCTTCTTCGCACGCTTCAGTTCTTTCTTCCATACCTCTTCCTGCTGGGTCTTTAATACTCCCGGTTTCTCCTTCTGGGCTTTCTGTGTAAAATGATAAAACCTTTCGATTTCCGTTGCAGATACAATCGCAATCTTTCGTCCACCTGTGACCACATAACGCACAGCGCTTGCCTCTGTCAGATTTCTGCCACCACCACTGTACGGAATTCCCGCAGCATGCAATGCATCCAGCGTATCTAAAAATCCCTGCTCACCATAATCAAACACATGATTATTTGCCACAGAGACCATATCTATTCCCAGTGTGCGCAGGAATCCGGCATCTTTGGGATCTGCCCGAAAACAGTATGCTTTGCCAACCTGCCGCTGTCCCCGTGTTGTATAAGCAAACTCATTGTTTACCATCGTAAAATCTGCCGAAATCAGTTCCTTTTTTACTTCATCGGAAAAATAATCCGCCATGTGATTCTTTGCCATCTTCCCCGTACACCAATTCTCATCCAGACAGATATCCCCGACAAAATCCAGACGGATGCATGCCGGATCGGATGCTTCTTTCCAGATCACATCCTCATACGAATATGACATATACTGTTGCTGCCTGCAATACATAAGCCACAGAACATGCATACTGTTTCTGGTAAACCGATACCACAGATCCGGGTCCTGATTTCCATTTTCCAGCTGTGTATACAGACTCTGCAGCACACCGCTCCCATACTTCGTTTCAATCCATCCCATAAAGGCTTCATCCACCGGATATTTCTGAAAAAACTTTCCGGAGGCAGTCCTTAAAATCTGGCTTTCCAGATCCTGTACTTCCGGCTCGGTTTCCTGTGATTTCTCCGTGACCTGGGAGGTTTTTTCCTCATATTCAGTTTGTACTTCCTTAGTCTCTTTCAGCGGCTGTGTATTTTGGATGATGCCATGTGTCAAAGCAAAAATAAACAACAAGAGAACGACACATTCCAGACATTTTTTCTTCATGTGTAAAATTTCAAAGGCTATTCACCTGAAATTCAGATGAATAGCCCTATAACCATACAATATCAGATTCTAGTAGTTTACAATCTTACCGAAATCAGCTTTCAGGGATGCTCCGCCAACCAGACCACCATCGATGTCCGGCTTTGCGAACAGCTCTGCTGCATTTCCTGCATTTACAGATCCGCCGTACTGGATACGAACTGAATCTGCTGTAGCCTGATCATAGATCTCAGCTACGCACTCACGGATTGCACCGCAGACCTCCTGAGCCTGGTCAGAAGTAGCTGTCTTTCCTGTTCCGATTGCCCAGATTGGCTCGTAAGCGATAACCATGTTAGCAACATCTGATGCAGCAACACCTGCGAGATCTGACTTAATCTGAAGTCTGATCCAGTCAAGTGTAACACCGCTCTCTCTCTGCTCAAGTGTCTCACCACAGCAAAGGATTGGTGTAAGTCCAGCCTCGATAGCCTTCTTTACCTTCTTGTTGAGAAGTGCGTCATCCTCTTTGAAGTAATCTCTTCTCTCTGAATGTCCGATGATAACATACTTAACACCTGCATCAAGAAGCATCTCTGCTGAGATTTCTCCTGTGTAAGCACCCTTCTCCTCGAAGTACATATTCTCTGCTCCAACAGCAACATTTGTACCCTTTAATGCTTCTACAACAGGTACGATGTCGATTGCAGGTACACAGTAAACAACTTCAACATCATCTGAAACTACGAGTGGTTTTAACTCTTCTACTAATTTAACAGCCTGGCTTGGAGTCATGTTCATCTTCCAGTTGCCGGCTACAATTTTCTTTCTTGCCATTTTATATCTCCTTGTATTTGTATACAAATATTTTTGCCTGCGGCTTGATTTCATTAAGCTGCTTTCGGTCTATTTATCATCAGCACAAGCTACGCCAGGAAGCTCCTTGCCCTCAAGGAACTCAAGGGAAGCACCGCCACCTGTTGAGATGTGGCTCATCTTGTCGCCAAGTCCCATCTGGTTAACTGCTGCAGCTGAATCTCCACCACCGATGATTGTGATAGCATCTGATTTAGCAAGTGCCTCTGCTACTGCAAGTGTACCTGCTGCAAGTGTTGGGTTCTCAAATACACCCATTGGTCCGTTCCATACAACAGTCTTAGCTGATGCAACAGCGTCAGCGAAAAGCTCACGTGTCTTAGGTCCGATATCACAGCCCTCACGGTCTGCAGGCATCTTGTCATAATCATATGTCTCTGTCTCTACAGGAGCATCGATTGGATTTGGGAAATCCTTGATTGTAACTGCATCAACAGGAAGAAGAATCTTCTTTCCAAGTTTCTCTGCTTTTGCAAGCATCTCTTTACAGTAATCAATCTTTGTCTCATCAAGCATTGAGATACCAATCTCATAGCCCTGTGCTTTAAGGAATGTGTATGCCATTCCACCACCGATGATAAGTGTATCAGCCTTCTCGAGGAGGTTGTCGATAACATTGAGCTTGTCAGCTACTTTAGCTCCACCAAGAATAGCTACGAAAGGACGTACCGGATTCTCTACTGCCTTGCCAAGGAAGTCAATTTCCTTCTGCATAAGGTATCCGACAACATTCTCTCCACCCTTAGCTGTGATGAACTTTGTAACACCTGCTACAGAAGCATGTGCTCTATGCGCAGAACCGAAAGCGTCACATACATATACATCAGCAAGGTCAGCAAGCTCTTTTGCGAATGCATCTCCGGCTTCCTGTGGCTTTGTCTCCTCTTTGCCTCTGAAACGTGTATTCTGAAGAAGAACTACATCTCCCTCTTTCATCTCTGAAACAGCCTTTGTTGCAGCCTCACCTGTTACGTTGTAGTCAGCTACAAATGTAACCTTCTGTCCAAGCTTAGCCTCAAGAGCTGCAGCTACAGGAGCAAGTGACTCACCATCGTTTGGTCCGTTTTTAACTTTTCCAAGGTGTGAGCAAAGGATAACCTTTCCACCGTCCTTGATTAATTTCTGGATTGTTGGAAGAGCTCCGTTGATACGGTTCTCATCTGTGATTTTTCCGTCCTTAAGTGGCACGTTGAAGTCACATCTAACGAGAACTCTCTTGCCTTTTACGTTGATATCATCAATTGATTTCTTGTTTAATGACATAATATGTCCTCCCTTATTTCAAGGCATAAGCCATGTGGCCACGCCATATTGTACATATTAAAAAATATAATTAATTCTACAATTCACAGATATTCAAAAGAAATAGCCATGTTTTAAAAAAGAGGCGCGGTTCAATTAAGACCGCGCCCCTTGAGTAGTCTTGAGATATACTGTTCTTGTGGGTACAAGAATTAAGCTAACTCTGAGAAGTACTTGATTGTACGAACCATCTGAGATGTGTAGCTGTTCTCGTTATCATACCAAGAAA
>OHHI01001048.1_pt1 | contig 11618 bp, 7 predicted proteins | sample 1568001 | NCBI WGS metagenome assembly OHHI01 (sample SAMEA3879506, study PRJEB24766) | human gut metagenome | biome: human-associated habitat; feature: feces | place: USA | collected 1985/1987
ACCCCACAAACATCGGTAGGGGCGAACATCGTTCGCCCGTGCTCAGAACTTGCATAAATTCTGAATCATAGAGGACACCACCCGATTTGTGCTGATTTAACAAATAATTCATACAACTTTCGTATAAAAATGCTATAATAGAAGGGTTAAAGTATAAATTCTAAGAAAAAGTAACTCTAAGGTGGGAATCGTAAAATGGAAGAAGTAAGAGAAAATAAAATGGGAACGCAGCCCATAGGTGATCTGCTGTTCAAAATGTCCCTGCCGATCATGATATCCATGCTCGTGCAGGCTCTCTATAATATCGTCGACAGCATATTTGTTGCCAAAATAAGCGAGGACGCACTCACTGCCGTGTCACTGGCTTTCCCTGTGCAAAATCTTATGATAGCCCTCGGTGCAGGCACCGGTGTCGGTATCAACGCACTGCTGTCAAAATCACTTGGTGAAAAGAACTTCAAACAAGCCAACAGCGCCGCCAATAACGGCATTTTCCTCTGCCTTGTGAACTTCGTTATCTTCGTGGTTTTTGGTGCATTTTTTACCGAGATCTTCTATCGCTCACAAACCTCAAGCAAAATAATCATCGAATATGGCGACCAGTACCTAACCATCATCAGCCTGCTAAGTATCGGTCTTTTCTGTCAGATGACCATGGAAAAGCTTTTGCAGGCAACAGGTAAAACTATCTATTCAATGTATACTCAGGGAATAGGCGCAGTGATAAATATTATCCTCGACCCTTGCTTTATCTTTGGCGTGGGCTTCTTCCCTAAGTGGGGCGTAACAGGTGCGGCTGTGGCTACCTGTATCGGTCAGTTCACCGCTGCAGCCTTCGGACTTTTCTTCAATATGAAGTTCAACAAAGAGATAACCATAAACCTTGTGAAGTATAGACCGCAGGCAAAGATAATCAAGAAGATCTACGCTGTCGGCCTGCCGTCCATCATAATGCAGTCTATCTCTTCTATCATGACATACGGCATGAATAAAATACTTATCGGCTTCTCAAACACCGCCGCCGCAGTTTTCGGTGTGTATTTCAAGCTTCAGAGCTTCGTTTTCATGCCTGTTTTCGGACTTAATAACGGTCTTATCCCTATCGTTGCCTATAACTATGGTGCAAGAAAGAAAAAGCGTATCACAGGTGCAATAAAATACGCCATGATATATTCTGTGTCTATCATGATAGTCGGCACTATCATTATGCAGATTTTCCCTGCACAGCTTCTGAAACTCTTTGACGCAAGCGATAATATGCTAAGCATAGGCGTAACAGCACTGCGTATAATCAGCACACACTTCTTCTTCGCAGGCTTTGATATAATCATAATCTCATCATTGCAGGCTCTTGGCAGGGGACTTTCCTCTATGCTTGTTTCATTTACAAGACAGCTCGTTGTGCTTCTTCCTGTGGCGTATCTTCTTTCCCTTACAGGCAAGCTTGATGCTATCTGGTGGGCGTTCCCGATAGCTGAAATATTCTCGATTATGGCGTCATTGTTCTTCCTTAGAAGAGCCTACAACGCTGAAATAAAACCAATGGCAGACTAACTAGGAGGTATTTTTATGCGGCTTATTTTTATCAGACACGGCGACCCCGATTACGTTCATGATACTCTTACAGAAAAGGGCAAGCGTGAAGCAGAGCTTCTTGCACAGCGTGTAAAGAATTGGGACGTTTCAAAGTTCTACGTTTCTCCCCTTGGCAGAGCGCAGCTCACAGCGGAATATTCCCTGAAGCTTCGTGGGGATACAGCGGAAACTCTCCCATGGCTGAGAGAATTTAACGGCATAATACCCACCTCTGATGGAGGACATCGTATCCCATGGGATATGTACCCCACCGAGTGGGCGGACAAAGAGATATACTATGACCGCAATAATTGGTTCAAGTCCGATTATATGCAAACAGGCAATGTTGAAGAACAGCTTAAATGGGTGCATGAGGGTATTGATAAGCTTCTTGCCGACCATGGTTATATCCACGAGAACGGTATGTTCCGCATTGAAAAGCACAGCGATGAAACCCTTGTGTTCTTCTGTCACTTCGGCGTATCAATGGTGATGATAGGACACCTTCTGGGCATTTCCACCATGAATATGTGGCATGGCTTCAATATGCAGCCTACATCTGTGACAGTCCTCGGCTGTGAGGAGCGTGAGGGCGACTATGGCTTTTTCAGATGCCACGTCATGGGCTGTACAAAGCACCTTGCAGGCGGCAATGAACCTATCTCCAACGCAGGCTACTTCACCGACGTTTTTCAGGATTAAATAAACCCGTAAGGGTGACTTTTTCGCTCGCATATTATTGCATACAAAAATATCCTCTATCCGCTCTGTTATTTCAGGGCGGTTATTTTATTGTGCGAAACCTTAGTTTAAGATAATATAACAGTTAAAGAAAACGTTTTCTTCTAAATATGACTATCATTAGATAACAACATATTCATAATTTGTGAAAAAGCACAACAAAAGCTTCGTGTTTTCGTTGATTTTTTAGCTTGCTTTATGTAAACTAAATGCTTTTACCCCCTTGACTTTATTTTGAAAAGGGCTTATAATATCCCATAGCTTAAAAGAGTATGGGTTTCATATTTTTATATGTGCCTAAGAGAGCATGAAGATTAGAAGAATAAAAGGAGAGTGAAAGAATATGTTCCAGCTTCAATGGATATGGCACAACCTGAAAGGCTACCGAAAATTTTATGTAACAGCCCTTGTGCTGTCTATCGTATGCAACGCCTTGTATCTTACCACACCTTATTTCAGCAAAGAGCTTGTGGATAAGTTTCTTTCAAGCAAGGACGCACTTTTCAACCTTGAGCATGAAAGAAAGCTGTTCTGGCTGCTGCTTGCAGGCATGGTGGGCTTTACCTTGGTTAGAACTATCTGTCAGTACACCTGCAACATGACCTATGAATTATCATCTCAGGGCATGATATACAGAATAAGGACACACCTTTTTAGACGTATCGAAAATCAGGATATGGAGTTTTATGACCGCAACCGCACAGGCGACCTTATGACAAGGCTCACAGGCGACCTTGATATGGTGCGTCATGCAGTGGCATTCGTTTTTAAAGGTATGCTTGAATCATGTTCGCTGTTTATAGCCTCATCAGTTTATTTCTTTATGGTAAGCTGGAAAATGGCACTTCTTCTGCTGGCTGTTACACCGTTCATATTCGGCGTGGTGGTGCTTCTTGATAAAAAGGCAAAGCCGGTCTACGTTGACCTCCGTGAGAAGCTGTCTAAAATGAATACAGACGCTCAGGAGAACATCTCAGGCAACAGAGTTGTAAAAGCCTTCGCCCGTGAGGACTATGAGATAGAAAAGTTCCAAAAAGCCAATAAAGAGTATTCTGATGCCAACAAAAAAGCGTCACTGCTGTGGCTCAAATTCTTCCCTTATATGGAAGCTTTCGCAAACGCCTTATCAGTTGTAATGCTCCTTGGCGGTGGATTTTTCCTTATAAAAGGGGAAATCACAATGGGCGAGTATGTTGCTATCTCAGGACTTATCTGGGGCATCGCAAACCCTGTTAGAAACCTTGGTATCTATGTGAACGATATGCAAAGGTTCATGGCTTCCGCAATGAAGGTCATCGAGATATACTATGCAAGACCTATCATCACCGACCGTGAAGACGCCGTTGACCAGACAGAAAGGCTTCACGGAGATGTCGAGTTCAAGGACGTTACCTTTAAGTTTGGCAAGCATATAGTCCTTGACAACGTGAACTTCAAGATAAAAGCAGGTCAGACAGTTGCCATAATGGGCGAAACAGGTTCAGGCAAGACTTCGCTTATAAATCTCATACCAAGATTTTATGATACCAACTCAGGAGAAGTCCTTGTGGACGGTGTGAATGTAAGAAAGCGTAAGCTCTCACAGCTCCGCTCACAAATAGGCATGGCAACGCAGGACGTTCTGCTTTTCTCAGATACCATAGACGGCAATATCGCATATGGCGACTCTGATATGTCCGAAGAGGACGTTAAGCACTATGCAAAGCTTGCGGCGGCAAGCGAGTTTGTAGAGAAAATGCCGGACGGCTATGAAACTATCGTGGGCGAGCGTGGCGTAGGTCTTTCAGGCGGACAAAAGCAAAGACTTTCCCTTGCAAGAGCCTTAGCCATAAAGCCTGCCATTCTTATCCTTGACGATACCACATCCGCCGTGGATATGGAAACAGAAAAGTATATTCAGGACAGCCTTAGAAATCTCGACTTTCCATGTACAAAGATAATAATAGCCCAGCGTATCTCCTCCACCAAAGACGCTGATATGATAATAATCCTCGATGACGGCAAGATAACCGAAATGGGTACTCATGATGAGCTTATCGCCAAAAAGGGATACTATTACGAGGTGTTCAAGCTGCAGAACGATGGCTTCGGAAAGGAGGCGGTCTAAATGGCAAGAAACCGTTATGACGTTGACGAAGTTCTTGAAACCCCATTCGACTTCGCCCACCTGAAACGCTCCTTTGTGTATATCAAAAAATATAAGGGCAAAATGATAACCGCCCTTGTGCTGAGCGTATTCGCCGCAATATCAGGACTTCTCGGACCGCTCATCACACAGTACGCTCTTGATAATACCATACCGCAGAAAAATATGGGACAGCTCGTCCTGCTAACCCTCGCATTTGTTGGCACTATAGCCGTGTCCATAACATTCTCCACCATCCGTTCAAGGATAATGACAGTTGTTGGTCAGGATATAATCTTCGATATCCGTACCGACCTTTTCAAACATTTGCAGGAACTTCCATTTGAGTATTACGATAACCGCCCACACGGCAAAATTCTTATAAGAGTTGTAAACTATGTAAACTCCGTGTCGGATATGCTCTCAAACGGTATCATCAATGTTATACTCGAGTGCCTTAATATGCTTTTCATCATGATTTTCATGTTCTTTGTGAACGTGAAGCTGTCATTGGTGGTGCTTTCGGGTCTGCCGATATTTGCAGTCATAATGATGATGATAAAGAAAAGACAGCGTAAAGCATGGCAGGACGTTTCAAACAAATCCTCAAACCTTAACGCTTATTTGCAGGAAAACATCACAGGCGCAAGAGTGACCCAGATATTCACCCGTGAGGAAGAAAACGCCCAGATATTCGACAGACTTTCCGAGAAATATCGTAAAAGCTGGATAAACGCCGTGAAATATTCTAACCTTGTTTGGCCTGCTACCGACAACGTTTCTACTCTTGTGAGAGCCGCAATATTTGTGGTTGGTCTGCTGGTTCTGACCCCTGCGGCAGTGAGCCTTGGAACTATCGTTGCCATGACAAGCTATGCTTCAAGCTTCTGGCAGCCTATCATGAACCTGTCAAACATCTTCAATAACTTCATCAACAATATCGCCTACCTTGAGCGTATCTTTGAAACCCTTGACGAGCCTGCCACTATCGCAGACAAGCCGAACGCTCAGGATATCGGTGATATCACAGGCGAGGTAAAATTTGATGACGTTACATTCAGCTATGAGCGGGGCAAAACAGTTTTGGAGCATATCTCCTTTGACGTTAAGCCGGGCGAAAGCGTTGCCCTTGTCGGACCAACAGGCGCAGGAAAATCTACAGTAGTTTCTCTCCTGTCAAGATTTTATGACCTGGACAGCGGTAAAATAACCATAGACGGCAAGGATATAAGTCAGGCGACCTTGCATTCCCTCCGCTCACAAATGGGCATAATGCTTCAGGACAGCTTTATTTTCAGCGGCACTATTTACGATAATATCCGCTACGGCAGACTTGACGCAACGGAAGAAGAAATAAGAGAAGCCGCAAAGATAGTCTGCGCAGACGAGTTCATAAGCGAAATGAAAGACGGCTATATGACCGAGGTCAACGAGCGTGGCTCAAAGCTTTCAGGCGGACAGAAACAGCTCATCTCCTTTGCAAGAACGCTCCTCTCCGACCCGAAAATACTTGTCCTTGACGAAGCAACTTCATCAATAGACGCACGAACAGAAAAGCTCCTTCAGCAGGGACTTCAAAGACTTCTTGTTGGCAGAACTTCATTTATTATCGCACATAGACTTTCCACTATCAAAAACTGCGATAAGATAATGTATATCGACAACAAAGGCATTGCCGAGTGCGGCACTCATGACCAGCTTATCGCAAAGAAAGGCGAATATTACAAGCTTTATACCGCACAGCATATGGACGAATAAAATAGCATAAAAACACGGGCGAACACTGCACCACTGCAATGTTCGCCCATTTGTTATATTTCTTTGTAATTGCGTTTGTTGTCCTTATTTTATCACAATCTTATCCAGCGTTTCCCCTACCTTGTCATGGATAACAAGGTCGCAGGAGCCGTCCATGGAAGTCTTGTCCCGATTTATCAGCACAAGATTATCCCCCTGAAAATATCTCACCATTCCTGCCGCAGGATAAACTGTCAGAGAAGTGCCTGCAATAATAAGCGTGTCGCACTGAGAAATCTCTCTCTCCGCCTCCGTCACAGTTTTATCATCAAGCCCCTCCTCATAAAGCACAACATCAGGCTTGATTATTCCGCCGCAGGTGCATTTCGGAATGCCTGTGCTGTTTAAAATATCCTCCGCAGTGTAGAATTTTCCGCAGTCCATGCAGTAGTTGCGGTGTACGCTTCCGTGAAGCTCCAGCACCTTTTTGCTTCCTGCCGCCGTGTGAAGTCCGTCAATATTCTGCGTGATAACTGAAGAAAGTATGCCTGCCCTCTCCATTTCCGCCAGCTTGTAATGAGCCTTGTTAGGCTTTGCCGTCAGACAAAGCATTTTGTCACGGTAAAAATCATAAAACGCCTTTGTGTGCCGCATAAAAAACGTGTGGCTGAGTATCTGCTCAGGGGGATAATCATATTTCTGATTGTAAAGCCCGTCCACCGACCGAAAATCAGGTATGCCGCTCTCTGTTGATACACCTGCTCCTCCGAAAAATACTATCCTGTGTGACTTGTCTATTATCTGCTGCAGCTCCATTTTTATCACTCCTATGAAAAATGCGGTCTATACCGAAGCACAGACCGCATTGATTATTCACGATATTAGTCGATCTTAACGATCCAGCCAAACTCGTCTGGTATCTTGCCCCACTGAATGCCTGTCATTGTATCATAAAGCATCTGTGAAACAGGGCCGATCTTGTTGTTGTTTATCTCCATTACCTTGTCGCCCCACTTAAGATGACCAACAGGTGAGATAACAGCAGCAGTACCTGTGCCGAATACCTCGTCAAGCTTGCCGTTGTCGTAAGCCTCAGCGATCTCCTCGATAGAGATCTTTCTCTCGCTTACCTTGTAGCCCTTCTTCTTGCATATCTCGATAGCAGACTTTCTTGTGATACCAGGGAGAACAGAGCCAAGAAGCTGTGGTGTAACAACTTCGCCGTCAATAACGAAGAAGATGTTCATTGAGCCAACTTCCTCAACATACTTTCTCTCAACACCATCAAGCCAAAGTACCTGCTCGTAATCCTGCTCGTGAGCTTCTTCCTGACCTGCAAGTGAGATAGCGTAGTTAGCGGCAGTCTTTGCAAAACCAGTACCGCCTCTTACGGCTCTTACATACTTGTTCTCAACATAGATCTTAACAGGGTTAAGACCGGTTGAATAGTAAGCGCCTGAAGGTGAAAGAATAATGATGAACAGATAGTGGTCAGCAGGCTTAACACCTACATATGGGTCAACTGCGATGATAAATGGTCTGATGTAAAGGGAAGCACCCTCAGTGTGAGGTACCCAGTCCTGCTCCATTTTTACAAGAGTTTTCAGAGCGTAGAGCATATCCTCTTCGTTTATCTTAGGAATTACCATTCTCTCAGCAGAGTTGTTCATTCTCTTGAAGTTCTCCTGCGGTCTGAAAAGCTGAACAGAGCCGTCAGCAGTACGATAAGCCTTAAGACCCTCGAATATCTCCTGACCGTAGTGCAGGCACATAGCAGCAGGGGAGAGTGAAAGGTCGCCGTAAGGCACGATCCTAGCGTCATGCCAACCCTGACCTGCGTCATAATTCATAACAAACATATGGTCAGTAAAAATGTGACCGAAACCAAGCTTTGTCTCGTCAGCCGGTTTTTCCTTTGGAGTAGTGGTACGTTCGATCTTGATATCTAACATACAGATCCTTCTTTCTTAAATTAATGATCGGCTCGCCAAGCGAACCTTTACCACATATATTATAATACTTATTGTGATCTTTTTCAAGAGGTTTTGCAAAAAAAAATTCATTGCCACAGTAAAAATATGCAGGATAACATTTTGAAAACTGCATTTTTATACAACTGTATGAAAACTGTTGAGAAATCGTCATAAAATTGTCTTTATATTGTAGGAAATACTCCTTGAAAAAAAGGTGATAGTGTTGTATAATAGGGTAAAATAAATGTGAACGAGTATATTATAATAAGGTTATATAAGGAAAGGTAATATTATGAACGATAAAGAAAGAAAGGATAATGAGCTTGGTATAGATCTTGATATGAAAGGTCTTACCCTCGACAGCGATGAAGCCGCAAAGCCGCAGGCGCAGAACCGCCCTATGAGCCATGAGGATATGGCAAGAATGATCGCTAAAAATATGGCAATGCAGGACGGCGGCTTTGACGAGCCTATCACTCCCGTAAGAGGAGTTTCAGACTTTGGCGAGGAAACTATCAAGCCTAAAAAGCCCAAAACAACTGAAACACGCAGTAAAAATGCAAAGCCTTCATCAAAGCAGACTTCAAAGAGCGGCTCAAAGAATGGAAAAAAGAAGAAAAAGAAGTCCTCGTCAGGAAAGACTGTCGCAATAGCAATATGCTCAGTTGTTGGTGTTATGATAGTCGCCGCAGGTGGCTTCTATCTGTGGGGCATGAATTCGTATAAGGATAGATTTCTTGGAAATACATATATAAACGGCATCGAGGTCAGCGGAAAGACCAAGGCGGAAGCCTATAAGCTCGTAAGCGAGCAGGCTGTTATCCCCGAAGCCATCACCGTTACAAAGAAAGACGGCACAACATTTTCCATAAAGCTGTCTGAAATAGGCTATAACGATAATACTCAAAACCTTATCACACAGTATTATACTCAGCAAAACCACTATTCATGGTTTTCTTCTGCCATGAAGCGTACGGATTTCACTTTTGAATCTAAGTTCAAGTACGATAAGGCTAAGTTTGAAAAGGTGCTGAAAAGAAAGGTGCTTGACTCCCAAAGCACAAAAGATCCTGAGGACGCCTATATCAAAAAAGGCGACGACAACAGCTATGTTGTGGTAAAAGAAACCACGGGCGACGCTGTGGAGGAGGGTAAGATAGACGAGCTTTATTCCTATGTGGAAAATCAGATTGACGACGGTAGCTTTGACGTTGATATCTCAAAGGCAGATTGCTATAAAAAGCCTGCCATAACAGCGGATATGCTAGAAGAGACCTGCAAGAAGCTCAATAACCTTAACGATATCGAAATAACATTCGATTTTATCTACACCACCGAAACTCTCACGGGTGATACTATCATGGATTGGATAACCTTTGACGAGGATAACGCCGAAGCCGGCTATACAGTTGATGAAGATAAGGCAATGGCATATGTTGAAGATCTTGCAGATAAGTATGATACCTATGGCAAGGACAGAGAGTTCAAGACCACAAAGCGTGGAACTATCACTATTCCCGAGGGCCAGGGCTGTTACGGCTGGTGGATAGACCAGCAAAAGACCTGCGACCTTATCGTGGACCTTGTTGAAAAGGGCGAGTCTGCCGAAACTGAGCCTGTCTACTATGTAAACCCTGACTCAGCCTATGAGTATACCTGCAATAAGGATTGGCGTACAGCCGATAAGGATTACGGCAACACTTATATCGAGGTAGACCTTACCGCACAGCATTTGTGGTATTATAAAGACGGCAAGCTCACAATGGAGTCTGATATAGTTTCGGGCTATCCAAGCAAGTCAAGAAATACCCCTGGCGGTGTTTATAAGCTTTGGTATAAGGAAAAGGGCAAGACCCTCAGAGGATCAGCAGACGGACAGTCTTACGCTTCCTATGTTGACTATTGGAACAACGTTTCCACTATCGGCATAGGACTTCACGACGCATCATGGCAGAACGGCAACTTCGGCGGTGAGCGTTATAAGTCAAGCACATGGGGCTCACACGGCTGTATAAATATGCCTTTAGATAAAGCAAAATACGTTTATGACAAAATAGATATGGGTACTCCTGTATTTATGTATTGGTAAGAGATAATAGCAAGGCAATACGGACAACTCGTATTGCCTTTGCTTTTAGTTTCAGTTAGGAGAATTTATGTACATTACAGATGAAGACAACCCACGCCTGCCATTTCTGCGTGATAAAACTTCAAAGCTCACCACCTCACCGGGCTGTTATATAATGAAAGACAAAATGAAAAAGATAATATATATCGGCAAGGCGAAAAATCTCCGCAACCGTGTGACATCTTATTTCAGAAAGTGTCAGGATCACCTGCCAAAGGTGTGGAAAATGGTTTCTCACGTCTATGACTATGACTTTATCGTCACCGACTCTGAGTTTGAAGCCTTGGTGCTGGAGTGTTCTCTTATAAAGCAGTATACCCCGAAGTATAATATCCTGCTGAAAGACGATAAGGGCTATAGCTATATCAGGGTCACAAATGAAGACTACCCACGTTTGCAAGCTGTATTGCAAAAATACGATGACGGAGCAGAGTATATAGGACCCTATACAAGCTCGTTCGCAGTAAAACAAGCCGTTATCGAAGCCAATAAAGTCTTTATGCTTCCTACCTGCACCCGAAAATTTCCGCAGGATTTCAGAAAACAGCGTCCCTGCCTTAATATGCACATAAAGCAGTGCATGGGCGTCTGCACAGGAAAATTCTCAAAAGAGGAGTATAATTCTATAGTCCGTCAGGCGGTGGACTATATCCGAAACGGCTCGTCAGATTCAGTTGAAAGACTCACCGAGGAGATGAACAAAGCCGCTGAGGAGCTTGACTTTGAGCTAGCCGCAAAGCTCCGTGACCGTATCCAAGCCATACAGAAAGCCGCTGAAAGTCAGAAGATAATCAATGACGATATTCGTGACACTGATATAATCGCCATTGCTCAAAATGGCGAAATGGCGTGTGCAAGCGTTATAATGTATCGTGGAGGCAGACTTTTTGATAAGGCTTCCTATTTCCTTGGCGAAAAAGACGACAGCGTAAAAATGCGTGAAGATTTTCTCATGCAGTATTATTCCTCCAAAGATAGTATACCGAAAGATATCCTCCTTGACGAGGATATCACAAACGGCGAGATAATAGAGAAATTTCTCCGCCAGAAGTATGACCATGCCGTGAATATCTCTACTCCGAAAAGAGGACAGTTTCTCCGCCTTACCACCCTTGCCAAAAGCAATGCCACCGAGTATCTCTCCATAAAAGTCGGCAGAACGAGCCGTGAGATAACCGCCCTTGAGGAGCTTGCCAAAGCATTGGGACTTCCCAAGACCCCGAAATATATCGAGTGCTACGATATATCAAACCTCGCCTCTACCAATATGGTAGCAGGCATGGTGGTCTTCGAAAACGGCAGACCATGCAAGAAGTATTATAAACACAGAAACCAGAAA
>OHHI01001062.1_pt1 | contig 11438 bp, 9 predicted proteins | sample 1568001 | NCBI WGS metagenome assembly OHHI01 (sample SAMEA3879506, study PRJEB24766) | human gut metagenome | biome: human-associated habitat; feature: feces | place: USA | collected 1985/1987
CGGTACTAAGAAGCCAGTCACGACTATTGTCGCACCTGCCTTCTAAGAACCGACCGCTCCCCAGTGTTTTCTCAAGCTTTTGTCGATTTTTCACAATTTAATTTACATTTTATGAGTTTCGCAATAAATGAGAAAAGAAACCTGTTCATTATCAGAATAAATAATAAATAGGTTTCTCTTATATATTCACGTATTTTAGTGGCTATCTTGCCTGAAATATTTTTCTCTGCTTGTAAATGTAATAGATGCTCATCGCAAGCGCACCTGCCGCCCACGTGATCGGATAGCAGATGATGACCTGCTCTAAGGTTCCGTGAGCTGCCACAAGTGTCACCCAGATCATACGGAGCACACAGATGCCAACCATCGTGATCAGCGTGGAGACTACCACTGCTCCCTGTGCACGCAGTGCCCCGGAAAACACTTCGATAAAGGCAAATAATAAGTACGCCGGTGCGATCACATTCATCATGCGGATACCGATCTCTACCACGCCCGCATCATTGACAAAGATTCCAAACAGAAATCTCTCTGCAGACATTAAGATGATACTCACAGAAACCGCCGATATCAGTGCCATGCCAAGACAGATTTTTGTACCTCTCCGGATGCGGTCCCATTTCCCTGCTCCATAGTTTTGTCCTACAAATGTCATAACAGAGATTCCGAATGCGCTGTTGATCATCCAGAAAATAAAATCAATTTTGGAATAAGCCGTCCATGCCGCCATCGTGTCCACGCCAAAATTATTGATGGACACCTGCACGATAATATTCGAAATACTGTACATGATTGCCTCAAATCCCGCCGGAAGACCTATTTTTAAAATACTCTGCAGCATTCTTTTGTACATGCGGATCTGTGAGAGACACAGTTTCATGCCCTCCGTGCGGTACATCAGTGTAACTGTCACCAAAACAGCACTGACCGCCTGAGCGATCAGGGTGGCAATGGCCGCACCTAAAACGCCTAATGGAATAACCAGAATGAGTAAAAGATCCAATATAATATTTACCACACTGCAGACGATCAGATAATATAATGGTCTTTTCGAATCCCCGACTGCCCTTAAAATCGCAGCACCCATATTGTAAATGAAAATAAAAATCAGTCCTGAAAAATACACCCGCACGTACAGTACCGATTCTGCGATCAGTTCCTCCGGTGTGTTCATCCAGCGTAACATCTGCGGTGCAAACACGATCCCGGCAATTCCGAGCACAAGTCCTCCCACAAGTGCAAATGCGTAAGCGGTGTGAAGAGACTCTTCTATCTCCTCTTTTTTTCCGGCACCAAAATACTGTGAGATAATAACGGTAGCTCCCGTGGACACGCCTGTGAAAAACCCTACCACAAGGCTTATGATCTGCCCGGCAGAGCCGCCGACACTCGACAGTGCTTCTTTTCCGACAAACTGTCCCACAATGACAGAATCCACCGTATTATATAACTGCTGAAAAAAACTTCCCACCAGAATCGGAAAGAAGAAAATCAACAGCTGTTTCCAGATCACTCCCTCTGTGATCCCGTTCTTTTCCTGTGTTGTCATGATATCTTCTCCTGTGCAGCTTCCATCCGGTCACGGATAGCTTCCATTCTCTGATCCAGGGATGCACTGATGCCGGCACACTCCACCAGTTCTTTTGCCAGATACTCTGCCTCGCTTTCCGGAATGTTCTTCTTATAACGTAATTTATGCTCCAGACTTGCCCAGAAATCCATTGCGATCGTCCGAAGCTGTACTTCCACCTTCATCGGACGTTTTTCTTTTTCAAGGAAAATCGGCACTTCGATAATCAGATGCAGACTGCGGTATCCACCCGGCTTCGGGTTTTTAATATAATCTTTCCGCTCGATCAGTCTGACATCGTCCTGCTGCAGCAGACAATCCGCCAGCATATAAATATCTTCCTGAAATGAACAGATCACGCGGACTCCTGCGATATCGTTGATATTTTCCTCTATGGATTCCAGTGAAAACGGAATCTGTTTCCGCTTCACTTTCTTTAAAATACTGTCAAACGATTTCACTCTCGCCTTAATGGACTCGATCGGATTTCTGTCATATTGCAGGGAAAACTGCTCATTCAAAACATTGAACTTTGTCTCCACTTCCATGATCGCACACCGGTAGTATGCCATCAGACTCTCGATCGGTGCAAAATTGTCCTGCACTTTATCCATAAACTCATCGGATAACACGGTATCCATGATAATCTCTTCTTTTGCCTGTTTTAAAAATTTCTCGATCAGCATATGTAAAACCTTCTTCTCTCACGTATTCCGTGGATATACCACAGCCTACTTATTATAGATGGTTTTCTCCATTTTTACAAGCCATTGGGAAGCGTAGATATTCAAGTTTTTGGCAAAAAGAAAAGTCACACAGACAACTGTGATGTTCCTGCTCGCAGAGCTCACAAAGGAAATCACTGTTGTCTGTGCGACTTTTCTTTCTACAATTTACTTTTTTATTATCTACGCTTCTTCTTTAGCTTCTTCTTTGGCTTCTTCCTTCACATCTTTCCTTACACGTCCGTACATTTGCATGTATTTATAAAGGCGTTTTGCAAGTTTGTTGTCAATCTGGTCTGCGGTTGCTCTCCACTCCCAGTTGCCGCCTAAGGTGGATGGCGTATTCATACGTCCCTCAGAACCGACACCGATGATATCCTGCATCGGAACGATTGCGAGATCACCGACGGAAGCCCATGCACCGCGCATCATGCCCCAGTTATAACCTTCCTCTTTTGTGAGGTTTAAGTACTCTTTTGCAAATTTTACACTTGCCTTCGGTGCTGTATTCATCCAGCCAAGGATCGTATCATTGTCGTGTGTTCCTGTGTATACAACACAGTGTGTCGGGTAGTTATGTGGCAAATAATCGCTTCCCTCTCTGGAATCAAATGCAAACTGTACCACTTTCATACCCGGGAAACCGGAATCTTTTACAAGCTTCAATACAGAAGGTGTCAGGAATCCAAGATCCTCCACAATGATATTTAACTTGCCAAGCTTCTTCTCCAATGCATGAAACAGATCCATTCTAGGACCCTCTCTCCACTCACCATTACGTGCCGTGTCGTCTGTTCCAGGAATCGCATAGTAAGAATCAAATCCACGGAAATGATCGATACGTACAATATCATATAATTTTGACATTGCTTTGATCCGTTTTGTCCACCAGCTATAACCGTCTTTTTTCATCTCATCCCAGCGGAACAGCGGATTTCCCCAAAGCTGTCCATCTGCGGAGAATGCATCCGGCGGACATCCTGCAACATCGATTGGATCTAAGTTCTCATCCAAGTAGAACTGAGCCGGATTAGCCCATACATCCGCAGAATCTCCTGCAACATAAATTGGAACATCTCCGATGATCTCAATGCCTTTTTCATTTACATATTCCTTCAACGCCCACCACTGTTTAAAGAACAGATACTGGAGCATTTTGTAAAACAGAATGTCATCTGCATAAGTTTCTTTTGCTTCTGACAATGCTTTCTGTTCTCTTGTCTTTAATTCTTTTTCCCATTCAAACCATGCAATTCCGCCATGGGCATCTTTTAATGCCATAAACAGTGCATAATCCTCGAGCCATTCTGCTTCTTTCTCACAGAAAGATGCAAAATCCTCCGGCTGTTTTTTCATGAAACGTACATAGGCTTTTTTCAGTAATGCATAGCGGGAATTGTACATAACCCCATAGTCTACATAATGAGGATTGCTGCCCCATGGAAAAGATTCACACTCTGCTTTTTTTAACAGTTTTTCCCTGCATAAAATCTCAAGATCGATAAAATAAGGATTTCCTGCAAAACTGGAAAATGACTGATATGGTGAATCACCATAGCTGGTCGGACAGATTGGAAGGATCTGCCAGTATTTCTGACCTGATTTATCAAGAAAATCTACGAACTTTCTTGCCTCTTTTCCCATTGTACCAATTCCATAAGGGGATGGCAGGGATGAAATGTGCATTAAAACACCGCTGCTTCTCATAACAATAATTCCTCCTAATTGAGTTCAAAAACTCCTATTTCAAATTCTTTATACTCTCCCCACTTGCGAACTCAAACGGAACCACCTCATAAATCGGCTCTTTCTTCAGTTCGATCTGCCCAAACAGTATCTCCACACTTCTCACTGCAAGTGTCTGATACTGCTGTCTGATCGTGGCGAGTTTCGGATTATAATATTCTGCTAATACGGTGCCATCAAAACCAATCACAGAAATATCTTCCGGTACACGATAATCCATATCGCGCAGCGCACGGATCGCGCCGATAGCCATCACATCTGACATTGCAAATACTGCTGTCAGATCAGGATACTTTTCCACCAGACGTTTCATCGCCCGGTAAGCACTGTCAAATGAGAATCTTGCTTTCTCATAGCAGACTTCAAGATTCATTTCCTTACCATGTTCTGCAAAGCTTTCCTTGCATCCTAAATATCTCTGGTGGCTGGTGTATGATTTTACCGGATCACCACCGATAATACCAATCTTGTCATGTCCTGCTTCAAACAAAGCATCCACAGCACACTTTCCTGCGGCAATATCATCTGTCGCAACACTGGAAAGGTTCTCAAATGGAAGATTATTTGCCCGGTTTGTCACAAGCACACTCGGCACATCCACCTTTGCAAATCCCTGTTTAAAAAATTCCGGGTTACCACCTAAAAACAGAAGTCCTAACGGCTTTCGCTCCCTGCAGAGCTGTAATGCCTGTTCCACCTCATTGTCGTCCTCGTCAATGTAGGAAACAACCAGTGTATAGTCGGTTCTTCCGATCATCTGCTGGATCTCCTCCACAATGTTGGAGAACAGCATATTGGAAATACCTTTGACTAATACAACAATTGTTTTCGTATTGCTCTGCTTCAAATGCTTCGCATTATTATTCGGAACAAAATGAAATTTTTCAACTACTTCTTCGATTTTTTTCTTTGCATCGGGACTGACATCATTTCTATGATTCAGGACTCTGGAAACCGTGCTGATGGAATATCCTGATTCCCTGGCTATATCCTTTATCGTAACCATATTTTTCTTTCCTGTCTACTGTTTTTTCGTTTTTTTTCGTAAAACATGTATTTTTTACAATCTTCTACTGTAATATCAGCCTTTGACCGCTCCTGCAACTACTCCTTCAATAATATATTTCTGACAAGCCACATAGAAAACTACAATTGGAACAATTGCAAGTACAAGCATTGCCATCATCGTACCCCAGTCTACTGCTCCATAACCACCTTTTAAGTACTGAATGACGATTGGAATCGTCTTGTATTTTTTGATATCCAATACCAGATAAGGAAGTAAATAATCGTTCCAGATCCACATTGCCTGTAAAATTGCAACGGTGATCGCCGTTGGTTTCATAATTGGAAATACCACCTGAAAGAATGTCTGGATCGGAGTACATCCATCGATCATCGCCGCCTCTTCTATCTCGATCGGAATACTTTTTACAAAGCCGCAGAACATAAACACCGCAAGTCCTGCACCGAATCCAAGGTATACTAAAATGATACCGACCGGGTTGCTCAGATGCATCATATTTGCCAGTTTTGACAAGGTGAACATTACCATCTGGAATGGTACGATCATGGAAAACAGACATAACATATAAATGGTTGCATTCACTTTATTATGTACTCTTGTAATATACCATGCACACATGGAGGTGCATAAGATGATCACTGCAACAGAGCCAACGGTGATGAGCACCGAGTAGCCAAACGCCTGAAAAAAGTTTGTTTTTTCAATACCCCGGATGAAATTTGACAATCCGGTAAAGGATCTCTCATCCGGCAGTGCAAATGCATTTTTTGTGATAAATCCTTTTTTCTTGAAGGAATTGATCAGCACCAGAAAAATCGGATACAGATAAAAAACGGTCAGCAGACTGAAAAATACGGTCAGCACTCCTCCGTGTTTTGATCTTCTTACAGCACTTACCTCATTATTTTCTTTTACTTTCTTTGCCATTACTGCTGTACCTCCTTTGTTCTGGTCAGTCTGTTCTGTGCCAGTGCGATAACTGCTACTATAATAAAGAAGATAACTGCTTTCGCCTGACCGACACCTTCCCAACCGGTTCTTCCATAGAATGTCTCAAAGATGTTAAGCGCAAGCATCTGCGAATTATTGGACGGCTCTCCTGCTGTCAATGCCAGGTTCTGATCGAACAGTTTGAAAGAGTTCGTCAGTGTTAAGAATGTACAGATCGTGATGGATGGCATTACCATTGGAATCGTAACACTCTTCAATAACTGCCAGTCGGACGCCCCGTCCATTTTTGCCGCCTCGATCAGCTCGCCCGGAATATTCTGGATACCGGCGATATAAATGATCATCATATAACCGACCTGCTGCCAGTTCATTAAAATGATCAATCCCCAGAATCCATAGGAAGAAGAATAAGTAAGTGTTCTTCCAAAATGACCTAAGATTCCATTCAGCAGGATCTGCCAGATATAACCTAAAACGATACCACCAATAAGGTTTGGCATAAAAAATACTGTACGGAAGAAGTTCGTACCTTTAATTCCCTTTGTTAAAAGCATCGCAATTACAAATGCAAAAACATTGATCGTCAGCACTGATACAATGGTGAATAATGCAGTGAACCATAATGCATGCATAAATGTCGGATCACTGAACACGCGCAGATAATTTTTTAATCCTACAAATTTTGCATCTGTAACGGTTGTAAATTCACAGAATGATAAGTAGATACCCATAATAAAAGGAACTATAAAACCTATTGTAAATGCCACTAATGTAGGGAGTGCAAAAACAGGAAAATATTTTTTGATTGCTTTCTCCATAATTTCCATCCTCTCATAAAACCTTAATAATCTGAAAGGGTGAGTGGCAGGCCACACACCCTTTCCATGTTACTTCATCATTACTTTTTATTTGTTTGCAGCTGCTGCATACTCAGTAGCCCATCCGTCAACGAATGCACTGACAACGCCGTCCCAGTCACCTGTTCCCTGTGCGTACTCTAATAATGCAGAACCTACACCGTCTTTCCATGTCTCAGATGGAATAGTAGAGAAGTTCCATGTTACAGAGTATTTACCATCAGCGATGTACTGGTTAGAAGCCTGGATAAATACATTGTCTGCTTCATATTCGCCTGTGAATGTATCAAATGGTGTTGTAAATCCCATTTCATGAGCCATGGATTCACGTCCTGCGTCAGATGTGATAACCCAGTTCAGGAAATCAAGTGTTGCCTGCTGATCTTCTGCAGAAGCTTTGCTGTTTACACACCAGTAGTTCTCAGAACCTGTGCAGAGTCCCTGATTCTCTTCTCCCTCAACACCAATATAGATTGGCATCATGCTCATGTCTTCAGCGGTTACAAGATAACCATTCTCTTCATTTGTGAGGTTACCATACTCCCATGTACCATTCTGGTAGAATACTGCCTCTTCCATACCGAATTCAGATTCTGCTTCATCACCTGTCTTAGATGAGAGCATTCCCGGATCACAGGTGGAATCTGTAATGTATAAATCCCAGATCTGTTTGTAATTGTCAAGGTATGTTCCTTCTATTGCATCTGTAGAATTAATTCCTTTGTCTTTGTATTCATAGTAAATTGGAAGATTTGCCAAATGAGTTTTAAATCTCCAGTCAGATGATCCATCCATACCTGCGGAAGTAAATGCTCCCTGAAGATCGTATCCAAACTTATCATTAATCTCATCTAATCTGGACTGGATATCATCTGCAACTGCTTTTAATGTCGCAAAGTTGTTGATCTCATCAACAGAAGAAATCACTGCGTTGTCCATTGTGCAGTAGTCATTTAAGATTGTCTTATTGTAAATGATACCGTAAGTCTCGATAACATAAGCGATACCCTGTACTGCGTTTCCATCTTTTAATACAAAATCATCACTTGTCAGATGTGAATATAACTCACTGCCTGAAAGATCCATGCAATAATCTTTCCAGTTTGCAAGTCCTACAGGTCCGTTTACCTGGAATAAGGTTGGTGCTTCTGATTTTGCCATCTCTGATTTTAATGTCTGCTCATATGTACCATCTGCAGCCGTGATAACTGTAACCTCTGTTCCGGTCTCTGCTGTGTATTTTGCTGCCAGATCCTGCCACTGCTGATCCTGCTCGGGTTTGAAGTTGAGGTAATACACGGAGCCGGCCGCTGCGGGAGCTTCCGTATTCTGCGCTTCGGGCGTCGTTTCCGGCGTCGTGGCGGGTTCAGTCGTCTCGGGCGTGGGAGTCGGCTCGGTGCCTTCGTTGGTATTGCAGCCAACACATGCGACCAGCATCATGGCCGCAAGCAGAAATGCCAATGCCTTTTTCATAATCGTTTTCCTTTCATCTTTCATTGATATTATTATTGTTTTCCCGTTCGGCTATTCCGCACAAGCCTTTCTTCTGATTCATACGCTCCGAACCGAAGCGCCCTCGCGCAGCCTGGTTTCCATGAACACGTGGCGGTTTTTGCCGTCCCCGCGCAGCAGGCTCACAAGGATTTTGACGCATGCAAGCGCCATTTCGTCCGCCGGTTGCTCCAACGTGGTGAGCGTCGGCACACAATAGTTGGTTAGCTCAATGCCATCGATCGCAATGAGAGAGCAATCCTCCGGAACACGCAGCCCCCGGTCAAAAAGCAGCTTCATTGCCGCCATCGCCATCGCATCCGAAATTGCAAAAAGCGCCGTAAACCGCGTGCGTTCCTGCAGCCGCGCCATCGCGCTGTAAGCATCCTCCATTTCAAAGCTTCCCGCCGCTTCAACCAGCTCCGGGTCAAACGGAACGCCCGCATCGGCAAGCGCTTCCTGATAGCCTTCATAACGAAGTTGGCTGATGGAATCTCCGTCCTCCGCTTCGATCAGCGCAGCGATCCGCCGGTGTCCCCGCTCCAAAAGAAGCCGCACCGCGCGGTATGCTTCGCGCTTATCGTCAATTGCCACAGAGGAAAACCTATCCCGTTCCAGCGCGCCAAACGTGTTTGAATAGGTGCAGCATACGAATGGGATGCGCAGCATGGCAACATCTTCGGGGGAATAATTGAACCTTCCGCCCAGAAAAATGATTCCCTTGAGCCGCTTTTCGCGTTCCACCATCGCAGCCGTCATCAGTTCATCGTCGCTGGAGCCGATCTGATGCAGGGACATGGAATATCCCTCGGAGTAAATCGCGCGTTCAATCGTTTTGATGATGCGCGTAAAAAACGGATTGGCAATCCCGCGCACCACAACCGCAATCGTATCCGATTCACGGATGACAAGGTTCCTTGCGCTGTTGTTTGGAACGTAGCGGTATTGTTCCACGGTTTCCATCACCTGTGCGCGCGCCTTTTCGCTCACATCCGGATGGTTGTTAAGCACCCGGGAAACCGTGCTGACGCTCGTGCCGCTAAGCTTTGCAATGTCTTTTATGGTAAGGTGCGTCAACGAGTTTCATCCCCCAACCGTAGCATTCCTGCACGCCGCGCGATCGGCGGCGCTTTTTGTCGGAAACGTTACTGGTAACGTTTCCAAAATCATCTTTATTATATCCATCCATTTTTGCTTTGTCAATTCCCAGGGCAAATAATATATTTTTCGTGCAAGCCTGCACCGGCATGCTTCATTGGCTTTCCGGCTCATTTGCGCCGAAGCGTATAGCGAAACCGAAGAAAATATCGTAAAATAAGCGTATGCGTAAAGGAATCCCAAAGCAGAAATACATATAAATCAGCAAAGGAAGGATGATATGGCTCAATTCGGGATATTTGCCTGGTTCAGCTACCCCTTGCCCATCAAAGAGCGTTTGCAGCGCATCAAGCAGGCCGGATTTAACGCAACTTCGCTCTGGTGGGGCGATGAGGATGGAGCTGAAAAGCATCGCCAGCCTGAGCTGGCCCGGCGGATCGGGCTTGCGGTTGACAATGTGCATGCGCCATATGGCAACACAAATGCGCTGTGGGAAGATGGAATTGAAGGGGAAGCCTATCTGCAAACGCTTCTCTCCTGCATCGGCGATTGCAGCCTGCATGGCATTCCAACCGCCGTGGTGCATATCACGCGCCTTTCCATCCGGCCCGAGGTCACCCGGATTGGCATGGACCGCGTCAAGCGGCTGGTGGAATTTGCGGAGCAGAAACAGGTTAACCTTGCAATTGAAAACCTGAACAGCATCCCGCATCTGGACAGCATTTATGCGGAGCTTTCTTCCGAACGCCTCGGCTTTTGTTATGACAGCGGGCATGAACACTTCATCCATCCAAACGCCGATTGCCTTTCCCGCTATAGAAACAAGCTCTTTGCCGTGCATCTTCATGATAATTGCGGGGACAATGATGCGCACCTTCTTCCATATGACGGTACCATCGAATGGGATGCTGTAAGAGCAAAGCTGAAAGCATGCCGCGAAATTCCTTATTTGACGTTGGAAGTGGATTTCAAGCGCGAGCATCCGAAAAGCGCGCTCTATCGGGATTTGTCCGCTGCGGAATTCCTGGCGTTGGCGTATGCGCGTTTGCAGCTTCTGGCCTGACCTTCCGTGCAGTTCACCGTTTGTTCATGCTTTTCCCGCAACCTCCGAACGCTGTTGGCCGTTTTATATTGCAGAGTGATAAAACGCGGGCCTTGCGCCCTGCGCAACAAGGAGGAGTTCAAACAATGAAACGCATTCCCGCAGTCCTTTTAGCCCTTGCGGTCATCTTTTTGCTTGGAGGCGCAGCGCTTGCCGAAGGCGGCACATATTCCGCTTCCCATGGCGTTGTAACCCAGGTGGATACAGAAGCGCAAACGATGACCATCCGCTTGGGCGGCAGAGAGGAAGGCACGCTGACCCTGGATATTTCGGAAGAAACCAAAATTGTGGACAATGCCAGCCGCACCGCATGCAAGCTTTCGGACATCAAAGCCGGAAGCACAGTCTATGTATGGCACACCGCCGGGCAAAGCAGCTTCCTTCCGCCGCACCGCAAGGCCTATGCCATCGTTGCCAACATTGCCGCCGACCAAACGGCAGGCCAGCTTTTTGAGATTGCATCTGTTTCCAAGGGGAAAAACGGCTATACTCTGCTCAACGCGGAAGGCGACCTTTACCTGACCGTTCCGGATGCCTCCATCCCGGTTTATGGCCAAAGTGCAAAACTGCGCGCTTCCAAACTGGAAAAGGGCATGGTGCTCCTTGCCTGGTATGACGTGGTATTGGAAAGCTATCCCGGCCAGGCCGGCAGCGACAGGCTTCTGATGCTTTCCACCGCCGCTGGCGGCGATTCCGTCCTGCCCCCGCAGACGGGCGACCACAATGCGGCGAACCTGCTGTTTGCAGGCCTTTCGCTCTGCGCTTCCGCCGGGGCGGCGGCACTGTTGATCCGGCGCCGCCGCCTGGAACAGGCATAATCCGCTCAAGCAGAAATGCGGCTCCTTTAATGGAGCCGCATTTTGCATCGGTT
>OHHI01001068.1_pt1 | contig 11345 bp, 8 predicted proteins | sample 1568001 | NCBI WGS metagenome assembly OHHI01 (sample SAMEA3879506, study PRJEB24766) | human gut metagenome | biome: human-associated habitat; feature: feces | place: USA | collected 1985/1987
CCAGTCCTTTGAAATCGGAGAGGTCACACCGGAGTTTGCCCACGAGATCGGCAAGCAGTTTGCAGATGAAATCCTCGGAGGAAAATATGAGTATGTGCTGACCACTCACATTGACAAAGACCATGTTCATAACCATTTGATTTTCAATGCGGTTGACTTTGTGAACTACCACGCATACAAGAGCTACAAGCGGATTTACTATGATATGCGTGAGGTCAGCGACCGGCTCTGTAAGGAAAACGGTCTCTCTGTTATCCCGCCCTCTCAGAACAAAGGCATGGGCTACAAGGAGTACACCGAAGCCAAGCGCGGCACGAGCTGGAAGCAAAAGCTCAAGCAGACCATTGACCGACTCGTCATCACAGCGAAGGATTACGATGATTTTCTGCGGCTCATGCAGGAAGCTGGTTATGAAATCAAGACCGGCAAATATATCTCCTTTCGCGCTGAAGGTCAGGAGCGGTTTACTCGTTCTAAGACCATCGGAGAGAACTACACCGAGGAACGCATCAAGGAGCGGATTGCCGGACGGTCGCCGCGCAGAAACCGGAGGCAGACCGTGCCGAAGGACATCTCTCTCATCGGAGATATTCAGGAGCGGATCAGGCTCATTGACAGCAAGGGTTACGAGCATAAAGCAAAACTTACTATCCTCAAGGAAGCGGCACGGACACTCAATTATCTCACGGAAAACAACTTGCTCCAATACGCCGATCTTGAAAAGAAGGTCGAGGATGTTCACAGCTCCTATGACCGTACCGGCAAGGAACTGAAAGGCGTTGAAGCACGTCTGCGGGAAGTCCAGCCGCTTATCAAAAACATCTCCAACTACCAGCGCCTCAAGCCCGTATATGACGCATTCCAGAAGGCAAAAGATAAGTCGGGTTTCAAAGCAAAGCACGAAGCCGAGCTTGTGATCTTTGAGGCAGCGAGAAGCACATTACTTGCCATGCAGGGCGATGAAAAACTGCCGAGCTTGAAGACACTGCAAGCGGAACAGCAGAGACTTCTTGAAGAGCAGCAGCGGCTCTACGATGAACGCGCAACGCTCAAAAAGGAGGCGCGGATCATCGACACCATGAAGGCAAACGTAGATATTTTTCTCAAGCCGAGTGTAGTCCAAGAGTCTGAGCAAATTCGAGATAATCAGAGAGAATAACAAAAAGACTGTGCTGGTTTTTTGACCGGCACAGTCTTTCCCTTTAGCTGTATATCATCCAAATCGAAAACGATGAACGTCTCGTGCAAATCGGTCGTATTCACCCAAAGTTTACGAAACTCTATTGAATAGCAGACCTTCTTGTGCTATAATATAAGTTAGGTTTATTTTACATACTTTGCTGAGGTGAAAGTCATGAAAGCAAGCTACAAAAAGTTGTGGAAACTGCTCGTCGATAAGGAAATGAGCAAGGGTGATCTTCATAAGGCGTCCGGTCTTTCTTCAAGCACAATGACCAAGCTCAGAAAAGGTGAAGACGTGTCAATGGAAGCTCTGAGAAAAATCTGCATTTGCCTTGACTGCAATATCGGTGACATCGTGGAGTTTGTCCCTGACAACACAACACAGTCCTAAATATGGGACAGGCAATATGATACAGTATGCTATTAGGAATGGAGCAAATATAATGGATCAGACGCACCCTTATAACGGCAGCTTAACTGCTGAACAGTTTCTCTTCTACGAGATAAGAATTGCCGCAAAATACTATGTTTCCGGCTTGAAAATTGATGAGGCAATCGAGCGGATTAAGAAGGATAACCTCTTTCAATATCCAACAGAGAGACAGGTTTCCCGTTTGGCAAGAGCCTGTTATAAGCGGCTGGACGCGCTCGGCAACGAACAGCTTGTTCACGAGCTTGCCTCTGCACCAAATGATATTGCAAAGCAGATCAATCTATACGCGGTGATGAGGTATAATCGTCTGGTCTGGGAGTTTATGATTCAGGTTATAGGCGAAAAATACCGCAATCAGGACATGAACTTCTCAAGGAAAGACATGAATGCGTTCTTTTCCAGACTGCAAGCACAGGATGATTCTGTTGCCGCTTGGAGTGATGCGACAATCACCAAAATCAAAAGTGTTCTCGTTCGGATGCTGATAGAGACAGGGTATCTGGATGGGCTGAAAGACACCACGCTGAATCCCGTTTTTCTCTGTGAAGAGCTTGAACGAGGTATCGAAGCAAACAACGATTATGATGCACTTTCGGCATTTAATTACTTTAGATAGATAGGCGGACACAAACATGATTAAACAGGAGTTGGACCGGATCAAAGAGCGTATCTCGAATAAGGACTTCCTTGAAAACAAAGGACTGAGCAATGAGGTTGGTATCCATGTTTTCTGCTACAAAGCGGAGGATGAGTTGATCGTTCAGGATTATATCCGCAGATTGAAAAGCGAGGCGAACACGCCATATCGGATTATTGAGTGCGACCTTTATGAAGTGTTTCTCTCCCTTTTGGAGGACAAGCGCATTCTGAAATCAGTTGCAGGGTTAGAAGAAAAACGAGGCAAAAAGTATCTTCTGGATCAGTTGCAGAAGATCGCCACACCGGAAGCTCTCCTTGCCAAGATGGACTATTCACCCCATATCAAAGGGCAGGATGTTCTCTTCATGACAGGCATTGGAAAAATTCATCCGTTTATGCGTTCCCATAAGATGCTTGATAGTATGCAGCATCTCTTTGAAGACATCCCTATTGTGATGTTCTATCCCGGAACCTTCAATGGACAGACGCTCAACCTATTCGATGAGTTCAAAGAAGGCAACTATTATCGGGCATTCAATCTGCTGTAATGGAGGTAGCAACGTGAAAATACAGAATATGTTCCAGAAGGACATCGAAAGAGACATCAACGGCGTTATCAAGGTTATGCAGGATGATGACCGGAGTTTGGAACAGGAACTCAGCGAATACATAATTACCAAGGAGCTTCGCCGTCACTTCCGCACATTCTTTGACAACTACACAAAGGCTATCGACCAGCCGACAGATAAAATCGGCGTGTGGATTTCCGGCTTCTTTGGGAGTGGTAAATCTCACTTCCTGAAAATTCTCTCTTACCTACTTTCCAATCAAGAGGTCTGCGGCAAAAGAGCGATTGACTATTTTGCGGACAAGTTTGATGACCCGATGATGTATGCTCAGGCGGTTAAAAGTGTGTCCGTGCCTCCGCAGTGCTGCGCGTCTTTGCAAAGATGTTCTACAATCACTGCGGGTTTTACGGCGATGATCTGAAAATTGCCAAACTGGAACGCTTCATTGAAAAGCAAGGCAAGACGCAGCAGTTCCGCGAAGCCTTTGAGAAGGTCAATGGTGCGCCTTGGACGGAGACCCGCGATTCCTTTGCGTTCTTTGAGGATGACATTGTTTCGGTTCTGCAATCTACGCTCGGCATGAGCGAACAGGCGGCGCGGAACTGGTTCAATGGTGAGGAAACGAATGAACTGAGCATCGCCCAGCTCGTAGCTGACATTCAGGAATATGTAGACGGCAAGGGCAAGGATTTCCGACTGCTGTTTATGGTGGATGAAGTCGGTCAATACATTGGTGACGATGGTGACTTGATGATCAATCTGCAATCTCTTGTAGAAGAGATTGGCATTCGCTGCCACGGCAAGGTTTGGGTCATGGTGACAAGTCAGGAGGCGATTGACTCCGTTGTCCATATCACCGGCAATGACTTTTCCAAAATTCAGGGACGCTTCAATACGCGCCTCAGCCTTTCCTCGTCCTCCGTTGATGAAGTTATCAAAAAGCGTGTTCTGGCGAAAACAGATGCGGCGGATCAGCTTCTTCGCATGGTCTATGACAAGGAACACGCCGTACTCAAAAACCTCTATACTTTCAACAATCCCGTTCTTGACATCAAGGGCTTTACGGATGGTGCGGAGTTTTCTGCAACTTTCCCCTTTGTACCGTACCAGTTCATCGTGATCCAGAAGGTGCTTGCCGAGATTCGCAAGCACGGCAATTCCGGTAAACATCTGTCCGGCGGTGAGCGTTCCATGCTCTCCGGCTTCCAAGAAGCAGCACAGGATGTGAAGGATAAGGATGAAAATGCTCTGGTTCCATTCCATCTGTTTTACAATACAGTTCACACATTCCTCGAAAGCCCCATCCGACGGGTTATCGACCGCTGCCAGACTGCGGCAGACAATCACGATGGGCTTGAGCAGCAAGATGTCAGCGTCCTGAAGCTCCTTTACCTTGTACGTTATATTGAGGACATCAAGGCAAATATCGACAATATCTCCATCCTTATGATCGATGACATCCGTACAGATAAGATTGCGCTGCGGGCGTCAGTTTCCGCCTCACTGGAAAGGCTTCTCTCGCAGAACTACATTTCTCGCAACGGCGATACCTATGCCTTCCTGACGGACGAGGAACAGGACATTGCCATCGACATCAAGAACACACCGGTTGACAGCGCACAGGTCATCACCAGCATTGCACAGACCGTTTACGGAGAAATCTATCCCTCCAAGAAATTCAAACATGACAAGTATGACTTCGCCTACGACCAATACATTGACGAGACCCTGAACGGCTCTGCTTGCGGAGGAATGCGGCTTCGCATTGTTACCGTGGCAAGCGACTACTACGGTGCGCCGAACGAACGGCTTATTATGGATTCTCAGGTCAACAACGAAGCAATCGTTGTGCTCTCCAATGAGACGCCGTATTTTGATGAGCTGGAACAGGCGATGAAGATCCGCAAGTATGTCAAGCAGCGGAACGTATCTCAGCTTCCCGAAAGCATTCAGGACATTATCCGCAAGCGGCAGCAACAGGCGCGCATTCTGGAAGAAAGAGCGCGAAGCTATATTGAAAAAGCTATCGTCGGCGCAAAGGTCATTGTCCACGGCGAGGTCATGGACATCAAGACTGGCAACGCGAAAGACAAGCTGGACGCCGCGATGAACGGTCTGGTTGAGAGCGTCTATTCCAAGCTCAACATGGTCAACCGGTTCGTAGAGAGCGACGCAGACATTCTTTCCATCCTGAATGGAACGGATGACGGGCAGATTGCCTTCACCGGTCAGGGCGCAAACAACGAGGATGCGCTGAACGAGATCAGCCAGTGGCTTGAGCTTCAAAATCAGAAGATGCTCAGTACCTCGATGGGCGATGTGCAACGCCGGTATCAGGCGATTCCCTACGGCTGGCGTGAAATTGATATTGCTGCGCTGATTGCTCGTTTGATTTCTCAGCAGAAAATATCCATCAAATACGGCGGCGCTTTGGTCGGCAAGGACGAACGCAGACTGGTTGATTATCTGCGGAAAAAATCCGAGATTGACAAAGCCGTCGTTACCCGCAGGATTGCCCCTTCCGAAGACCTTATGCGCAAGAGCATTGCCTTCCTCCGGGACTACCTTGGTGCGATGGATATTCCTTCCGACGAGGACGGACTGATTCGCTTTGTGCTGGACACCTTTACCCAAAAACAGGAGCATTATCAGGAGCTTCTTGATAAAGCCTATTCTGAGTTCCGTTACCCGGAAAAGGAAGTTGTCACAAAAGCCCGCGACCTCATGAATGATGTTCTGAGTCAGCGCAGGGACAACGTTGCGCTGCTTACCCGCATGGTGCAGCGTCAGGAAGACCTTCTGGATTGCTCCGAGGACATGGAGGGTGTGGAGTTCTTCTTCAAGTCGCAGCGCAGTGTATATGATGAGGCACGGCGTCAGATGGACCGCGTGAATAAGGAACGTGACTATTTTGCTTCTGACGCGGATGCGCTGGAGGTCTTCCATACCATTGCAACCATCCTTGCACAGCCGAAGCCCTATGACCGCATTGGTGAGCTGCCGGAGCTGATTCAAAAGGTCAAAACGGCATACTCCGGTCTGTTGGATTTGAAGAAGGATGAGGTTGCCGAGAATATCCGTCAGTGTATGCAGGACGTTCATCAGCTTGCAACCGAGGCACGGGATGCTGGAGTTCTGCTACGTCAGGCAGACGATTACTTTGTCGGCAAGCGTGAGGCGGCGAAGAACGCATCTTCTCTCACCGAGTTGGACGCTATGATCACCCAGCTTCTCACCTACAAGGACAATATCTGCCGTCGCATGGAGGTTATGTCTGCATCTCATCAGGAACGCATTACCCCGGTCGGTACAGGTACGGCACAGCCCGCTCCGAAGATGCCGAAGATTACGACACTTCGCCGGTATGACCTCTGCTCTGTCAAGCGTCTGCAATCCAAGGAGGATATTGACCGGTACGTCGATGGAATCCGCGAGAAGCTGCTGAAAACGTTGGAAAGCTGCGACGGCGTTCAGATCAACTAAAGGAGAATTACGAGCATGAATAAAGGTGCGATACAAAGATTTGCAATCTGGGCGCGTAATGAGCTGATCGCTCAGGTGTCGCAGAGAGCTTATCAGTATGGAATCACGAAGGAAGGCTGCGGCGAGGCAAACGCCGTAACGGTGGGCGGACGCGCACTGACTGGCGATGAGCAGAAGCAGCGCAAAGAGCTTGTCGATCAGATCCGCTCAAAAGGCTACACACAGGTCATGGAAGAGGTTGCCTACACTTGGTTCAACCGCTTTATTGCGTTGCGCTTTATGGAGGTCAACAACTATCTTCCTTCCCACATTCGAGTCTTTTCCGACAGTACCGGTGCGTTCAAGCCGGAAATTTTAAGTGATGTCCTGCACCTTGAGCTTCCGGGACTGAACCGGGAGAAAGTTGCGGAGTATATCGAGAGCAACGACACCGAAGGTCTCTATCGCTATCTGCTTCTGACGCAGTGCAACGCCCTAAACGACCCTCTTCCCCGTATGTTTGAGAAAATGGGCGGCTATACCGAGCTTCTGCTGCCGAACAACATTCTGAAACAGGACAGCGTTCTCGGTCGCATGGTCGCGGATGTTCCCGAAGCGGACTGGACGGATCAGGTGCAGATCATCGGCTGGCTGTATCAGTATTACAACTCCGAACTCAAGGATGATACCTTTGCGCTGCTCAAGAAAAACGTGAAGATCACCAAGGAGCGCATTCCTTCTGCAACGCAGCTCTTTACCCCGGACTGGATCGTCCGCTATATGGTTGAAAACAGCCTTGGCAGAATCTATGTAGACAAGCGCAAGAACGAGGGCATCTATGCGGATGGTCGCGGCGCAGATGAAATGACATGGGAAGAGTCTGAGGCTAAGAGAATTGCCAACGAAAAGTACATCGCAGAGCAGATGGGCTGGAAATATTACTTGCCGGAAGCTGAACAGACGGAAGAAGTCAGACAGCAACTTGATGAGATTCAGAGAGAGTATGCCAATCTGGATGTCAAAGACATCAAAATCATTGACCCCTGCATGGGCAGCGGGCATATCCTCGTTTATGCCTTTGATGTACTGATGCAGATTTATGAGGCAAGCGGGTATAGCCAGCGCGACGCGGCACAGAGCATTCTTGATAACAACCTCTACGGTCTCGATATTGATGACCGTGCGGCGCAGCTTGCCTATTTTGCAGTCATGATGAAGGCACGGCAGTACGACCGCCGCATCTTCTCCCGTGGTATTCAGCCTCATGTGTATGCTATCGTTGAAAGCAACGGACTGGACAGCAGCTCCGTCGAATACTTCACCAACAACGATCCGAAGCTCAAGAAGGACTTTGGAACTCTGATAGACGAACTGCGAGATGCAAAGGAATATGGTTCCATTCTGAACATCTCTCAGGTGGACTTTGCTGCCCTCTATGCCAGAGTGGAGGAAGTGCGGGTGGACATCAGTATATTCCGTGAGATTGTGCTGAACAGCATCCTGCCGTTGATTCAAGTAGCGGAGGTTATGGCGCAAAGGTATGATGTTGTAGTCACGAATCCGCCTTACATGGGAAGCAGTGGCATGGGGAGCAAATTATCCAATTATATTCAAATCAATTTTCCTATTAGCAAAGCAGATCTGTTTTCTGTTTTCATTGAAAAGTGTAGGGATATGGTAAAAAAGAATGGCTATCAGGCAATGATCACCCAGCAATCGTGGATGTCATTACCGTCCTTCCTTGAATTACGCAAGAAAGTTTGCCATTCAAATCTGATCGTATCATTGCTTCAAATGGGATCTCATTCTTTCGATGAAATCAGTGGCGAAGTTGTTGCTTCGGTTTCTTTTATTTTCAGGCGGCAATATACACCTCGATACACAGGCGTTTTCTTTGATCTGCAAGATGGTATGTGTGAGCAAGAAAAAGAGCATATGTACTTTGCTGGAAATGGGCGATATGAAACAAATCAGGATATGTTTTCGCTTGTTCCAAACGCAGTTATGGCATATGAGGCATCAGAAAAAGCAATCGCGCAGTTTGATAGGTTACCTCCCCTAAAAGAAACCGTTATTGCAAAGCCCGGAATGCAGACGAGTGACAACGAGAGGTTTCTCCGATTCTGGTTTGAGGTTTGTCATAATGGGATCGGATACCATCTTTCTCATGAAGCAGCATCGGTTTCTGAGTATAAGTGGTTCCCTTACAATAAGGGAATTGGCTTTAGAAAATGGTATGGCAACAACGACTATGTAGTTAACTTTTATCACGATGGTGAAGAACTCAAGTATTGGTTAGTACACAATCCTAAAGATCCTGGGACTAAACATTGGTCACGGAATATGCGAAACTATGAGTATTATTTTCGTGAGGGTATTACCTTCACTGCCATTGGAAACAATTTTTCGGCGCGCTTAAATGGCGCAGGGTATCTATTCGATACCAAGGGTCCAACCATGTTCGGAGACCATTTGACTTATGTTTGTGGTTTTGTGAACTCCGTTGTCTTTGACTATTATAATCGTATGCTCTGCAAGCAGATTACGAAGTCTGGTGATTCGGTAAATCTCGTTCCATTTTATTATGGAGACCAATCACAAGAAATCGAGAATCTTGTTGAAAGTTCGGTTTCCCTATCCCAAAACGACTGGGATTCCTATGAAACCTCATGGGATTTTATCTGTCATCCGTTAGTTGCAAATCAGCAATACGCTGCCGCTTGTCATCCTAATGAAGAAGCTTCACCTGAGCATTACCTCTATGCAGCATATCAAATGTGGTTAGCTGCTACGGAGCGTAGATTCCAACAGCTCAAAGTCAACGAGGAAAAACTCAACCGGCTCTTTATTGACCTCTACGGCTTGCAGGACGAGCTTGCGCCAGAAGTTGAGGACAAGGATGTCACAGTACGCAGGGCTGATCTCGGACGGGATATTCGTTCTCTCATTTCCTATGCCGTGGGCTGTATGTTCGGACGGTATTCTTTGGATGTGGACGGTCTTGCCTATGCGGGCGGCGAATGGGACGAAAGCCGGTACAAGACCATCATTCCGGACAGTGACAATATCATTCCCATTTGCGACGATGACTACTTTGATGATGACATCACTGGACGCTTTGTGAAGTGGGTGGAAACTGTCTACGGCAAGGAAACGCTGGAAGAAAACCTCAAGTTCATCGCAGATGCGCTCGGCGGCAAGGGTACGCCCCGCGAAGTTATCCGCAGCTACTTCCTGAATGACTTCTACGCCGACCACCTGAAAACCTATCAGAAGCGCCCGATCTACTGGCTCTTTGACAGCGGCAAGAAGAACGGCTTTAAGGCGCTGATTTATATGCACCGCTATCAGCCGGACACCATTGCCCGTATTCGTACCGATTATGTGCATGAACAGCAGGCTCGTTATCGCACTGCTATTGCTGATCTGGAACAGCGGATTGCCAATGCTTCCACTGGCGAGCGCGTGAAATTAAAAAAGAAATTAACTACATTGCAAGCACAGGATGCTGAAATCAGAACCTACGAGGAAAAGATTCATCACCTTGCCGATAAGATGATCTCTATTGATCTGGACGATGGCGTGAAGAAGAATTATGCAATTTTCCAGGATGTTTTGGCTAAAATAAAGTAAAGGGGAAAAGATGACTCGAACGAAATTAGAACTGAGAGAAAAAGCTAATATTGAGAAGTATATACATAACAATACAGAGGTATGTGTTGATGCAATAATGGAATTGTATAATCGCATTCCAGATATTGGAGGTGTATTTAAGTCTCTTTTTAGATATAGACCATTGAATTCATATGAACTTGATAGTTTGGAGAATGAAACTATTTTTATGCGATGGCCATCGTCATATGAGGACGAAAATGATTGTACTCCGGTATTTAACTTGAAAGAGATTAGTCAATACATCATCAAAAAGAATCATCCGGCTCTTAATACAGAAAAAGTATTTGATGCATTTGTTGATGTTGATGATATCATGTCGAATGATAAAGTTAAAGCGAAAGTAAATGATATGAGAGATATGTGGATGATTGCATGTTTTACTGAAACTCACGATAATAAAAAAATGTGGTTGCGGTACGCAGATAATTCCACCGGTATTTGCTTAGTATATAGTTTCTATGAGGTATTGAATGCTGTTAAAGCTATTGATGGTATGAGTATCATGCCCGTAAGATATGTAGATGATAGAGAACAGTATTCGGATATTTGCTTAAATCATAAGGATTTGCTTGATCCTGATGATGAGTCTGAAGCAAAATATCAATTAACCTGCACAACCAAGGAACGATTGAAATATAGTTTTGAGGAAGAATGGAGATTGATTTATGAGAGAGCCAAGGAAGATGCAGATGGAGAAAAAATTGGAGACAGTATTCCATTTATAAAACCTGCATTGATTATTTGTGGTGATTTATTGAACAGAAAATCATCGGAGTATCAAAGACTTGTTGAGATAGCAAAAGAAAAAAATATTACTGTGTTGTAGTAGGGTAGATTATCAATAATTTGAGACTCGGTGAGTCCAAAATTTAGAAGTATTATTTAAGCAAAGGAAGGAGAGCTATATGACATTACAAGAAGTGGTTGCAAGATTTAATACAACACCATTTTTGTTTGCAGGTTCTGGGATTACAAGAAGATATTATGGATTACCAGACTGGGTTGGATTATTGACATATTTTGCCGAGAAGGTAAAGAAAGATCCGTTTGCTTATAGATTTTATGAAAATAAAGCCAGTGAGGCAGAATATACAGAAGAAAAACTTCCATTAGTTGCAAGCTATATTGAAAAAGATTTTAATGATGCTTGGTTTAATAATGAAGAAGGAATACGTTCAGATTCAGAAAAAGTACACAGTGCAGTTTCTGCTGGGGTTTCTCCTTTTAAGGCAGAAATAAGTGAATATATTGCTTCACTGTCAACGGTTGACCCTGCTTATGCAGAGGAAGTTGAAAAACTCAGAAATATTGCAAAAGATAATTTGTCTGGTGTGATTACAACAAATTATGATTGAACAAAATCGCTGCGCGATGGCCTGCCAAGG
>OHHI01001084.1_pt1 | contig 11255 bp, 6 predicted proteins | sample 1568001 | NCBI WGS metagenome assembly OHHI01 (sample SAMEA3879506, study PRJEB24766) | human gut metagenome | biome: human-associated habitat; feature: feces | place: USA | collected 1985/1987
GTCGATTGATCTTCAAATGCAGATTTTTTCTCACTATTATTACTGTTTTTCATTTCTTCTAAAGATTTGGTTTGCCGTTTCATTTGTGACATCTGTCTTACATTTCGGATTGATGACATTGCACCCCTTGCCATATGCATTCCGGCAATCATTTTCCCTGCCATCGAAGACATCCCTGCATCAATCCCTGTAATCTGTTGCATCAAATTTGCTCCATCAACAACTACAAATGCTAAAATCAGTATCATAATCCCTCGCTCGAGTCCACCAAAATTACGCCCTGTAATATAATCAGAAAATAAAAAGAAAGAACGTAACGTAATTGCCGTAAAACATAATGCATAATAACCGTCTCGAATCGCTTCTAAAATTCTCACCATTTTCCTTTTCCCTGTTAAATCACCTGAAAATAATGTTGCAAGAATACGACCTACAAATAACTCGTATACAATCTTTATATTTTTACATCCTAATCCGACAAATACAAAGATAGATGCGATTGCCAGTAAAAAATAAGTACCAAAATTAAACTGATAACGATAATAAAACGTGTTTCCGAAACTTGTCCACATCGCGCCATTATACACATCGATCAGTCGGCTTTCATCAGACGCATATTCCAATCGTTTTGATAAAATTTCTTCCGCTTCATTTGTCAATCCATCCCGGCTGTAGTCAAGCGTTTCGGTAATATCAATCATTTTCATATCTTTTTTATCTAGTGAATTTTCTGCATACTGCGGCGGCGTATTCCCATTCATTTGGATCAATCCGCCGTTTTCGTCAATGTACAGCAAATCATATAAATTTTGATTGACCAACTCATATCCGTCAGTAACACTTTCACTCCCTGTGACTGCATCTTTAAACATAATTGACATCGTATTAAATGTACCGAACAGATAACTGGATGACGTTATAACTACTGCAAAAATCATTAAACTTGTAAAAACATCATGTTTTTTGTCTTTTCCGAAAAGAAACATATATCCTACAATTACTAAAGACAAGATCATAATTGTTTTAATCAATGGATTGTATTCGGCTAAAAAATTTTTTAATACACCCGAATTTGTAATATCCACTAACCCAAAAGTATGGTTATACAGGTTTTTAAGTACATCAATCACGATGTTAAACCCTTTTACAAGCAGCCATCCCAGTTCTCTTAAAAACCAAGTTACCAGATTATTTGTATCAAAATAATCAATATTCTTAGTTAAAAATTCAACAATTTCTTCTTCTGTCATATTGTCTCTTCCTATACTAACTGTAAAAGAATCTTCTTTTTCCCTTCGCCGATTGCTTGTGAATGAATAAATCCTACATATTCTGCAATCGTTGTTTCTCCTGTGATTCCGTATTCGTCTTCATAGTGTTCTCCGAATACTTCTTTTAACATTTGACATATCTGCAGATAGTTTCCTGTCTGCTTTAAAATCTCCTTATGAACAGTTTGTTTTTGCGTATGTAAATTATCCTGTATCTTTACCGGAAGTTGTATCCCCATCATCTGAAAACTCTTCCTGATATCCCATATCCGATCTTCTAAATTAATTTCTTTCCGACTCTCCTTACAAACCTCCAAAAAATTCACTTCGTTTGGATTCGGAAATTTTTCTTTTGGTGCATATTGATAAAAATACCATAAGTTCCGCCCATTCTCTCTGGAATTATGAATGGGGCGGGGTTTGATACTATTCCCTGCAAGATCCCGGCGTTTTGATCGCCGAAACATCGCAGTTTCTCCTTCTTCAAATTGCATGAGTTCATTCGGTAAAAGCAGCTCTCTTTTCTTAATTGATTCGGTATAATATTTATTCAAAGAAAACCTAGCTCCTGCTCGCTGCATATCGATCTCCGACTTAATTCCTAGACTGTAAGAAAATTCCGATGCCGTCTCTTTCGAGGCTGTCTGTAGATAAAAATGATTTCCACAGTTGCCCTTTATTGTTTCAGCAATCGACTCACCGTATAAATCATCTAGCTGCTCATAATTTTGCAAATAAAGATCAAAAGATATATTCTGCCCTAATCCCATTGTTGTCATCGTAGCCATTAAGTCTACCGGAGGCATGTTTCCTGCTTCATCGAATATGATTTTGACTTGTCTGGCACATTTGCCTTTTTGATCATCGCAGATTTTCCCCAACGCATAATACATCTGCCGGATAAAGATGGAAGGAATCTGATGCAGGGAAGAATCATAGGATGGAGTTGCTATAAATACAGCGAGTGGTTTTTCTCCAAATCCGATTTCTCTAAAATCAATCGTACTTCCTGCTATCATCTTTCCAACATTTCGCAGCGTAAATTTACTTAAATGACGGATCATTTCGGAAAAAATCCCTGACTTTGTTTTTCCGGGAGCAACTTCTGTATTTAAATATTTTAATCTTGCCCGATCAGTTTCCGGTCGATTTTCAAAGTAAATGTCTAATAATGTTCGACTTCCATTCCGATTAATCGGTCGTAATACAAGTTGCTGAAAATTGACAATCATGCTGTATACATGGATCGTTTTTTCATTATCATTTCGATAATGAAATGGGTGCTTTTTTCTTTCTTCCTCGTCTAAGCGCCTCCATTGATTATAACGAATCCGATTCTCTTCTTCGTCTGCCGCAAATGCATCTTGCATACTTGCCAATGCCATTGCACAAAACAGATCTGAAGCGGATGATGTAAAAAACATCATATCTCCTGTTGCATCATCGACTTGAAATAAGCTATGTGCTAGAGCATTTAGAACCTGCTCTGCCGTATCATAGTCTTTTTTGCGATAATATTGTATTGCTAGGTCTACAATATTAAATCCTGCTGATAACAACGGATTCGACGCGTTTAATAGATAGACTTTATATCCCCGCTCTTCTTCTAACAGTTTCCCAAATGATTTATACAACTCAATCTTTGGATCATTGATAATCAGCGATGGTCGGTTCTCAGCACGAGAATAAATTTCCAAACTTGTTTTTACCATCGTCTCACCCTTTCCTGATCGTGTAATTCCGAGGATCAGGTTATTTACCACCATCTGATCGATGTAAAATTGATTTCCAATTCTTGAAACAAGAACTCCCGGATTTCCGTGGTATGGAGTTTCTAATGGTGCAATTTCCGTATATTGCTCCTGAATCTCTTCTGCTGTTGTAAAACGATCTGTTCCTTCCTGCCCCACATTAAAGCCTTTATCCGCCCATGATACTCTGATCCGATAGATCAAATATGCATCCGCTATAAAAATGATTAACAGCGCTGCCAAACCTCCCTGTATTGGCATTTTTGTAAAATCAGGAAGGAAATTTCGTAAGGCAAATAGCTGAATTTCTCTTCCTCCCAAAATTCGCGGAATCATTCCCACCATATGAAATAAAAAACTAAACGCCATGATAAGGAATAGATCTACTGCAATGATGACTGCAATTAAGATATATTTATGAGAAAAGAGATACTCCATTTTCATAACACGCCGTGGATCTTTTATCGGATCAAGTAATTCCTTTTGTATTTTCTTTTTCAGTTCTTCATTCATTCGTCTTTCCCACTTTCGTACCGAAATTCGGTACGTCTCACTTCATTTCTCATGTACCGAAATTCGGTACGTCTTGCTTCATTCCTCATGTACCGAAATTCGGTACACCTATATTATTTTTATGTACCGAATCCGATACGAGATTTTTCCCTATGTACCGAAATTCGGTACGCCCTTTCTTCTTTTTTATCCTTAAAATCCGTTGAGATTACTTACTACTGTTGTTACTAATTCTTGGGCAAGATAAACACAGACAAGACCCGCTACAATATAAAGTATATGGCTCTTACACCAGTCTACAACCCTCTGAAATCCTAAAAGGAATCCCAATCCTATAATAATCAAAGCTCCAACTGCCATTGGGATTGCCAGTTTTACCAGCTCGTTTGTTGCAAATGTTTCTATTAAATTTGCCAATGAATCCATTTTTGTTTTTCTCCTTTATTTTTCTTGTTCTTCTTTCTTCTTTTTCGACAGCATCATCAAAATTGCAATCACTGCGCCTATCAATATGAGAATTCCTGCGCCTGTTAAAATGTAGGGAAGTACTGTTTTCTTTTCTGCATAGACCGCAGTTGCTTTTACTGTGTATTCTTTCGCTCCATCCACATCTTCGGTTTCGTAGATAGCTTTATATACCGTTTCTTTTGGAATTTGAATCACACCGCTATATTCTGCCCGGTACATTTGTACCGGCTGCTGTACGTTTGCGATCGCATCGCGGCACAGAACACCGTTTACCAAATACGCATCTCCATTCCAGCTATATCCTGTTATGATACTTCCGGCGGCTGCACCTGCATTTTCCAAAAGCTGCGCTTCATATCCGGACAGCGGCGGAATCTCGTCATTTCTTGGAATGTAATTCCCATTCCACTCATAATAAGCTGCGTCATAATTTGTAAATGTGACTGTCATTGTATTATTTGCCATCACCATTCCCGCCGGATGAATCCCTGTAAGGTTGCAGATCACTTCTTCCGGCTCTCCGGTAATCCGGTTCGTTTCCGTCACCGTTTTCGTTGCCGGAACATCACTTTCTGCGATAGCATAATCATAATCGTCATACGCCGTTACTGTTTGCACATCTCCCTCTGCGATCGATTTCTCGACCTTTTCCGTTTTTTTCAAGGTATAAACTGTTTTTCCTTCTTTAAAGGTCTGTTCCGGTTCGCTTTTCAATTCCATCTCTTTTTCTTTTTTATCGAGATATTTTGTCTCTATGAGCTTATAAGTAATTTCCGATCGTTCATAGGTTTTACTGCCTTCTTTCCATGTTTTTGGAAATTCTTTTTCGGCAAGTTCCCGACTATCGGCTTCATTCTTCACGGTCAAGGTAATCTCTTTCGTAAGATCAGATCCCGCTGCGAAAACCTGCAGCGGAAATGCCATCAGTAAAAAAGAAAAAGCAATCGCTACCATTTTTTTCTTTTTCATCCGTTCCATGTTCTCCTTCCTTTGTTTACAATATCTAAAATTCTTTTTATAATTAACATTGATACTTAATTTAGTAGGAGGTTTTTATGATATTTATACTATTTTTTCTTTCAGCAGGTTTCGTTTTTATATCTCATGGACTTGACAAGTTTTCTATGTCCAAACATGTTTCTGAAAAACATTTTCCTACCATACAGTTTATTGCTAAACTATTTTTATCATTTGCTCTCCAACTTACAATTTTGGCACTAGTATAATTTTTAGTTATTGAAACAACACAATTTAATATTTGTGCATATTTGTTTTCGGTTAAATACATCCATTTACTATTATGCGGATACGTTCTCATCTTCATTTACAAAAAATATCGCTTAATGCTCAATGAGAAAAATCTTTACTATATCGGCAGTATACGACACAGCCATCCAAATCCGATCCAACACTTGAATATCGTACTTTTTGATGCCACTACACGATTGGAAATATTGGAGAAAAAACTATCTATTCTAAAAAGTTTCTCTCCGATTCCTGTTGCACTACTTATTTTAAATAATCTTCCTCAAGATTTAATATTTTCACCGGATATCAAATCTTTTGTTTTGCAAAATCAACTAAATATCGGATTATTGGTTATACTAGGCATTTATACTTATCATCTTTTTTCAACATTTTCCGCTCAAAAACAAATCATTACCCATATATCCAAGATCAAAAAAGAACTCTACCTTTTGAGTTCACAGGACTCTGAACTTTCTATTTCCAACAGTAGAAATAATCCAGAACCCCCATAATCCACGTTAATTTCCACATTTTTAGTCCTCCACATTGTACTTTTGGGGAAATCACACGATGGATTGCCAGTTGCAGTTCTCTTAGATTGACCATTTCTCCTTCAATTTCAAAGAGGTAATTTCTGATAAATAAAATCCATTTTCTAACGAATAATTTTCGGAATGGACAAAAGAACGGTATCATTATCTCCTGTAATTCCAACATCGTTAAAAATTGTTCAATCTCTCTTTTGGATTTCATACAATTTCCCCCTTTTACACATATATCTACTTTGGCCGCGTACCGAATTTCGGTACGCGCCATAATGCTTCGTGTATTTATTCCTCACGTTTTTTCTTTTTTCTGTGGTTGTATATTACTATTGACAGGATAATTGCTCCTGTACCGATCAGCGCGATCGCAAAAGGCATGATGTCTGAAAAATCTCCTGTTTTCAGAGCAGACAAAAGTCCTCCCCCTTTATTTGGCGGCAAAATTGGCTTCAGGCTACCTACTTTAAAGGTTATGGTCTGATCCTCATCGGTAATATCTTCGTGAGATGCGATCAGTTGTCCGTTATGATATAAGTATTCGTATACTACGATGGATCGGTTATTTAGTTCAGAAGCATCTAAAGTAAAATCTATAGGCACTGTTCCATCTGCTGTCTCGATCTGCACGCTTTTCTCTGCTGTGATCTGCTTTCCATTGATTACAAGAGGCTTTCCTGTTGTTTGATCCATCAGAATGCCTTTCAGGACATATTCCTGTCCTTTGATTAATCCAAAATGATCTACATTATCACGGATTGTTACGTCTTTTTTTGCGATTGCCTCATGTGTGCCGCTGATCAGATCGATCGCAGTTGTATTAAGCTTTAATTTATCTTTTACATAGATCTGTTGTTTTTTATCATTCAGGTCTTCGTGTCTGCTGATTTCCACACCATCTTGATACAGATATTCATAGACCACAATAGTACGTCCTGCAAATGGAGATGCATCAAATTCAATCTGCATATCCACGTCCATTTTTGAACTGTCTGCTGTAAACGTCTTTTCGGTTGTCAGCAGATCTCCTGAAGGCTGATCTTTCACCTTCAGCGGTTCTCCCGTTTTCGCATCCGCAAGGATAAGCTGCAGTTTATATTCCCGATTCGGCATCAGATTTACCATTGACACCGTATCAATCACAGTCAAATCTACTGCATAAGCATCCTGCGTTCCGGTGCTGACATTAATTGCATTTGTTTCTGTGATTTCGGTGCGATCGTTTCCAACCGGAATCGTATGGCTTACTTCTCCATCAACTCTTCCGTCTTCTGTGATTGTAAATTCGTAAATCATTTTGTCATCCCATGCATATCCCGGAATGCTTTCTACCTCTGCCACTGCATAATTTCCCGGTTCTAAGTATAAAAGTCTGATCTTTCCATTCTTATCTGTAGTATAGATCTCTTTATGCTGCATTCCCGGATCGATCGGATCTTCTTTGTCTTTGTTCCAAATGACAAATTTGACGCCTTCTAGCGGCTTGTCCGTTCCGGTTTCCTTTTTGTCGATGATAATTTCCGTCGGCTGATTCTTGATTGTAAGGTTCTCTTTTACAAGTTCTGTTTTCTGATCTGCATATTTCAGCTCCACATCCCATGTCTGGTTCGGGCGAATAAATCCGATCGGCTGTTTTGTCTCTTTTACTACATATTTTCCAAGATACAGTTCCTTGCTCGATGCTACGCCGTCAGACCCGGTCGTGATTGCATCCACGATCTCGCCCTTTGCGTAATGCATGACGCCGTCAAGCGTACAGATATCTTCTGCCGCACGGATTTCAAACACTGCGCCGGGCAGGCTCTTGACCGCATAGACCGGTTTATAGATCCCGACCGCTTCCGTGACCGTCCAGAATACCTCGCCGGTCTTAGTGATACGGACGATGCCTTTCTGCGGCATGTTGGAACGGGTGACTTCGATCAATGTGATGCCGCCGTCCTCGGTCGCCGAGTCTGCGGTCACATCAAAATAGACCGGATCAGAGTTCAATACATAGCCATACGGGGCCTTGACTTCCACAATGGAGTAGCCCTTCCCGAACGGGAGCACTTCCGGAGTGATCAGGTAGCCTTCCTCGTTGGTGTAGAAGGTGTCGATCACCGTCAGTTCCGGGTAGGTATACTGCATGGTAACTCTGGTACCGTCCGGGTTATAGATCTGGAACGCTGCGCCTGCATACGGGATACTCAGACCGGATTCTGCATCCGTCTTCTGAATCTTGAGATATCCGGTAAAGGGCGCGTTGTTGAGCAGATACTGATAGCAGCATCCGTCTTTATCAATGAAAACATCGAAGGGCGCTGCCAGGTCAAAGCCCTCCGTGCCTTTCATCTGTCTGACTGTATAGACACCGTAAGGAAGCTGCTTCGTTCCGGCATAGCCGTGTTCGTCTGTAATCAGGTAGTCCCGTTCTGTATCCCGGGCATTTTCATAAGAACCGGCGGTCTTCAGGAATACCTCAAATTCCGCTCCGGCCTCAACCGTCTCCAGACCGGTACTGCCGTCATCCATGTGTTTGATGAGATACAGGCTGCCGAAGATGATGTCCTCATAGACATCCAACTCTTTCGTGTTCTTCTCCAGCGTATACTGTCCCGGCGTCACACCGAGCCAATAGACGGTTTCATCCAGGAGATATCCTTCCGATGGTGTGATCTCACGGATGTTCCACCCCTCGCCGCAAGGGTAGTAGTCGGTCAGGAAATATCCGTTCTTATCCGTCACATAGGTGTCCACGAGTTCATCATAACGATAAACGCCGTAAACTGCTCCGGCGAGTGTGGCATCGCCCTGGGTTTCCCCGTAAGGATAGCCGAGATTTTCCACAATGCTGTCCGAATCGAGTGAGAGCATCTGCGGATTCTCGTGTCCGCCATTGCTGCGGAGAGAAGCGTCGACCTTGAGGACATCGGCACGCCATTTCTTGAGGATATTATCAAACTGGCGCTCGGTCACTTTATTCCACTCGACCGAAATGTTCTGCACCTCCGGGATCACATATCGCTCGGGGGTGTTCTCTTCGGAAAGCGTGTAGTCCGTACCGATCGGGACGCGCTCAAACACGGCCGTACCGACCGCATTGGTCACAGCGGTCATATCCACGCTCTCGCCGTATTCGGAGGTGCCGGTCAGGTGGAAAGTCAGACCTTCCACCAAGCCGTCTTCGGCGGTTTTGCAGACTTTGACCATTCCATACTGACGCAGGTTGGCAATGTCCAGGGTGATAAGCGGGCTGTTATCGTCGATCGTTACCTTCCACTGCGCATCGCCGTCCGGCTGGTAATTGACTGGGACTTTGGTCTCTTTCACAATATAATCGCCATAGATGATCTCGCCGGACTTGGCATAACCGTTTTTGTCCGTGGGTCCGATCACGGCAATCTCTTCACCGGCCAGATCATAGACGGTGAATTCTGCTCCGCTGAGGTCCTTTCCGGATTCGGCGTCGGATTTCAGAACCTCAATATGACCCTTTTTGAGCCGGTTATAAGCATTGACCGTTGCCAGGCTGCCGTGTGCGGTATCAATGGTGACCTTCCATTCGGTCTGACCGTCCGGCTCATAGTTGAATGGGAAGGTCGTCTCGACTACTCGGTAGGAGCCGTAAGGAATATCTGCGGATTTGGCATATCCACGATCATTGGTCGGCCCGATGGCCGTTACCTTTGCGCCGGACATATCGTAGACTGTGAAAATGGCTCCCTTGAGCGCCTCATTGGTGCCGGATGATTTTTTGTAGACCTCAATATTGCCTTTTTTCAGCTCATTGACGGCCTGGATCGTCACCACGCCGTTATTGGAAGCGCTGACCGTGCGGGTCCACTCCTTGGTTCCCGAATAGGTGTAGTCCGTCGGGAATACCGTTTCCACAATTCTGTAAGTGCCAAACGGCAGCCGCTCTTTGGTACAGGCGTAGCCGCGGCTGTCGGTAGGACCGATGGCATATTCTGTTCCGGTCGAGGTGTTGGTGGCAATGAAATAGGCGCCGCTCAGTGCTGCGCCTTTCGGATCCTTTTTATAGACTTCGATTTTGCCGGCTGCCTCTACGAATTCCGGAGCAACGACCTGCACGACGGCTTCCGGGTAATCACCCTTAGACATGCCGACGATTGAGCTGATTTCCGGTCCTCTATCGTTACCGACATGAAAAACGAAGTGAGTTCCGTTGTAATAACCGGCGTACACGGCAACATGGGCGATGTCCCCGGTCGGAATGTGTTTGAAAATGATGAGGGATCCGATCGGGATATCCTCGCTGGGGATGAAATTATTGCCGTTCGCATTCTGACTGAAGCTGATGCGGCGTGCCGTTCCGGCATTGACCCAAGCATTTGCAGCGGCGTTATATGCCGTTGCGGTACGCAGATTATACGGGCGGGTTGCACTGCTGGTGTCAATGCCCGCAATGTTCGGCAGATAGTTGTAGTACACATACGAAACAAAAGAGGCACAGCAAAGGCCGCTGCTCTCGAATCCGGCGATATCCGGTGCGAGCCCGGTTGCCGTACCGCTTTTTGCAACGGTTTCCGTGCCGTACTTATTCAGCCCGTAGGAGATTTTCGAGAGATAGGCGGTTGCGCCGCCGCTGTACTTTTTGAAAATTGTTCCGTCATCTCGTTGCGCTTGTACCTTATAGCCGGTGTACTCCAGCGCGTCGAGGAAAACATTATCCAGCATCTCTGCCGGAATGTCAGATGCCGGTGCTGCAAAAACGCTCGTCGGCATCATCGAGATGAGCATCAGCACTGCCAAAAGCATTGACAGGATGCGTGAGGTGAATTTCTTGTTCATCTTGGTATCTTCCTTTCTTGATTTGGATATGAAAAGAGCCCCACCGTTTTGGGTGAGGCTGCAATTCCTTGATGGTTCTTAAAGATTGTCCGTGTTTTCGGCAGCAACTGCGATGTCGCAGTACCACATATCGCTTTCATAAGTCACGCCAACGGCAATATAGCCATACTCGGCCGAGCCGATATAGCACCAGTGCTCCGCACTGTTTCTGACCAAGGTCGCCAGCTTATAGGCAACTTCGTCCACCGTACCGACATAACCGGCCTTTGCAATGGCTTCGTTGGCATTTGCACGGTAGTACGGCTCGCCGCTGCCGCCGTAGACGCTCGGGTCCACATACTCGCCATACTGAAGCGCTGTCGCCGCTGCACGCTCATCGTTTGTATCATGCGCAAAATTGCGGATGAGTTGTCGGCTTCGATACTCAGCATAGCTCGTAAGACCCGGCAATTTGACTGCCGAGGATGTGCGGAAGATGTTGATGTACTCCAGCACCTTATCGGCAACCGCCCGTGCGTCCTCGGCCCCGGCATGAGATTTCTCGGGTTCCGAAGGCGGTTCCGTAGTCTTTGTTTCCGGTTCGGTCTGAGGGGGAGTCGTAGACTCAGGGACTTTCTCGCTTTCCGGTTCGGTAGTCGACATGGGATCCGCCGGCTTGGCGGGGGCTG
>OHHI01001093.1_pt1 | contig 11186 bp, 8 predicted proteins | sample 1568001 | NCBI WGS metagenome assembly OHHI01 (sample SAMEA3879506, study PRJEB24766) | human gut metagenome | biome: human-associated habitat; feature: feces | place: USA | collected 1985/1987
GTGATGAACAGCAAGGCCTGCACGCCGCAATCGCCCTTGAAGTTGCGCGCACAATTTTCCGCGATGTTTTCAAGGCCGAAGTATTCCCGCATGAAGGAATACTTTACGTTGAGCGTCACGAAATCATAGAAGATGCGCGCCTTTTCAACAGGGTTCGTCACCCCGCGGGTGAGCGTCTTGACAAGCTCCTTAATATAAGGCGTGAACACGATATGCGGATTTTCTTCGTTGGTGAAGAACGTGGGCTGTTCCGCATCCGGCACGATCTTCATGGGATCGACATACGGCGCGGTATGCAGGTAGGAATATTCCACCCAGAACTCGTGGTTCTCCTCCATCACTTCTTCCCAGTAAATGGTGCGCTGCGGCGCATCCTCGGCCGCAATGTGCTTGGGCGTGCCATAGTAACCCACAAGTTCGATCTCGCTCTGCTGGATGCAGGCCGCAGGGATCGGGATGTGTACACGCACAAGCTTCCCTTTTTCAAAGGCTTCGTCCTTAATGCGGACGCTTGCGCGGATGCGGATGCGGTTTGCAAGCTTGCCATTTTCGCGCATCAGCCGCGCGGAACGATCCAAAAGGCTCTCCCGTGTTTGGCCGTTGTCCTCGCCATCCACCCGGCCGCGGTTCACAACGCCTGCACGTGCAGCAAAGGCGGCATCCGTTTTAATCAGGGTCTGGTAGAATCGCAGGAAATAATGCGGCTCGCCGTGAACATAGATCCAGTCGATTTTGTTATCATCCACCATGGCGTGGAACTCCTCTTCCGTGAACTCCGGGATCGCGGCGCGGATCTTCTCAAGCGCCTGTGTTTCACTGAAAGGATAGTCCTTTTCCAAGCGGAGAATCATTTCGCGCTCGCAGACAAGGCACGCACGAAGCGCTTCCGGAATGTTTCCGGCAAGGCGCTTATCAATCAGGCGCACAGCGCCTTCAAAATCGCCCCATGTCTTGCGGCGGAGGATATCCTCCGGCAGCCCTACGTTCAGAAACTCAAAATTGTCGTTGATGTTCATCAGCAAGCCTCCTTATCTGATTGCGGTTTAAAACGGTTAAAAAATGGAACCTACGGCAAGCACGCCCGTTGCAAGGTCGTGCCGGTACAGCGGATGACCCGGGCAAAGGCTGTTGAGCACCACGCCGTCGGAGCCAGCCTTACTCGTGGAATGGATATACATCCCATCGCCCAAATACATCGCCACATGCCCTTTAAAGAACAGCAGGTCGCCCTTGTTGATCTTTGCGCGGTCGATCTCATGCACAGGGAACCCTTCCCGGATGCTGGCATTGCGGTAGATCTTCACGCCGTTGAGCAGGTAGGCTGAACCGACCAGGCCGGAGCAGTCGATGCCCTGCGGCGTCTTCCCGCCCCAACGGTACTGCACTCCCATGTAAAGCTTTGCCGCCTCTACAACGCTGTTGCGCAGCTCCTCCTCCCCTGCGGAGGGTTCGTTTTCATAATAAGGCCCAAGGAATCCTTCCCGCACGAAGCCTTCGGCCCCGCCGATCAGGCGTACTTTAGCCCAGCCTTGCGGTTTTTCCGGCGGCGCCACAAATTCTACGACCGCACCGCGGCAGAGGGAGATATGGTGCGGATGCGTTGCGCCGCTTTCCACCTGAACATCTGCCCACGCTGCCCATACGCGGCGCAGATCGGCCTTTTCCCAGCGCTCCGCTTCCGCTTCATCCAGGCACAGGTGCGTTGCATGCACATATGTTTCGTATCGGTATGGCGTGCGGATCCTGTAAAACCCATCCTCCGCTTCCTCCAGAATTTCAACGATCTGGCCATACCAGCCCTCGTCATCCGGTTCGGCCATGTGAGCGGGCTTCACAACATACGGTGCAATCGGTGAAATGACCAATGCGCGTTTTTCCATTAGATTTTTTCTCCTTTTTATTGCTGATTCCTTGCGCACGGCGGTTAATTTCCCGTTAAGTTTTGGGGGCGCCGCATGCAAAAAGCTCTGTTATACCAACAAGAGCCCGCCCGCAAAAGCGGGCAGGCATCGTCGTTGTTTGTCCGGGTTTAATTCTTCAGGCGGTCGCGGTATTCCGCAAGCTCCTTTTCGTTTGCCATAATGAAATGGCCTTCCTCAATTTCCGACCATTGGGGTTTATCCACGGAGTAATCATGGCAGGTTGGATCGTACACTTCAAGCACTTTCTGCTTTTCGGAGATTGGATCCGGCATAGGGATGGCCGAAAGCAGCGCGCGCGTATACGGGTGCAACGGATGCGCAAACAGTTTTTCTGTTTCCGCAAGCTCCACGATCACGCCCTTGTGGATGACGGCGATACTGTCCGTAATAAAGCGCATCACCGAGAGATCGTGCGCGATGAACAGGTATGTGAGGCCACGCTCCTTCTGCAGTGAGGAAAGCAGATTCAAAACCTGTGCGCGGATGGAAACATCCAGTGCGGAGATCGGTTCGTCCGCAATGATGAACTCCGGCTCCATGATGAGGCTGCGCGCAATGCCGATGCGCTGGCGCTGGCCGCCGGAAAACTCATGCGGGAAGCGGCTTGCGAACTCGGGCAGAAGGCCCACATCGGAAAGCGCTTTGGAAACCTTTGCCTCGCGCTCTTCTTTGGTGAGGTGTTTCTGCACGTTCATCAGGCCCTCGGAAACGATATAGTCCACCTTTGCGCGCTCGTTGAGCGATGCCATCGGATCCTGGAAGATCATTTGGATCTGCTGCGTGACGCGCTTGTCCAGCTCGTGCGAGATTTTCCCGTTGATTTTTTCCCCTTTGAAGATAATCTCGCCCGCGGAGGTGGGGTTGATGCGGATGATCGCGCGGCCAATGGTGGTCTTACCTGAGCCGGATTCGCCCACAAGGCCGAAGGTTTCACCCTTGTAAATATCGAAGCTCACGCCCTTGACCGCCACAAACGGTTTGCGCTTGCTGCCGAAGGTAACCTCAAGGTTCTTCACTTGAAGAAGCTTTTCTCTGGTTTCGTTTTGCATTACTGCGCGCCCCCTTCCTTCTGATCCATATTGGCGCGGATATTGCGGATGTTTTTAATGTGCTCCGGTGGCTCCACCTTGGGGGAGCGTGGGTCGAGCAGCCATGTGCGCGCCTTATGCGTCGGGGAAACCTCGAAATACGGCGGGCGCTCCAAAAGGTCGATCTGCATAGCATAGCGGTTGCGCGGGGCAAACGCATCGCCGCGGATCTCCGTAAAAAGGTTCGGCGGCGTGCCCTCGATGGAGTAAAGCGGCTCGCCTTTGATGCCGAGCTGCGGCAGGGAGGAAAGCAGCGCCCAGGTATATGGATGCTTCGGCGTTTCAAACACTTCTTCGCAGGTGCCGATCTCCACGATGTCGCCCGCATACATAACAGCCACGCGGTCCGCAACGTTCGCCACCACGCCAAGGTCATGGGTGATGTAAATGATGGTCAGGTTATATTTGTGCTGAAGCTGCTTGAGCAGCTCCAGAAGCCGCTTTCCGTGGTCCAGCGCCTGCTGGGTGGCGGTAAAGCTGTTCTCGTCCGGGATGGGGTGCCCGGCTTCCTGGATGGTAAAGTTGGCGATGGGGCCTTTGCTGTGGTCGTACTTGGTAATGACAATACCGGTATCAATGCGGGAACCCAGAATGCGGCTGGCGGCGCTGGCCATCTGCCAGGCACCCTTGCCGGCGGCAACCAGCACAACGCGCCCGGAACCGAAATCGCGTCCTTCCAGCGCTTTGCGGACAGCCTCGTCCGGCTGGGCGGCGGTGATGGCGGCCTGAATGATGGCGTCAGCATCTTGGCGGAGTTTAGACATAGGGATCACACTCTTTTCTGTTTTGTTTGTTGGCTCTTTAATTTCTGTTATAACATGCAAATCAATCATTCAGCAATCGGCAGAACGTACAGAATTGGCGGCAAAATTTTGGCGGCACGGGGATGCCCGCACCGCCAAAAAAACAGAATTTTGAGGTTTTACAGGTCGCGGCCCAGCTTGATGCCAGTCAGGTGCTCGTAATACTGGGCAATGGCGCTGTGGTCTGCCTGGCCCTTGCCATTGCTGTGCAGCCACTGCAAAATTTCCTGCACTTCGGCGGTCATCGGCACCGGGGCACCCACGTTGTGGGCGCAGTCCAGGGCATTGTTCAGGTCCTTGATGTGCAGGTCAATCTTGAAGCCGGGCTTATCGTTGCCCTCGATCATCATGGGAGCTTTGGCGTTCATGACGGTGGAACCGGCCAGGCCGCCCTTGATGGCCTGGAACACCAGGTCGGGGTCAACACCGGCTTTCTGGGCCAGGGTCAGGGCTTCGGCCACAGCCTGGATGTTGGCCGCCACGATGATCTGGTTGGCCAGCTTGGTGGTGTTGCCTGCGCCGATGCCGCCGCACCGCACAGCGGAAGAACCCATGGCCAGCAGGACCGGTTTGAAGGTGTTGAAGACCTCTTCTTCGCCGCCGACCATGAAGGAAAGGGTGCCGTCAATCGCCTTGGGTTCGCCGCCGGAAACGGGGGCGTCCAGCATCTGGATGCCGCGGGCGGCAAGCTCGGCGGCGATCTCCTTGCTGGCGATGGGGTTCAGCGAGGTCATATCAATAAAGGTGGAGCCGGGCTGCATGTGGGCGGCAACGCCGTTTGCACCCAGCATGACCTGTTTAACCTGCGGGGCGTTGGGCAGCATGGTCAGCACAAGATCACAGGTGGAGCCGATGGTGGGCTGGTCGGCTACTTTGGCGCCGCAGGCTTCCAGCTCAGCTGCGGCGGCGGGGGAGTGGCTGTCCACCGTAACGTCATAGCCGGCTTTGAGCAGGTTTTTGGCCATGGGGCGGCCCATAATGCCAAGACCGATAAAACCAATTTTCATACGATCACACGACCCTTTCTTTGTAAGGCGTATCTGAAAACAAAGAAATAGACTAAATTTTCGACTTTTCAGATACACCCCAGGAAACATGGGATACCCTGCCGGAACAAAAGCGGCGGGCAAGATAAAAGCAATTTTATTATAGTAATAGATTATACAAATTGCAAGAAGAACTTTTGTGAAACACATAAAAATATAGGCAAAAAGGCAGAAAAATAAGGGAGACTGCGTTGCACAAGGGCAAAACGTGTGATAAAATAATAGAAATATCTCCGGTTAATACGGATGCGCTGCGGGAGCCAACCCGCACAAGGGAAAGTGAAGGAAAGAGCTATGGAACGCCGCCCAATCAAAACGATCCGCAATCAGGTGTATCAGATCCTGAAGGATGATATCTGCGAAGGAAGATTTGCTCCCGGCCAGTGGCTGCAGGAAAACGAGCTGGCAGAGCGCCTGTGCGTGAGCCGCAGCCCCATCCGGGAAGCACTGCGCCAGCTGGCTTCGGACGGGCTGGTGGTGGAGATCCCCAACAAGGGTGTGTTTGTAAAAGAGTTTACCGCGCGAGACATTGAGGAAATTTTTGACCTGCGCGTTCTGCTGGAAGATTACGCCATCAGCAAGCTGCAGCACCACCTGACCACGGCGGATATGCAGCAGCTGATCGACTGCCTGAACGAGATGGAGCGGCTGCACGCCCAAAAGAACCTGCGTGCCTACACGGATATGGATTCTAAGCTGCACGGGCTGCTGATTGAACTGTGCGGCAACAGCCTTTTGGAATCCATGTATGCAAGGATCCATTCGCTGAACCAGCAGTTCCGTATTTATTCGCTGACAAGTACCCAGCGCTTTAATGAATCGATGGAAGAGCACCGCGATATTGTGCACTGCCTGCTGACCAACAATGCGGACGAGGCAAGGGCCATCAACAAGCGCCATTTGCAGCTGGCGAAAGATAAAATTATCCAGCATTTTTCTGAGCAGGAAGCCCTGAAACAGGCAGCGGATGCACAGCCCAAAACAACCGCCGAAGCGGACAAAAAAGCAAAATAACAAAATAACAAAATAACATGTGCCCCCGGCAGCTTTGCATTGCTGCAGGGGGCACTGCTGTTATGGAAGATAAAATCAGGAACTGAGCTGTTCTTTGTGGTATTGCAGGGTGTACAGCTGATAGTACCGCCCATGACGGGCCAGCAGCTCCTGGTGGCTGCCCTGCTCCAGAATTTTGCCGTGGGACAGCACGATGATGTTGTCCGCGTGCTGGATGGTGGAAAGGCGGTGGGCAACGATCAGCATGGTGCCGACGGTGCGCATTTTTTCCAGAGAATCCTGAATCAAAAGCTCGGTTTCGGTATCAATGTTGGCGGTTGCTTCGTCCAGAATCATCACGCTGGGCTTGTGGATGATCGTGCGGGCAAAGCTGAGCAGCTGGCGCTGACCGGCGGAGAAGTTGTTGCCGCGCTCGCGCACTTCCTCATCCAGGCCGTGGTCCAGCTTGTTGATGAAGTGGTCAGCGTTAACATAGCGGCAGACCTGCATGATCTCTTCGTCCGAGATGTTATCCTCCCGCAGGACAATGTTGCTGCGGATGGTGCCGGAAAAGAGGAAAACATCCTGCAGCATTTGTCCAAAATGGCGGCGGAGGGAAGAAATTTTGATTTTGCGGATGTCGATGCCGTCAATCAGAATTTCGCCCTTCTGGAACTCGTAATTGCGGCAGATGAGGGACAGGATGGTGCTTTTGCCGGAGCCGGTGGAACCGACAAAAGCCACGGTTTCCCGCGGGGAAACATGGAACGAAACGCCCTGCAGCACCCATTCGCCGGGAATATAGCTGAACCAGACATCGCGGAACTCAATTTCGCCTTTTACATCGGTCAGCTCAATGGCATCGGGGGCATCCACCAACTTGGGCTGAATGTCCATAATAGAAAAGACTTTTTCCGACGAGGCCAGCGCGGATTGCAGCCAGTTGAACTGCTCGGCCAGGTTCTGGATGGGGGTAAAGAACTTGGAAATGTACATGTAGAAGGTGACGATGGTGCCGCCGGTGATGGTCTGCCCCAGGAAAGAAACGTTGTTCAGGTGGCCCATGCCGCCCAGGTAGAACAGGCACAAAATAGAGCTGATGTACAGCATGTAGACCAGCGGGCGGAATACGCCGAACACAAAAATCTGTTCCTGCGTGACCTTGGAAAGGGTCTGGCTTTTTTGGTAGAACTCCGCCATCTTTTCGTCCTCGCGGCCAAAAATCTGGGTGACCTTGATACCGGAAAGGTTCTCCGAAAGATAGGTGTTGATGTCAGTGGTGGCATCCTTGACCTTACGGTAGGCCCGGCGGGAAAACTTGCGGAAGATGACAGTGAAGATGACGATGAAGGGAACAAAGCAGAGCACCATCAGGGTCAGCGCATAGTTCAGGCAGAGCATGGCCACCAGAATGCCCAAAATGACGAACGCATTTTTGGTCAGGTTCACCAAAAGGTTGGTGAACCTCATGGAAATGGCGTTGGTATCGTTGGTAACGCGGGTAACAAGCTTGCCAACCGGGATCTCGTTGAGCTGCTCGTGGGAGAGGGACTCAATGTGGGTGAACAGATCCTCGCGCAGATCGGAGATGATGCGCTGGCCGACCCGCTGCAGAATGACCGCCTGAAAATAGGTGCTTGCCATCGAGAACACCAGAACCCCCGCATAGACCGCGACCGAAGCGAACAGGCGGCTGAGGGTAAAATCGGCGGCGACAAGTTCTTCGATCGCACCGACGATTAAGGGAGAGATAATGTCGTAAGCGATGGAGAAGAGCATCAGGAAGAGAACCAGAAGAAACTTGGCCCAGTACGGTTTGGCATAGGCGAACAGGCGGTGCAGAATCTCGCCGTCTGCCATGGTGCGCTCAAACCCCATGGCGGTCTTTTTATCTTTGACCGAAGCGTAAGCAAAAATCAGCAGCGCGGTAACGGCACCGATGACGCCGCCAACCAGCAAAAGCGGGTTTATATTAAGCATTGTCATCACCTCCGGCTTCATCTTCCAGCCGCTGCAGGTCCACCATGCGGCGGTACTTGGGGCAGCTGGTGTACAGCTCATCGTGGGGGCCGACGGCCTCAATCTTGCCATCATCCAGGAAGATGATCTTGTCCAGCCGCTCCACCGTGGAAATGCGGTGGGCAATCAGCAGGGTGGTCTTGTTGGCGCGGCTGGATTTCAGGTTGTCCAGAATGATTTTTTCGGTGCGGGTGTCCACAGCGGAAACAGAGTCATCCAGAATCAGGATGGGGGCGTCTTTCAGCAGGGCGCGTGCAATGGAGATGCGCTGCTTCTGGCCGCCGGAAACGGTCACGCCGCGCTCACCCAGAACGGTTTCGTAACCATCCTTAAAGTCCACGATGTTGTCCCGCACATCGGCCAGGCTGGCGGCGTGGTCGATCATTTCGGGGGAGGCATCGTCCACACCAAAGCCGATGTTGTGGGCGATGGTATCCGAGAAGAGAAAGTTGTCCTGTGGAACATAGGCGCAGGCAGCGCGCACAGAATGGATGGACAGGGTGTTCACGTCCTTGCCGTCCACAAACAGGGTGCCGTCCGGCACGTTGTAGGTGCGCAGCAGCAGGTCCACCAGCGCCGTTTTGCCCGCGCCGGTCTTGCCCACAATGCCCACGCTTTCGCCGGGGTGGATGGTGAAGGAGATATCCTGCAGCACATCGTATTCGCCGTCCGGGTAGCGGAAGGTCAGGTGGCGGAATTCCACACTGCCCTGCGGGTTCTGCAGCTCCTGCACGCCGGGGCGGTCGGCCACATCAATGGGGGCGTTCAGCAGCTCGGTGATGCGGTTCAGGGAAGCCTTGCCGCGGGAGGTCTTTTCGATCAGCATGGAAATTGCCATGATGGGCCAGACGATGGCCTCAAAATAGCCGATGTACTCTACCAGCTGGCCCGCGTTGAACCGGCCCTGGTAGACCAGATAACCGCCATACCCCAGGATGACACAGATGACAGATTCGACAAACAGGGTCACGAGCACTTCCAGCAGGGTGGCAATTTTGGTGTAGATGACGTTGATTTCCTCGTTCTGTTTGTTCAGCTTGCGGAACGCCATGAGCTCTTTCAGCTCTTTGACAAACGCCTTGATAACGGCAATGCCGGAGAAATTCTCCTGTGCAAAGTCTGAAAGATCGGAGAATGCCTGTTGGCGTTCTTCCCAGCGCTTGGTCATGGCGGTGCCCATGACGGTGCCGATGCCGAACATGATGAGGGCAGGGATCAAAGCCAGCAGGGTGAGCTTATAATCCATGCGCCACATTTTGTACAGGGCCATCAGGCCGAGAACCAAAGCGTCAAAGAACATCAGGATACCATCACCAAAACATTCCTGGATGGTATCAATATCATTGGTGTAAAGGCTCATCAGGTTACCGACCTTATTAACCTGGTAATACTGCTGCGAAAGCTGGCGGCTGTGGTCAAACATCCGCTCGCGCAGGTTGGCAGCAACCCGCACAGCGGAGCCGAAAAAGCAGATACGCCACAAAAAGCGCCCAATGACCATGAGCACCACGATCCAGATCATGGGCAGGCAGATGTACTGCAGCAAAACCTCTTTGGTAAAGGGCAGGGTCTGGCCGTTTACGACCACCTGCCCCAGGTTGACCCCATTGATGACCAGACGGTAAAACTGGGGGATCAACAGCTGGATATAGTCAACCATTAAAAGGGCCAGCAGCCCAAGCAGCAGCACGGGCGCATTTTTGAGGTAATAACGGTTGATGTACTTGCCGAAAATCACGGCATCTCCTCCTTTTCCTTGCAGGGATACAGCCGGGCGGCCCGGTCGGCGGCAAAAGTGCCGTATCTTTCAGTATATAGGACGGGAACGGTTGAGTCAACGCAAAACGCGAAAAAGTGGGGAATACAGCCGAACAGGGGGGAAGCGTCTTTTATTATGAAGCATAGCCCCTACGGTTTCGATAGGAAATAGGTTGTTTCTGGATACACAAATGTTTCTTCTTTATATAAGGATACAAAATATAAGGATACAAAATGAACTGCTTTTACACATAGATTTCGTTGTTGCGGGCGGGCAGCTTTTGTACCACGGCTTTGTGGGCGGCGGTTTCACGCCAGGCGGCGGGACTTAAACCCATTTCCCGCTTAAACACGCGGCACAGGTAGTTGGCACCGGAAAAACCGCACAGCCCGGCGATCATTTCCAGGCTGTACTCCCGCTCGGCCAGCAGCAGTTTGGCAGCTTCAATGCGTACGCTGGTCAAAAAGCGGCCCGGCGGCATGCCCATCTCGGAAGAAAAGACCCGCACAAGGTGGCACTTGCTGACCCCAAGCTGGGCGCTGAGTTCTTCCACGCCGTACAGGGCCATGTAGTTATCGCGGATGGCTTCCACCGCGCGGGCTACCAACGGCGAAAGATGGCGGGATTCCTCGTCCCCGTGGGCAAGGGCGCACAGCAGGGTGTAGGGGGCGGCGGCGCTGGCGGCATCGTCGGCATTCCCGGCACCGCACACGCGGGCCAGCAGCTCCGCTGCACCGGGGCAGGAAGCCCCATCCGCAAAGCGCGGCTGCGGCAGCCCGGCCAAAAACTGCTGCACGGCCAGCCCGGTCAGCCGCACGCACAGCAGATGGCAGGGGGTAACGGGCCGCAGCGTGAAAGTGCCAAAGCCCAGCAAAAGATCGCCGGAGGAGCCCGCCGCGCTCTGGCTGCCGGGGCATTCCAGCACGCACTGCCCGCTGGAAAGTACCCCTGCCCAAAGGCCCTCGCCGGAAAGGGTAAGCGGCGCTTCGCCCTGCAGCTCCTGCACTGCGGCGCAGGCGCAGCAGGTGGTTGGATCAAATATCAATTTCTGACCTCCAATATCAATAAAGTGCTATATCTTTTTCAATCGTACCCTGCTATTATAGATTTGTCAAGAAAAATACGTGCTGAGCGTATCAATAAAATCATAAAAACTAATTTGGAGGTAATGACCCATGGCCAGCATTAGTTGCCGTCATATTTACAAAATCTATCCGGGCAATGTTACTGCCGTTAAGGATTTCAACCTGGAAATCGCTGATAAGGAATTTATCGTTTTCGTCGGTCCTTCCGGCTGCGGTAAGTCCACCACCCTGCGTATGATCGCAGGTCTGGAAGAAATCTCCAAGGGCGAAATGTACATCGGTGACCGCCTGATCAACGATGTTCCCCCGAAAGACCGCGACATCGCCATGGTGTTCCAGAACTACGCTCTGTACCCGCACATGACCGTGTACAAGAACATGGCATTCGGCCTGGAACTGCGCAAGATGCCCAAGGACGACATCGACAAGCGCGTTCGTGAAGCTGCTAAGATCCTGGAAATCGAGCACCTG
>OHHI01001110.1_pt1 | contig 11006 bp, 9 predicted proteins | sample 1568001 | NCBI WGS metagenome assembly OHHI01 (sample SAMEA3879506, study PRJEB24766) | human gut metagenome | biome: human-associated habitat; feature: feces | place: USA | collected 1985/1987
CCGGATAATGGATTCATCATCTGCAATTAAAACGCGATACATAAAAATAACCTTCCTGTTCCAATGATAAAAGTACTAAACGTAAGTATAAATGCGAACGTTTTGTTTGTCAAATTTATCGAGTGTTTTATGTACAATTTAGAGGGTATTTTTTGCAGGGTGGGTATAGTAAGATGAGACAAAATGAGATAATTACAGGGAGGAAAATACTCTGCGCCTGATAGCAGTCGCATTTTCCTTCGGAAAACAGGGAGGATTATCATATGAAATTCAGTAATGGATGCTGGCTGCAGAAAGAAGGCTGCGCCTGCTTTTCACCGGCAGAAGTTTATTTTACAAAAATTGAAAAAGATAAAGTAGTGCTCTGTGCACCGACACATAAGATTAATCACAGAGGAGATACATTGGGCGGAATCAATCTTACGGTTGAAATTACCACTCCGATGCCGGAAGTAATCCGTGTAAAGACGTATCATTATAAGGGCGCAATTCAGGATGGACCACAGTTTGCATTAAATCTTCCCAAACAGACAGCAATTGATGCCACCGAAGATGATGAGAAGATTGTTGTAAAAAGCGGAAATGCAAAACTGGTTATTACCAAAGAGAACTGGTCCATGACTTACTATAACGGGGATAAGAAGCTCAGTACCAGTGCATGGCGTGATCTTGCCTATATGAAGACGGACTGGAAGGGTGATGCTTATGTAAAGAGCGCAGATAAGGATGCCTATATGAGACAGCAGCTTTCTTTAGGTGTGGGAGAGCTGATCTACGGTCTTGGTGAGCGCTTTGCCGCATTTACCAGAAACGGTCAGTCCATAGATATCTGGAATGAAGATGGCGGTACCTCCACCGATCAGTCTTATAAAAATATTCCGTTTTATATTTCAAACAAGGGATATGGTGTGTTTGTCAACCATACCGAGAAAGTATCATTTGAAGTGGCAACGGAAGCGGTCACAAAAGTAGAATTTTCTGTGCCGGGAGAGAGTCTGGATTATTTCTTCTTTAACGGACCGGATCTGAAGGATGTTCTGCGCCGCTATACGGATCTGACCGGAAAACCGGCACTTCCTCCGGCCTGGACATTTGGCCTCTGGCTTTCCACATCCTTTACGACAAACTATGATGAAAAAACAGTTATGAGCTTTATCGATGGTATGCTCGATCGTGGAATTCCGCTTAAAGTATTCCATTTTGACTGCTTCTGGATGAAAGATTTCCACTGGACCGATTTCCTGTGGGATGAGCGTGTATTCCCGGACCCGGAGGGGATGCTTTCCCGTATGAAAGCAAAGGGATTAAAGATCTGTGTATGGATTAATCCGTATATTGCACAGGAATCCGTGATGTTTGACGAGGGCATGGAAGGCGGATATTTCCTGAAGCGTCCGGACGGTTCTGTATGGCAGTGGGACATGTGGCAGCCGGGCATGGCAATCGTCGACTTTACCAACCCGGAGGCAAAGAAATGGTATCAGAAGAAACTCGAAGCATTGGTTGATATGGGTGTGGATTGTTTCAAGACAGATTTTGGTGAGAGAATTCCAACCGATTGCGTTTACTATGACAAGAAAAATCCGGAAAAAATGCACAATTATTATACCTATTTATATAATGAAGCTGTATTTGAAGTTCTTGAGAAAAAGAAAGGAAAAGATGAGGCAGTACTGTTTGCGAGATCTGCTACCGCAGGTGGACAGAAATTCCCGGTACACTGGGGCGGAGACTGCTGGTCTGATTATGAATCCATGGAAGAAAGTCTGCGTGGCGGATTATCCTTACAGCTTTCCGGATTTGGGTTCTGGAGCCATGATATCGGCGGATTTGAAAACACTTCTACCGCGGATGTCTATAAGAGATGGTGTGCGTTTGGTCTGCTTTCTTCTCACAGCCGTCTGCATGGAAGTACATCATACCGTGTGCCGTGGGCTTATGACGATGAGGCCGTGGATGTGCTGCGCAGCTTTGTACGCCTGAAAGCACGTCTGATGCCATACCTGTGGAAGACCGCGCTGACAGCACATAACGAGGGAATTCCAAGCATGCGTGCGATGGTTCTTTCTTACACAAATGATAAAATGTGCAATTATCTGGATAAGCAGTATATGCTCGGCGACAGCTTACTAGTTGCTCCAATCTTTAACGATGAGGGAATTGGAGAATACTATCTGCCAAAGGAGAACGGCATATGGACCGATTTCTTCACCGGCAGGCAGCAGGAAGGCGGAGACTGGTATACCCGCACATATGCTTATACGGAGATTCCGCTGATGGTACGTCCGAATACGGTACTTCCGCTTGGAAACAGCGAAGAGGGACCAGAGTATGATTATGCCGATCAGGTGACATTCCGTGTATATGATGTACAGGATGAGGCAGCTGCTGAAATCTACGATATGGATCAGAATAAAGTGGCTTCCATTGTGGTAAAACGCATAGAGGATAAGCTTGTGATCGACTGCGACAGCAAAAAGCCGTTTACCGTAGAACTGGTTAATACCGGCATTTTAGATGTGAAGGGCGCAAAGGCATCCAAAGAAAATAAAAACACCATTCTTCGTGACTGTGAGAGCCACATAGAGTGTATACAGTAAAATCAGGTAAGAGGAAAAATTGATGGATAAAGTATTGGAAAACCGGATCTGTCTTCTGATCAAGGAAATGACACTGGAAGAGAAAACCGGCATGATCCACGGTGCGGGTCTGTTTCGCACCGCGGGGGTGGAAAGAATTCATATTCCCCCTTTAAAGATGTCCGATGGACCGATGGGTGTGCGCAGCGAGTTTGTCAATGATCAGTGGATGCCGGTCGGAACACCAGATGATTATGTGACATATTGTCCGAGCAACAGTGCGATTGCGATGACATGGAACCGCAAACTTGCACGCAATGCAGGAAAAGTGTTGGGAGAAGAAGCACGCGGAAGAGGCAAAGATGTGATTCTTGCTCCGGGTATTAATATCAAAAGAACACCTGCATGCGGAAGAAATTTTGAATATATCAGTGAAGATCCAAGACTGACCAGTGAACTTGCCGTTCCGATAGTTCGTGGAATCGAGACGTCTGATGTGGCAGCATGTGTAAAGCATTTTGCAATGAACAATCAGGAAACCGAACGGCTCTGGGTAAATGTGGAAGCGGATGAGCGTACAATGCGTGAAATTTATTTCCCGGCATTTCAGGCGGTTGTACAAAAAGCGGGTGCAAAGTCGATCATGGGCTCTTATAATCTGATCCGCGGAACACATGTCTGTGAAAACAAAGATATTATGGGAACCGTACTGCGCAAAGAATGGGGATTTGACGGAACCATTATCTCTGACTGGGGAGCCGTACATACAACAAAGGGGACCGCAGAGGGACCGCTTGATATCGAAATGTCGGTAACCAGTGATTTTGATGACTATTTTCTTGCGAATCCGCTGATCAGCGAAATCCGAAAAGGGCATATAGATGAGGCCTGTGTGGACGAAAAAGTGCGCAATATTCTGCGGATGATGGTACGTCTGCATATGATTGAACTGACAGAAGTACCGGATTCTGATGGAAAAAAGAAAATTCTGGTTCAGAAGAACAAGAACCGGAAAGCGGGAAGTTATAATACGGCAAAACACCGTTTTGAAGTTTTAAAAGTAGCAAGAGAATCGATCACACTGTTAAAAAATGAAGACCGGAAACTTCCGCTTGATCCTGCAATCGATAAAGTTCTTGTCATTGGGCAGAATGCAGTGATTTCACAGGCTATGGGTGGCGGAAGTGCGGAGATTAAAGCTTTGTATGAGATTACACCACTGCTTGGAATCAGCAAGTTTCTCGGTGGAAACTGCGAAGTCCGTTATGCCAGAGGATATGATATTCCGGCAAAAAAGGAAAGCGATCATAACTGGCAGGAAGACAGCCTTGATGCAAGCAAAGCGGCGGCTGAGACAGCAAAGGAAACCGAGGACAGTGCACGTCTGCGGAAAGAAGCTGTGGAACTGGCAAAAGAATATAAGCATGTCATTTATGTGGGTGGTTTAAATCATGATCAGGATCTGGAAGGACAGGACCGTGCGGATTTAACCCTGCCATACGGACAGGACCGGCTGATTACAGAGCTTCTTGAGGTTCGACCGGATATGACAATTGTAATGCTTGCCGGAAGTCCGGTTTCCATGAAACCATGGGCGGACAGGGCAAAGGCAATTGTTTGGATGAGTTACAGCGGTATGGAAGGAGGCACTGCGCTTGCAGAGGTATTGTTTGGTGCAGTAAATCCTTCCGGAAAACTTGCAGAAACGCTTCCGGAAGAGATTCCGGAATGTTTCCGGAAAGAAGCGTATTTCCCGGGAAGACCTCTGACAGACGAAGAGAAGAAACATATGAATGCACATTTGACACAGACCTATGCAGAAGGCATCTTCGTGGGATACCGTTATTACGAAAAGAACCGGATTCCGGTACAGTTTTGTTTCGGACATGGATTGTCTTATACAGACTTTACCTATGATAATTTAAAAATTGAGGAAATTCCGTCCAAAGCGCGTGCCAATGGATTTGATGTACAGCTTCAGGTGCGCAATGTAGGAGCACTGGAGGGAAAAGAGACGGTTCAGTTGTATCTTGGAGAGAAGACGGTTTCTCCGGAAAACCCGGTGAAGGAACTGAAGGCATTTGAAAAAATCTGTCTTCGTCCGAGGGAAACCAAGACCGTGCTTTTGAAAATCACGATGGAAGATTTCATGCATTATGATGAAGCTGCCGGAACATGGAGATTAAAACATGGGGATTACCGCATTTATGTCGGAAGCTCCCTGCAGGATATCCAGTTGACACAGGATATTACGATATAAGCAGCAAATGCCGTGCATCTGAAAAGATGCGCGGTTTTCTTTTTTCTTTTCCCATGCTATGATGGAGACAGAAAAAAGAAAGAGAGAACAAAACATATGGGATATATATTGGAATTGAGAAAACAGGTAGGTCATCGGCCGTTGATTATGACCTGTGCAGGAGTGCTGCTTTTGAATGAAAAAAGGGAGTTGCTTCTGCAGAAACGTGCAGACAACGGGTTATGGGGATATCCCGGGGGTTCTATGGAACTCGGGGACAGCTTTGAAGACTGTGCCAGACGGGAAGTACAGGAGGAAACAGGACTGATCTGCGGAAACCTCGAACACTTTATGAATGTCTCCGGAGAAGAAGTACATTATGTCTATCCAAACGGGGATGAAATTTATGCCGCAGAAGAGATCTTTTTATGCCGGAAATTTTCCGGACAGATCATCTGCCAGCAGGAGGAAGTAGAAAAACTTTGTTTTTTCCGTATGGATGAACTCCCATCGAAAGAGCAGATCAATCCCAATAATTATCCGGCAATCGAACGGTTAAGGAGAATGATGGATGAGAATTGCACAACGGGAAAAGGAAATTTTACAGAAGGTAGAAGAAAAGATTGCTAGGGGACCTTATGAGGCTTCATGGGCATCGCTGTGTGAAGCGCAGATGCCGCAGTGGCTGGCGAAAGAAAAACTCGGTATTTTTATACACTGGGGTGTTTACAGTGTTCCGGCAAATTCCAATGAGTGGTATCCGCGCAACATGTACAAAGAAGGAATGCCGGCATATGAGCATCACAGAAAAACTTATGGATTGCAGAAGAACTTCGGGTATAAGGATTTTATTCCGATGTTTCGGGCTGAACATTTTTGCCCGGCGGAGTGGATGGAACTGTTTCAGGCGGCAGGAGCCGGTTATGTGTTTCCGGTAGCGGAACATCATGATGGATTTCAGATGTACCGGAGTGATCTTTCCGATTGGAACGCGGTCGACATGGGACCGAAACGGGATGTTCTCGGGGAACTGAAAGAGGAAGCAAAAAAGCGGGGAATTCATTTCTGTACATCTTCCCACCGTGCGGAACACTGGTTTTTCCTCGGAAATGGAAAAACGTTTGACAGTGATATCCATGAACCACTGAAAAAAGGGGATTTTTACTGGCCATCCATGCCGGAGGCAGATCCGGAGGACCTGTATTCCAGACCGTATCCGACAGAAGAGTTTCTCGATGACTGGCTGGCACGGACGGCAGAACTTATCCTTAATTACCGTCCGCGCCTGTTGTATTTTGACTGGTGGGTCCAGCATGAGGCATTTAAGCCCTATTTAAAGAAACTTGCCGCGTTTTATTATAATTGCGGAGCGGAATGGGGGACGAATGTTGCCATCTGTTACAAGCATGATGCGATGGCGTTTGGCAGTGGAATTGTAGAAATGGAACGTGGCGGCTTTGCGGAGGCAAAACCGTATCCGTGGCAGACAGATACCGCAATTGCAAGAAATTCCTGGTGCTATACGGATACACTGATCTATAAAACAAGTCAAGAAATCATCTGTACGCTGGTGGATGTGGTAAGTAAAAACGGAAATCTTTTATTAAATGTCGGACCGAAGGCGGATGGCACGCTTCCGGAAGGAGATAAAAAGATTCTCCGGGATCTGGCGGACTGGATGGCGGTGAACCGGGAAGCCATCCATGGAGCAAAGGTATGGAGAAAATCGTCCGAAGGTCCGACAAAGATGCAGGAGGGACAGTTCTCAGATCAGAAAGAGATGGTCTATACGCCGCAGGATTACCGTTTTACAGTGAATCATGGAAATATTTATGCCATTGCGTTAAAGTGCCCGCAGGATGGAAACTTTTGCGTTCAGTCTCTGGCAGAAAGCAGTGACCAGAATCTCCCGGAATTCCATGGGATTATCAGACAGGTAGAAGTTCTTGGATATGAAAAATCCCCGGAATGGAAAACGGACGCAGAAGGTCTGCATGTGAAGACCTCCGGTTTTTATTCTGAATTTCCGGTCGTGTTAAAAATTGTTGTTTCTTAAAATTACCGCAGAAGAGAAAAATTTCCAGCTTTGTTACTTCTTGCCTTTTGCTACAGAGAATGGTAGGATAAGACATAGAATGAGTTACAAAGGATCAAAACACATATAAGTGGGGGAATTCTTATGAGAAAAGCAAAGAAATTAATAGCCGGAATCATGCTGGCATGTATGTTTATTGCGGGAACTGGTGTGGAGCCGTCAGATGTGTATGCGGCGGGAACCACTGCAGGTTCGCTGGAAATGAAGACTGCCAGTGACTCCATCAATTTAAATGCGGGACAGTCATTTGATGTGACATTTTCTGTCAATGCGGAGACTTCCGGATTCGGAGGATACCTGACTTATGACAATTCAGTATTTACTTCGGTTACGGTAGTTGTTGACGGGGGTACCACATCCGGAAAGACAGACAATAACGGAGAGTGGAAGGCTTCTTATAATGGGTACACACATTTTCTGTCCGTGGATTATTATAAAAAGGATGCGGCAGGAAATACTACCGCACAGATTGCAGATCCGGTAAAAGTATCGGGATCATCGATTGCAACATTAAAATTTACCTCGGCAAAACCGGTCATAAAGACTGACATTACCTTCAGTCCATCTTATCTTCGCACAAACGGGTCGGATGTGGAACTGAAAACGCAGAAACTGACACTGACGAATTCCCAGGCAAAGACCGTGACACTTTCCCTTGGAATCGTAAAGGGAAACGGGCATATTTCCGTTCCGGTATATTTTTCCAGAAATGACGGATTCAACAAGATCAAACTTGGAATTTCATACAATAAAAATATTCTTGCATTCCAGTCTGTGACACTGGCACCGGAAGTACAGTCGACACTTACGCAGAGTGATTACAATATGTCTTCCTATGGAGGGTATCTTACGACAGAATATACGGCAGCAGCAGATGTAAATACTTCGGGAAATCTGATGTATATTGATTTTCAGCTTGCCAATGGAATGACAGCCTATTCCAACAACGGAATCAGTACGGATGTTACGGTTGCCATTGAGTCTGTGGAAGATCAGCAGGGGGATATTTTTTCCTACAATTCGGCGACATCGAGTGTGACGATCACAGATCAGCAGCATACACTGGGAGATGTCAGCGGGGACGGAAAAGTAAATCTGATCGATGTACTGTACGTCATTCAGTATTACAATAATACAAAGACGTTTACCAGTGCGGAGAAAACCGCTGCAGATGTAAACCGCGACGGGAAAGTAGATCTGACGGATGCTTTAAAGATCCTGCAGTATTACAACGGCGCGATCAAAACATTATATTAGAACAAAGGAGAAATCATGTATTGTAGAAAATGTGGAAGAGAGATTCCCGATGATTCTGTCATGTGCGGATATTGTGGAACACCTACAAATCCAGATAATCCGTATACCTATGGCGGAACACCGCAGAATATGGACGAAGGTGCAAATGGGCTTGGAATTGCTTCAATGATCCTTGGGATTGTTGCCATTCTGCTGGCATGCTGTGCCGGAGGAAAATGGCTGACATTTCTTGTCGCAGCTGCCGGTCTGATTCTTGGAATTATCGCATTACAGAAACCCAAGTACGGCAGCAGCAGAGGAATGGCTCTTGCGGGTGTGATCTGCAGTGTGATCGCGCTTCTTATGAAAATTATTGTGATCATTTTACTGGGGGTGGGAATCGGAACCTTTCTTTATTCCCATATGTTTCACTTTTAAAGTCCCATTCTGATAGATGGGAGTTATTCATAATATAACTGGAAGTTATAATAAAAATAGTGCTTGACAAACACAGATTATAGTATTATGATCTAAACAACACAAAGAAAGTAGAAGGTTTTCGAGATATGAGAAGACAGGCGTTATCGCTTTTAGTGGAAAATAACCCAGGCGTGACGAGCCGGATATCCGGATTGTTCAGTCGCCGCGGATATAATATTGACAGTTTTTCATCCGGTGTGACTGCAGATCCGAAATATACCAGAATTACAATTGTTGCCAGTGGTGATGAACTTATTCTGGATCAGATCGAGAAACAGTTACTGAAACTGGAAGATGTGTTGGATATCAAAAAACTGGAACCGGGATTTTCTGTTACCCGGGAGCTGATTCTTGTAAAGATCCGTGCAAAGGATACTGAGCGTCAGCCGATCATGAATGTGACAGAGATTTTTCATGGAAAGATTGTAGATGTCACAAACGATTCCATGGTAATTCAGCTGGTAGGACATCAGGATAAACTGGATGCCTTTTTAGATCTGCTGGATGGATATGAAATTCTGGAACTTGCACGTACCGGAATTACGGGACTTACCCGTGGATCGTCGGATGTCCGTTTTTTGGATTAGTTACGGCTACTTATTAAAAATATTTTTTTATATAAGAGTATACATATTTAGGAGGACAATGATATGTCAGAAGCAAGAATTTTTTATCAGGAAGATTGTAACCTTTCATTACTGGATGGAAAGACAATCGCAATCATCGGCTATGGTAGCCAGGGACATGCACATGCATTAAACTTAAAGGAGTCCGGATGCAACGTCATTATCGGTCTTTATGAGGGAAGCAAGTCCTGGAAGAAAGCCGAAGAGCAGGGATTTAAGGTATACGTTGCAGCAGAAGCTGCTAAAAAAGCTGATATTATCATGATTCTGATTAACGATGAATTACAGGCTGATATGTACAAGAAAGATATCGAGCCAAACCTTGAGCCAGGTAACATGTTAATGTTCGCACATGGTTTCAATATCCATTTCGGATGCATCAAGCCACCAAAGGATGTCGATGTTACAATGATCGCACCTAAGGCACCAGGACATACAGTACGTTCTGAGTATCAGGCTGGTAAGGGAACTCCTTGTCTGATCGCTGTTGAGCAGGATGCTACCGGAAAGGCATGGGATCTTGCACTTGCATATGGTCTTGGAATCGGCGGAGCAAGAGCCGGACTTCTTGAGACAACATTCCGTACAGAGACAGAGACAGACCTCTTCGGTGAGCAGGCAGTTCTTTGTGGTGGTGTTTGTGCACTTATGCAGGCTGGTTTCGAAACACTTTGTGAGGCTGGTTATGATCCAAGAAACGCATACTTCGAGTGTATCCATGAGATGAAACTGATTGTAGACTTAATTTACCAGTCAGGTTTCGCAGGAATGAGATATTCTATCTCTAATACAGCTGAGTATGGTGATTACATAACAGGTCCTAAGATTATCACAGATGATACAAAGAAGGCTATGAAGCAGATTCTTAAAGATATCCAGGATGGTACATTTGCAAAAGACTTCCTGCTTGATATGTCTTCCGCAGGTGGACAGGCTCACTTCAAGGCTCTTAGAAAACTTGCTTCTGAGCATCCATCAGAGAAGGTTGGCGAGGAGATTCGTAAGTTATATAGCTGGAATGGTGAAGGAAAGCTGATTGATAACTAAGATACACATTTTGAAGAACCTAGATCCGTTTCGATCTAGGTTCTTTGTTTTTGGCAGAGATTATGACAGGTGGTGTAAGTTATGACATGTTTGGAAGCACAATCAAATATAATGGCATTCATAGAGAAGAAACTTCCGGACGATGTGATCCCGGATTTTGTAAAGCATATGCGGTACTGCAAGAATTGCAGGGAAGAGCTGGAGATTTACTATACGTTGATCGTTGGCATGCATCAGGTCGATAACAACCAGGAACTGTCACAGAATTTTGCAAAGGATCTGGAGAATGAACTGAATCGTCTGGAACACCGTGTAAAGCAGGCGAAACGTTTCAAGTTCTCCACATTTGGACTTGTGTTTGGAGTGGCAGTCGTATTTTTGTTTTTTGTATACAATCAATGTCTGGATAAGGTATATAATATCGAACAGCGGATGAAACTGGAAGCACAGGGGGATACTTATTTTTACGATACATTTGGTTTGGAGATGTCCGTTTGCTTAAATGATATTGTACAGGAAGTGCAGATTGCACAGAAACCGAAGGAATCAACCTTTTATGAAAAACTACGTGAATATCAATTAACCCACCCGGAAAGTGAGGAGACGGAGAGCGATGAATAAATTATTATTGATTGACGGAAACAGCATCATGAATCGTGCGTTTTACGGAATCCCGGATATGACAACGAATGACGGGAGACATA
>OHHI01001119.1_pt1 | contig 10950 bp, 8 predicted proteins | sample 1568001 | NCBI WGS metagenome assembly OHHI01 (sample SAMEA3879506, study PRJEB24766) | human gut metagenome | biome: human-associated habitat; feature: feces | place: USA | collected 1985/1987
AGTCTGCAATCTTTGCCGGATTACAGACTTCTTTTTGTTATAGTAGGTTCTTCATGGCTTCATCCACTTGCTCATTATCGAATTTACTTAAATATATCTGCGTGGTTTTTATGTCTTGGTGTCCCAATGCTTGCGATATGATGCCTATGTTCACTCCCGATTTCTTTAGAATCGTTGCGAATGAATGTCGGGCAACGTATGTCGTTACTTCGGCTGTTATTCCTAACTCTTGTGCGAATACTCTAAGTTCTGTATTGACTTGATGGCAGATTTTATGTACCCGATTACTTTTTTGCATGGGTGTTATATGACGTTTGCAATGTAGAATAGGAAATAAATATTCTGCTTCTTGTTGGTAGTCTGAATATTGATATATTATCTGCTTGGCTTGTTCGGATAAGACAAGATTGATGCTGCCATGTGTCTTTTGCCTTTGGTATATAAGTCTATTTTCTATAATATTGTTAGGTGTCAGATTAGCTATATCCACAAAAGATATTCCTCCGCATAGATAAGAGAAAGTAAATATGTCATGTGTCAGTTTCCGAAGATTACTTTGACCGTTGCAGTCAGCATTGATGATTTTTAGAATGTCCGCTTTAGATAATGCTCTTTTCATGGTTTTCGTATTGAGATGGCTTAATTTGTATTCAATGAAAGGGTTCTTTTCTCTGCATACTATTTTTGCATCAATGGCACGATTGTATGCAGCACGCAAAGTACGGAACTGATAACTAAGTGTGGTATCTTTGTTGCCTTTACTGCGCATCCAATCTTCGTACTTTTTGCAAAAAGACACATCAATATGACTGAAAGTGTAATTCAGCTTCTTACCTTTATTGAAGTTCCTAAGCGTATTATAAGAATTTAGGTAAGCATAACTTGTCCCGATTTGCCCTTTTTGTTTCAGTTCTTCAATAATGCATAGATAGAACTCTTCCACTGTTTGCGTCTTTGTTATTTCTTTCTGTTCATTTATCAATGAAGAAGCCGTAAATTCTTCTTTGTTGGCTTTCTTTTCTAAAATCCGTTGTTGGTAATCTAATTTTGTTTTTAGAATGATTTTTTGAATTAAGTCTTTATGTGGATTGTTTGGTTTGGGCACATTCTTATCAAAATCCCAATGCTTTGCAGCAACGGAAATTTTAAGGCTTTTATATGTGCTTTTTCCATTTTGTGCAATTCTTAGCATTAAAGGATGTTCTCCATTTGCTAAGGTTTTACTTTTGTAGCAGATAACCGAAATTATAGCATCCATAAGAATTTGGTTTAATTCTTGGTTTAATTGCTGGTTTAATTTCGACCATTAAACTAAGGTAAACAGGGTATTGCCATTAAAAGCAAAAAGCATCGATAACCTTGCGATTATCAATGCTTTATCGGTAGTCGGGATGACAAGATTCGAACTTGCGACCACACGCCCCCCAGACGCGTACTCTACCGGGCTGAGCTACATCCCGAATTGCGGATGCAAAAGTAGTGCTTTATTTTTAAATAGCAAATATTTCCGTTGATTTTTGTTTTACTATTATCTTATTAGATAACGCATCTCTCTTATTCTTAATTTGTTATGGTGAAAAGTTTATTCTACTTTAGAATTAACCGAGGTGATGCTGTAATCTTTCATTTGATATTACTAATGCGAATCGGTAGTTGAAATTCATTCATAAATAGAAAAGAAAGGAATAAAGTTACGAGCTACAGGCTACAAGCTACAAGTAGCTGCGCTATGTTCCGAAAGGCACTTGTAGCTTGTAGCCCGTAGCTCGTAACTGATTCATAACCGTACATTAATGAACCTCACTCTTCTTTTGTGCTCCGATAGCGAATGGGTGATGTTCCCAGGTGTCCTTTTACATATTTCCCGAAGAAAGATTGATTTGGGAAGTTGAATTCTTCCGCAATCTCTTTGATAGACTTGTCCGAATGCTTCAGTCGGTATTTGATGTGCTCTATCGCAGTCTCATTTATCAAATCCAGAGGAGCCCTTCCGCATGCTTGCTTGATGACCTTCGAAAAGTGTTTGGGCGTATAGCAAAGTGCATCGGCAAAGTAAGTCACTGAGCGGTGCATACCATTGTCTTTAGACAACAGTTCCATGAACTTCCGTAGAATATGGTCAGCCTGCTTGATGCCCTCTTTCGGTAGTTTGGCTTTCTCCGAATCGGCGATTTCTTTGTTGAGATACCCCATCATCTCGCAAAAGATAGCGGCAAACAGATGCTGCACCACCGCTTTATGATAACAATGGGGTTCATCGTTAATCTTCGCCAGGATTAAGTCTCCATAGTGTTTAAAAATGGTGTTATCACTTTCCCTGTTCACAGATTTCACCGGATTGTTGTGGATATGGATGGCAGTGTCCCACGTATCTTTTTCTATTTTGAGGATACGTTGCAGGAATCGGGTGGAAAATCCTGCAAGCCTTACTTTATATTTAGGACTCATCATTGTGTGTCCGATAATGGTGTTGGGAAGGCCAAGCAGTAAGTCGCCCGGCTGTAGCTGGTAAGTCCGGTTATTGACATCCAGTTGTATGCACCCTTCTATACAAACGGCAATAAGGAAACATTCCAGTCTGACAACCTCATTATTATAAGGTATTTCATCCAGACTGTTGACTATCGCAAAGTCATCATCTATATAGTCAAGAATATGCTGACTGTTCTTAAAGTCTTCTATGGTTACGGTCTTAATGTTCTCTTTTTCCATATTATTTCATTTTTCTTTTTGCAAAGTTGGTAAATTATGGGGAAAACAGGATGTCCTATTATCCTTTAATATTGTTCTATATGATGCTTATTGATAATTAGTTAGCTTTAAAAGTGACGAATAACGAAAATGGGATATTCTTGGGGGAAAATTGATCACTATGGCTTTGTTCCTTTCTCCTACATTTGTCCCAGTTTTAATAAAAAGACAATTAGAGTAAGTATGATTACAGTGAACAAAAAATGGTTACGGCTGATAGGGATTGTCGGTTGTACAGTGTGGATGGCATCTTGCAAACAGGCAACGGATGCGGGAGTGAAACCTTCTTATGCAATAATGGAAGTAAAAGCGGCGGATAAAGAACTTTCCACTTCGTATTCGGCCACTATCCGTGGGCGGCAGGACATTGATATCTATCCGCAAGTATCGGGTACTATCGAAAAACTTTGTGTGACTGAAGGACAGACAGTTCGCCGTGGGCAGTTGCTTTTCGTTATCGATCAGATTCCCTACAGAGCTGCGCTCAAGACTGCCGTTGCCAATGTGGAAGCCGCACGTGCTGCAATGGCGACTGCCGAACTCACCTACAACAGCAATAAAGAGTTGTATGCACAGAAAGTAGTTTCAGAGTTCAGTCTGAAAACAGCTGAGAACACCTATCTCACTGCCAAAGCACAGCTGACGCAGGCCGAAGCCCAGGAAGTGAACGCACGCAACAATCTTTCCTATACTGAAGTGAAAAGTCCCAGTGACGGAGTAGTGGGTGCATTACCCTATCGCGTGGGTGCATTGGTAGGTGCCAACCTGCCGTATCCGTTGACTACGGTCAGTGACAATTCGGACATGTATGTCTATTTTTCCATGACTGAGAATCAGTTACTTGCCCTTACACGCCAGTATGGTAGCATGGATGAAGCTCTGAAGAACATGCCGGAAGTGGAACTGATACTGAATGATAATTCGGTATATAATAAGAAAGGTGTCATAGAATCCATTAGTGGAGTTATCGACCGTCAGACGGGCACTGTAATGGCGCGCGTGGTATTTCCTAACGAATCACGCCTGCTTCATAGCGGAGCATCCGGTACGGTAGTGGTGCCCAGCATCTATAAGGATTGCATTGCCATTCCGCAGGGAGCCACTGTGCAGATGCAGGACAAAGTTGTGGTATATAAGGTAGTGGACGGAAAAGCAGTCTCTACACTGATCACTGTAGCCGGAATAAGCGACGGGCGCGAATATGTGGTGCTCAGCGGATTACAATCCGGTGATGAAATTATATCGGAAGGTGCCGGATTAATGCGCGAGGGCACACAAGTAAAATAAGAAGGGAGACAAATTATGAAAGGAAATGTATTTATAAAGCGGCCGGTGATGGCTATCTCCATCTCCGTGCTGATTCTGGTCATAGGGCTTATTTCGCTCCTTACGCTGCCGGTAGAGCAGTATCCGGACATTGCGCCTCCCACTGTATATGTAAGTGCCCAGTATACGGGTGCCGATGCCGAGGCGGTAATGAACAGCGTCATCATGCCGCTGGAAGAGAGTATCAATGGTGTGGAGAATATGATGTATATCACTTCCACGGCATCCAACTCCGGCCTCGCTATTATACAGGTCTACTTTAAGCAAGGTACGGACCCTGATATGGCGGCAGTGAATGTGCAGAACCGTGTAGCTAAGGCACAGGGTTTACTGCCGGCCGAGGTAACCAAAATCGGTGTAAGTACGCAGAAGCGTCAGACCAGTTTCCTCCAGATTGGTGCTTTGGTCTGTAACGACGGGCGTTATGATCAGACATTTCTTGCCAATTATCTGGACATCAACGTACTGCCTCAAATTAAACGTGTAGAGGGGGTAGGGGATGTAATGGAATTGGGTGATACGTACAGTATGCGTATCTGGCTGAAACCGGAACGGATGGCACAATATGCCCTGGTTCCTTCGGATATTACTGTCGTGCTGGGTGAGCAGAACATTGAAGCTCCTACCGGTTCGCTGGGTGAGAGTTCGAAGAATGTCTTCCAGTTCACCATGAAGTATCGCGGACGGTTGAAGAGTGTGGAAGAGTTCCAGAATACGGTGATCCGTTCGCAGAAAGACGGCTCTGTACTCCGCCTGAAAGATGTGGCCGACGTACAATTGGGTACGATGACTTATAGCTTCCGCAGTGAGATGGATAGCAAACCGGCGGTTCTTTACATGGTATTCCAGACGGCAGGCTCCAATGCAACCGCTGTGAATAAGGAAATTACTGCCCAGATGAAGCAGATGGAAAAGAGTCTGCCGGAGGGAACAGAGTTCGTCACGATGATGAGTTCCAACGACTTCCTTTTCGCATCTATCCACAATGTGGTAGAAACATTAATCATCGCTATTATCCTGGTTATCTTGGTGGTGTATTTCTTCTTGCAGGACTTGAAGAGTACACTCATCCCGTCCATATCCATTATAGTGTCGCTGGTAGGTACGTTTGCCTGCCTGGTGGCTGCGGGATTCAGTCTGAACATCCTGACACTGTTTGCACTGGTGCTTGCCATTGGTACGGTGGTGGACGATGCCATTGTGGTGGTGGAAGCGGTGCAGTCCAAATTTGATGCCGGATACAAATCTTCTTATCTCGCTACCAAAGATGCGATGGGCGATGTGACGATGGCTATCATCTCCTGTACCTGTGTATTCATGGCAGTGTTTATTCCTGTAACATTTATGGGAGGAACCTCCGGTGTGTTCTATACACAGTTCGGTATCACGATGGCAACTGCCGTAGGTATTTCCATGATTTCGGCTTTGACGCTATGCCCGGCCTTGTGTGCTATCATGATGCGCCCGTCGGACGGGACCAAGAGTGCCAAGAGTATTAACGGACGGGTACGTGCAGCTTACAATGCCTCGTTCAATGCCGTGCTGGGTAAATATAAGAAAGGTGTGATGTTCTTCATCCGCCACCGCTGGATGGTATGGACTTCATTGATAGCCGCTATTGCATTGTTGGTTTATCTGATGAGCACTACCAAAACGGGACTTGTTCCTCAGGAAGACCAGGGTGTCATCATGGTGAACGTCAGTATCTCACCGGGAAGCACGCTTGATGAAACAACGAAGGTAATGGATAAACTGGAAGATATTCTGCAGGATACGCCCGAAATAGAACATTATGCCCGTGTAGCAGGCTATGGACTTATATCCGGTCAGGGAACTTCTTACGGTACAATCATTGTGCGCTTGAAGGACTGGAGCGAACGAAAAGGGAAGGAGCACAGTTCGGATGCCGTGGTTGCCCGCCTCAATGGACAGTTCTATGGCATTAAGGAAGCACAGGTATTCAGTTTCCAGCCCGCTATGATTCCGGGATATGGTATGGGTAACTCCCTCGAACTGAATCTTCAGGACAAGACGGGTGGCAATATGGAAACATTCTACCAGTCGGTAATGGAGTTCCTCGGTGCGTTGAATCAGCGTCCGGAAGTAGCTATGGCTTACACGGCATATGCCATCAATTTCCCGCAGGTATCGGTAGAAGTGGATGCGGCTAAATGTAAGCGTGCCGGTATTTCTCCGGGAGCAGTGCTCGATGTATTGGGCAGCTATTGCGGTGGTGCGTACATATCCAACTATAACCAGTTCGGTAAAGTGTATCGTGTGATGATGCAGGCTTCGCCTGAATACCGCCTGGACGAGCAGTCTCTGGACAATATGTTTGTACGGAATGGTACGGAAATGGCTCCGGTGAGTCAGTTCGTAACACTGAAGAAAGTGTTGGGACCGGAAACTACCAATCGTTTCAACCTGTATAGCTCTATCTCTGCCAATGTAAATCCTGCCGAAGGTTACTCGTCCGGTGAAGTGCAGAAGGTGATTGAAGAGGTGGCCGAACAGACTTTGCCTATGGGCTACGGATATGAATATGGTGGTATGGCACGCGAAGAAGCAAGTAGTGGTGGTGCACAGACTATTTTCATCTATGCCATTTGCATATTCCTTATCTATCTGATTCTGGCATGTCTTTACGAAAGTTTCTTTGTACCGTTTGCCGTTATCTTCTCCGTACCGTTCGGATTGATGGGATCGTTCCTGTTTGCCAAGTTGCTCGGACTGGAGAATAACATCTACCTGCAAACAGGTGTGATTATGTTGATTGGTTTGCTGGCCAAGACGGCTATCCTGATTACGGAATACGCCATAGAGCGTCGTCGTAAAGGAATGGGTATTGTGGAATCTGCTTATTCTGCTGCGCAGGTCCGCTTGCGTCCCATCCTGATGACGGTGTTGACAATGATTTTTGGTATGCTTCCGTTGATGTTCTCTTCCGGTGCGGGTGCTAATGGTAACAGTTCGCTGGGTGCGGGTGTTGTAGGAGGTATGCTTGTAGGTACACTGGCATTGCTGTTCGTAGTACCTGTCTTCTATATCATCTTTGAATTCTTGCAGGAGAAGATCCGTCCGCCGATGGAGGAAGAAGCAGACGTACAAGTGTTGCTTGAGAAGGAGAAGAGTGAAGCTGAACGGAATAATAAATAAATGAAAGAAAAGATGATGTATCAAGGTGACATATTTTGGGTAGAGCAGTTGATAGCGTATTGCATTGCTGCTATTCTATGGTGCATTATTGATAAAATCAATTCTAGGAAACATATTAAAGATACTGAAGAATGAAAAAGCAAATCATCACATTAGCTGTCACCGGCCTGCTGCTGAGCAGTTGTGGCATCTATACTAAATACGAGCCCGTTACTTCCGTCCCCGACCAGCTTTATGGCGGGGAAGTAGTGGCCGAAGACACCGCCAGTCTGGGCAATATGGATTGGCGGGAACTCTTCACCGATCCTTATCTGCAATCCCTCATTGAACTGGGATTGCAGACCAATACTGATTATCAGTCTGCCCAGCTTCGCGTAGAGGAAGCACAGGCAACACTGATGTCTGCCAAACTTGCTTTCCTGCCTGCCTTTGCTCTTGCTCCGCAGGGAACCGTGAGTAGTTTCGATACGCAAAAGGCAACGCAAACTTATTCGTTGCCCGTCACTGCCAGTTGGGAGTTGGATGTCTTCGGCCGTATGCGCAATGCCAAGAAACAGTCGCAAGCTCTTTATGCTCAAAGTGAGGATTATCGTCAGGCTGTCCGTACCCAACTGATAGCTGGGATAGCCAATACCTATTATACGCTGCTGATGCTCGACGAGCAACTTGCCATTTCCCGGCAAACGGAAGAAGCGTGGAAAGAAACCGTGGCGTCTACTCGTGCCCTGATGAATGCCGGAATGGCGAATGAATCGGCCGTATCGCAGATGGAGGCGACGTACTATCAGGTACAGGGTTCCGTGCTCGACTTGAGGAAGCAAATCAACCAGACAGAGAACAGTCTTGCCCTTCTGTTGGCTGAAACACCCCGTCATTATGAACGTGGTAGTCTGGCGCAGCAGCAGTTCCCCGCCGACTTTTCGGTAGGTATTCCGGTGCAGATGCTTTCCGGTCGTCCCGATGTCCGCAGTGCCGAGCGTTCACTCGAAGCAGCGTTCTATGGTACCAATAAGGCCCGTTCGGCTTTCTATCCCTCCATTACTTTAAGTGGAAGTGCCGGCTGGACGAACTCTGCCGGAGTGATGATACTCAATCCGGGCAAGTTTCTGGCATCTGCTGTAGGATCGTTGACGCAACCGCTCTTCAACCGCGGACAGGTAGTTGCCCAGTATCGCATTGCCCGTGCGCAGCAGGAAGAAGCCGCACTTGGCTTCCAGCAAACCTTGCTCAATGCAGGCAGCGAGGTGAACGATGCTTTAACGGCTTATCAGACCAGTCAGGGCAAGAAACTTCTGTTGGATAAACAGGTCGCTTCTTTACAAACCGCCCTGAGAAGTACTTCCTTGTTGATGGAGCATGGCAATACCACTTATCTGGAAGTACTCACAGCCCGGCAGACATTGCTTAGCGCACAATTGTCGCAGACTGCTAATCATTTTACCGAAATACAAAGCTTAATTAACCTATTCCAAGCGTTGGGAGGCGGACAGAATTAAAACTGTATCATACTCTCTTTCTGTTACTTTACTTCAATGAAGAAGGGCTGCCGTGGAAGCGATTCTGTGGCGGCCCGCTTCCGTTTTGCTTGTTCTCCGAACGGTACATTTACAGCTTTTTTTGAGCCGCTTTTTGTTTATTTGTCGAAGTGCTGTATATCGTAACTTTTAATTTCCACTTCGTCAATAAGACTATTGGTATTGAGTGCTCCGGTAACTCTGTTTTTTCGCAACTTTTCTTTTTCCCGCTGTTGAGCCTGCTCTTTCACCTCCTGAAACATGGCTTCTTGTCCTGCCATTTCCTTTCTGATACGCAACAACAGTTTCTGCTTTTCACCGTTGTCGTCATCCGCTACGTTTCGTTTGGCGAATCGCTCGAAGATGCGTCCCAGGTTGGCGGTACTTGCCAGGCGGAAGGAAGCTCTTGTACGTTCTTCTTCGCTACGGCTTTTATCGACAACGCAACGCATCAGGTCCCATACAATTTCCTCTTCATAAACCTGTTTTTTAAGGGGCGACAAATCATCTTTGTCCATAAAAGTGATGTAAGTCAGCATTCCCTCAATATAATCAGTTACATATATGCCTTCCGGGGCAATCCAAAACATTTTATGAGTACCTTCTTCTATGTCAATATCCGTAGTCTTGTAATAACGTCCCATAATGCAATCCGGATTGTTTATCTTGAAGTGGAGTGGGACGGGCATGCTCCTCGTATCAATGCCGTGCGGTTTGAGGTGACGCTCTTTGTAACGTTCGATAAAATGCATGGTAAAACGTTCGACGACAGGAGAGATAAGGTTATTCAGAAAGATATATTCTGTTCCGCCGGTACGAAGTACGGCTGTATAGAGGTGGTATTCTATCTCTATATGGCTTCCTGCAATTTCATTTTTGAATCTGAAGTGAGATGTCCATGTGTTATTTCTTCTTGTGCGCCATTTGCGGCTTTCCACACTTTTGCTTATCAGGCTGACGGGAACGTCGTTTAGTTGAAGCTGGCTGTAGTTTATCAAGTCACAATGCCTGCGATTGAAGCGTTCGGTGGCAATGCGTACTTTGGTGCTGAGTTCAAAGAAATCTTTTCGGGCTTCCCGTTGTATCTCGGCATCATTCATAGTAGTTGTGAACATATTGTTTCTTGTTTTTAAGGTGAGATAAATAGATGAAAATTAATGTATTATATTGCAACGTGCTTTTTATTGCCTTGCAATTAATCCGTATTTCTTTCTGTGCATACGCCATTCCATAGGCATTCACTGTTCGATACACACATTCTTTCTTCATTCTCCAAAGCTATGTATACTGTGAGATCCTCCTTCTGCCACTCTTCCGGTAAGGGGAGCTCGCAATAACCGTCGCTGCGCTGCGCGCTGTGGAGCTGATAAACAGCTTGCCCTTTCATCCTGTTGTACACCAGTGTCATCACGTTGTCTTCCGGCTGTGCGTCACCCCGGCCGCTGTTGTCCTTCCATGTAAAGATGGCTTTGCTTTTTTCCAACTCTACTTTGGCTTCCGTTGCGGTGGTCAGTGTACCTTGTGCTATTTTTACCTTTTCGTAATCAATGCTTGTTCCTTCCTCGCCTTGACATATGGCATTGGCCATGACGTATGACATTGCGGCAGTAAAGCCCGAACGTTTTTCGTCACAATACCTGTATCCGATACGTAACAATGGAGTGAAGTTTTTCAAGAGTTCATTGGCCAGCATGAATTTGCTTCGCTGCTGCATTTGTCCTTTGCTTTTTGCATCTCTGTATTTTTCGGGTCTTGTACGGAGGTAATATCCGTTTTTTCCTTTGCATCCTACCACATTTCCTAATTTCCCTGAAAAGCCGCTGAAAATATCTTCTTTTATTTTTGCCATAGTTCTTTGTATTTTATTTCTGACTGCAAAGCTATCATAAATAACTGGGAGAATACTTCTTTTTCTTTTTTTTCTTCTTCACTTTCCGTTTCTTTCTTCTTCTCTCCCGGTTCTCTTCTTCCGTACCTTTTTCTCTTTAATTTCTTGTTATCTATGTAGCAAATTCGGTTTAAACTATGAAAATAGCATTATTAACCGAATTTATACCGAATCTGTACCGAGTTTATACCAAATTTATCATATAGCATATCTGTACTTGATTATAATATCATAGCCTCCTGTTCCTTTTCGCCTTCATCACGCGCACGTATATATATAATGTATCCCCTTCCACCCCCTTTCATACTTCCTTTC
>OHHI01001125.1_pt1 | contig 10906 bp, 8 predicted proteins | sample 1568001 | NCBI WGS metagenome assembly OHHI01 (sample SAMEA3879506, study PRJEB24766) | human gut metagenome | biome: human-associated habitat; feature: feces | place: USA | collected 1985/1987
AGGCATCGCAGGCCTGGGACGCGGAACCGGGAATGTGGTTTACCTGGAAGATTACTGCTCCATCGTCTGATTTTCATGTTTTAACAGTCCCTTCCGCCGGACGGCGGAGAAATTACCGGACAGCAACACACAATACCGGACGCGCTGCGCCCGAAGCATAACAGGACTCTGAGGTACAGCCATCGCTGCGGCCTTTCAGTTATATAGTCATTCAAACAAAATGGAGGAAAGAAAAATGGCAAAGATTTATTATCAGGAAGATTGTGACCTGTCTCTGCTGTATGGCAAGACCATCGCTGTTATCGGCTACGGCAGCCAGGGTCATGCACACGCACTGAACCTGAAGGATTCCGGATGTCATGTTATCATCGGTCTGTACGAGGGCTCCAAGTCCTGGGCAAAGGCTGAGGCACAGGGATTTGAAGTATTTACCGCTGCAGAGGCTGCAAAACGTGCTGACATCATCATGATCCTGATCAATGATGAGAAGCAGGCTGATCTGTACAAGAATGACATCGAGCCCAACCTGGAAGAGGGCAATATGCTGATGTTCGCCCATGGTTTCAATATTCATTTCGGATGTATCGTACCTCCCAAGAACGTTGATGTTACCATGATCGCTCCCAAAGGTCCCGGACATACTGTAAGAAGTGAGTACCAGGCAGGTAAGGGTGTTCCCTGTCTGATCGCCGTAGAGCAGGATGCAACCGGTAAGGCTCAGGATCTGGCACTGGCTTATGCACTGGGTATTGGCGGCGCAAGAGCAGGTGTTCTGGAGACAACATTCCGTCAGGAGACTGAGACGGATCTGTTTGGTGAACAGGCTGTTCTGTGCGGTGGTGTATGTGCTCTGATGCAGGCTGGTTTCGAGACACTGGTTGAGGCTGGTTACGATCCCAGAAATGCATACTTCGAGTGCATCCATGAGATGAAGCTGATCGTAGATCTGATCTACCAGAGTGGATTTGCAGGAATGAGATATTCCATCTCCAATACCGCTGAGTATGGTGACTACATTACCGGACCCAAGCTGATCACTGAGGAGACCAAGAAGACCATGAAGAAGATCCTGTCCGATATTCAGGATGGTACTTTCGCTAAGGAGTTCCTGTTAGATATGTCTCCCGCAGGCAAGCAGGTTCACTTCAAGGCTATGAGAAAGCTTGCTTCTGAGCATCCTTCTGAGAAGGTCGGCGAAGAGATCCGTAAGCTTTACAGCTGGAACAATGAGAACGATAAGCTGATCAACAACTAATCGATTGTAAAAAATAATGCTATGAAAAGGGCTGTGTGAGGAATGTAAAAGTTCTGTCACAGCCCTATTTTTTCGCAAAAAAACAGTTGTTTATAGGTAAAGAGCGCAAAAATGGACTGGAAAGCGCATATTAATTGCGCTAAAATGAAAGGAACGAACAAATAGGAAAGGGATCCTGCAAATATGAAAGATTTTGAAGCAAAAACATCTCCGAAAAAAAAGATGGACACCGAAAGCTGGTTTATTGAATGCTATCGGAAGAATCAGGGACATCCCCTGCGGACACTGATGCATCTGTATAAGGGGAATTATCATAAATTTGTCATGGCAGTGATCTGCTTCTTCGCAAAGCATGCCTGTGTCTGGGTGTTGCCCATCATCACAGCGAATATTATTAACGATGTGACGGCGCACAATCCGGATACTTTCCGGAATATTATATTTTACAGTATTCTGGAAGCGGGACTGATCCTGCTAAATATTCCCATGAATTATCTGTACACTTCCTATAAGAGCCTGGCGACCCGCTATGCGGAGACAGGACTTCGGAAAGCACTGATCCGGAAATTACAGCAGCTGTCCATTTCCTATCATGTGGAGACCCAGTCCGGACGACTGCAGTCCAAGATCATGCGCGATGTGGAAGCAGTGGAAGGTCTTTCCACACAGTTATTTTTAAGCATTTTAAATATTGCCCTGAATATCGGGGTTGCACTGGTGGTCACTATCAGTAAGAGCCGCATCGTATTTATATTTTTCCTGTTGACCACCCCGGTGGCGGCAATTACCATGGTTACCTTCCGGAATATTATGAAGAAGAGAAATACGGAGTTCCGTAAGGAAATGGAAGAGACCTCCGCCAGAGTCATGGAAATGGTGGAACTGGTACCCGTGACCAGAGCCCATGCCCTGGAGGATGAAGAAGTATCCAAAATGAGCGGGCAGCTGTTTGCTGTGGCGGAGAAGGGCTATAAGCTGGATCTGATCCAGGCACTGTTTGGCTCGGTGGGTTGGGCGGTATTCCAGATCTTTCAGGTGATCTGCCTGGCATTTACCGGATATCTCGCCATCGGCGGGAAGATCCAGGCCGGTGATATCACACTGTATCAGAGTTATTTTGCTACCGTGGTCAATCAGGTATCTTCTATCGTTACCCTGCTGCCCACTATTGCAAAAGGTATTGAATCGGTGAATTCCATCGGTGAGGTATTGCTGTCTGAGGATATCGAAGACAACGAAGGCAAGGAAAAACTGGAGCAGGTGACCGGTACTTTTGACTTTGAAGATGTATGTTTCCATTACAAAAACAACGAGCATAACGTATTGAACCACTTAAATCTTCATGTGAAAGCGGGAGAGACCATTGCACTGGTAGGCGAGTCCGGTGCCGGAAAATCCACGATCTTAAACCTGGTCATCGGTTTCCATCAGGCGGAGAGTGGAAAAGTCCTGATCGACGGCAAAGATTTAAGCAAAATCGATCTTAGAACATACAGAAAACATTTAGCGGTAGTACCTCAGACATCCATTCTGTTCTCCGGAACGATCCGCGATAATATTACCTACGGCTGTGAAAATGTCTCAGAAGAACAATTACAGAATGTGATCAAGGCTGCCAATCTGTCAGACTTGATCGCATCCCTTCCAAAAGGTCTCGACACTATGGTGGGAGAACACGGCGGCAAGCTATCTGGCGGCCAGAGACAGCGTATTTCTATTGCCAGAGCACTGATCCGGGATCCGAAGGTTATCGTGCTGGATGAAGCAACCTCGGCATTGGACAGTATCTCCGAAAAACTGATCCAGCAGGCGTTAAACAATCTGACGGAGGGGCGGACAACGTTTATTGTGGCACACAGACTGTCAACGATCCGGGATGCCGACAGGATTGCTGTAATCGCCGACGGACATTGTACGGAATATGGTACCTATGATGAGCTGATGGCTCTGAAGGGAGAGTTCTACCAGTTAAAACAGATTCAGAGTTAAAATTACTTGAAACGTATGTTCGGCTATGGTATGATAAACATATCGTAGCCGAATTTTACGTGCTATTATTTTGTATGTCAGGAAAGACGAGGATTTAACATACATGTTTGCATATGTGAATGGCTTTTTGGAAGATGTTACGGTAGATAACGCGGTGATCGATGTCAACGGCTTCGGGATCAATGTCCGGATCTCTGCGGATACGGCATCGAGACTTCCGGGAATCGGAGAGCAGGTCCGGCTCTATACATATACTTATGTGAAGGAAGACGCCTTTTTATTATATGGATTTCTCTCAAGGAGCGATCTGGAGATGTTCAAGCTCTGTATTACGGTCAGCGGTATCGGACCTAAGGGAGCACTGGCCATATTGTCTGTTATGGATGCAGATTCTCTGCGGTTTGCCATTATGTCCGGGGATGCCAAAGCGATATCGAAGGCACCGGGCGTAGGCACCAGAACGGCGCAGCGGCTGATCCTGGAATTAAAGGATAAGATATCCATTGACGATACGCTGATCTCCAGAGAGATTGCAGCAGGCGGTGCGGAAGGCATCCTGACCGCAGGAAGCCTGCATATCGACAGCGAGAAGAAAAAGGAAGCTGTGGAAGCCCTGGTGGCATTGGGCTACGGACAGGCAGAGAGCTTAAAGGCTGTCAATGCCATCGAAGATGTAGAGGCCATGGATTCCGGAGCAATCTTAAAGGCTGCCCTGAAAAAATTGTTTTAAGGAATGAGAGCAACGACTATGTCCAGAAGAATGATAGAGACAAATATCACAGAAGAAGATATTAAGCTGGAAGGCTCCTTACGTCCCCAGACGCTGGATGATTATATCGGTCAGTCCAAGATAAAGGAGAATCTGAAGGTCTATATTACCGCAGCAAAACAGCGTGGGGATGCACTGGATCATGTGCTGTTCTACGGACCACCCGGACTTGGTAAGACCACCCTTGCCGGGATCATTGCCAATGAGATGGGAGTCCATATGAAGGTGACCAGCGGACCGGCGATCGAGAAGCCGGGAGAGATGGCTGCCATCTTAAACAATCTGGAAGAAGGAGATCTGCTGTTCGTGGATGAGATACATCGTCTGAATCGTCAGGTGGAGGAAGTACTGTATCCCGCCATGGAAGATTATTGTATTGATATTATGATCGGTAAGGGCTCCAGTGCCAGGTCCGTCCGCCTGGAATTACCGAAGTTCACGCTGGTAGGAGCGACGACCCGGGCGGGACTTTTGACAGCACCTCTGCGGGATCGCTTCGGAATGATCCATCATCTGGAATTCTATACCATAGAGGAATTGCAGCAGATCATCATGCACTCCGCAGGAATCCTGGATGTAGAGATCGAACCTGCCGGAGCAAAAGAGATGGCCAGGCGAAGCCGTGGAACGCCCAGACTTGCCAACCGTATTTTGAAGCGTGTCCGCGATTTCGCACAGGTCAAATACGACGGAATCATTACAGAAGAAGTAGCCAGAACCGCACTGGATCTTATGGATGTGGACAAGATGGGCTTAGATCATATCGACAGGAATATCCTCGTGACGATCATCGAGAAATTTAACGGTGGTCCTGTGGGACTGGATACCCTTGCAGCTGCCATCGGAGAAGATGCCGGCACTATAGAAGATGTCTACGAACCTTATCTGATCAAGAATGGGTTCCTGAGCAGAACACCTAAGGGTCGTGTGGTAACAGACCTGACTTATCGTCACCTGGGGATAAAGCTTTAGAAAATCAGGACGCATAATTGGTTATTTTTTGCTTGCCACTCGATATAATCTGATATATAATAAATCTTGTATTATATTTTTTACAAGATGGCACATATTGTGTTTCCAAAAGATTGTTAAGAGGGGTGTTGACAATGTCTCCGAAAACAGATACTGAAGTGCTCATAGGTGGTAAAGTATTTACTTTAAGCGGCTATGAAAGCGAAGATTACATGCAGAAGATTGCTTCCTACATCAATAATAAAATGACTGAGTATGGGAAACTGGACAGCTTTCGAAGACAGTCTTTGGACAGACAGAGCGTTCTGCTTCAGCTGAACATTGCAGATGATTATTTCAAAGCCAAAAAGCAGATTTCCATTTTGGAGGAAGAACTGCAGGGGAAAGAAAAGGAACTCTATGATCTGAAGCATGAGCTGATTTCCGCGCAGATCAAGCTGGAAAATGCGGAAAAACAGGGAAAAGAGCTACAGAAGCAGTTGAACGAAGATGCCAGAAAAATTGTTCGTCTGGAGACAGAACTAAAGGATAAATAAATTGATAGCTGTCCGTTTTCGGGCAGCTATTTGTATAAGCGTGTATCATACGCAACAGAGGATGTCTATGAGAAATAAAAAAGTGGAATTACTTGCTCCCGCCGGGAATGCGGAAGCATTTTACGGAGCCGTACACGCGGGAGCAGATGCAATCTATCTGGGAGGAAATCGATTTGGCGCACGTGCATATGCTGAGAATTTTTCGGAAGATGAACTGGTGGACTGTATCCGATATGCTCACCTGTTGGGCAGAAAAGTATATCTTACCGTAAATACCCTGGTAAAAGAATCCGAGTTCTCTGAGCTTTATGAATATCTGATGCCTTATTATCGCGCCGGCCTGGACGGTGTCATCATTCAGGATATGGGTGTATTTGCCTTTATCCGTGATGCCTTTCCGCAGATGGAACTACATGGAAGTACCCAAATGACGATCACCGGTGAATATGGTGCAGAATTTCTGAAAAAGCAGGGTGCCTGCAGAGTGGTACCCGCCAGAGAACTGAGTCTGGAAGAGATTCGTCGTATCAAAGAAGTAACCGGAATGGAAATAGAATGTTTTATCCATGGTGCCATGTGTTACTGTTATTCCGGTCAGTGCCTCTTCAGCAGTATCCTGGGCGGGCGAAGCGGCAACCGCGGCAGATGTGCCCAGCCATGCCGACTGCCGTATACCGTAGGTGGTAACCGCCGTGAATGTTATCCTTTAAGTCTGAAGGATATGTGTACCATTGAGAATATTCCGGAACTGATAGATGCCGGAATCGATTCTTTTAAAATAGAAGGCCGTATGAAGAAACCAGAATATGCCGCCGGTGTAACCGCTGTTTATCGGAAATATATTGATAAATATTATGAGAAGCCCGGGGAAAAGCTTTCCATTTCAGGGGAAGACCTTCATCGGTTATCCTGCCTTTATATTCGCAGCGAACGGCAGAACGGCTATTATCATAAACATAACGGCAAAGAAATGGTGACTCTGAACAATCCTGCCTACAGTGGCAGTGATGAGCAGGTTTTGGAGCAGATTCGCGAAAAATATTTATACAAACATCTGACACTTCCGGTACAAATGAAGGCTTCTTTTCTCACCGGAACCGTTGCTAAACTGACTCTTCGTTGTGATCAGACAGAGGTAACCGTTACCGGAGAGACCGTCCAGAAAGCAGCAAAACAGCCGATTACTGTGGAAAATATTTCCAAACAATTGGGAAAATTGGGAGGAAGTAATTTCCATTTAGATGGCACCATGGATATCCGGGTAAGTGAAAATGCATTCTATCCTCTGAAGACAATGAATGAGCTCCGGAGAAAAGGGCTGTCGCTGTTAGAGCAGAAACTGATTACAGCAAACGGCTTCCCTTATACAAGAGAGGTACAGAAACCTTTTGACATTACCGGAGCACATAACGGACATATGCAGAAACAAAGTGGATTTTCGTTATATCTCCGAACCGCAGAGCAGTGGAACGGGTTTCTGAGATCGTCTTTTCTTAAAAAACCGAAAGAACATACTTCGTTACGAATTTATGTTGACAGTGATCTGTTCCTCACCTGGGGGGATACTATCGCAGAGCACTTACAAATATTAAAAAAAATTTCAGCAGAGACAGTGCTCGCTCTGCCTAAAATCATTCGCTTACGCGACAGTCGGTATCTGAAATTGTTGGAGAAAAGCATTCGTGACAATTTAGAAGCTGTTGACGGATTTTTGATAAGTTCCCTGGAACACGTTGGCCTTCTGCAACAGTGGGATTTTTTACATTCAAAAAAGAGGTACGGAGATCATGGTCTGTATCTTTGGAATTGCCGCAGTATAGAATTCTGGACGGATTATCTGGACGGATTCTGCCTACCGTTAGAACTGAATTATGCGGAGCAGAGGCAGCTCGTGAATGGGATTCTTCCTGCTGAGAAATTTTTGTACGGTCGGATTCCTATGATGGTGACGGCTAACTGTGTGACGAAGACTACCGATCATTGTCGCCGCGAGGAAGGTTTCGGAATCACAGAACTGACAGATCGTTACCATAAAGTGTTTCCGGTAATACGAAACTGTACGCATTGCTATAATATTATCTATAACAGTGTTCCTTTCTCCCTGCATAAAACAGTTGCAAAATGGAAGGACAGTTTTTGTTGTCGTTTGGAATTTACAACAGAATCGGAAAATGAGACTTGGAATGTACTGGAGTATTTTTACGGAAGCAGAACGGATCTGCCTTATACGGAATATACCACCGGTCATGAAAAACGTGGCGTAGAATAGAGAAAGGGATCCCTAATTCATGCAGGAATATGTAATAGAATTATCTAAATATTTCATAGCCCTTTTTATGGTGCTCTATACCGGCAGCTGTTTTTATACTTTCCGCTACCCGGTTGGCGAATATTCCAAAGGAATCTTTATATTGCAGAATATTTTAATGTTTCTGGTACAGGTCCTTTGTTTTTTGGATCTGTCTCTTACTGGCGGAGATCTTCAGTATTTATTTTTCTTTGCATTTATACTGATTTTTCTGTTCGCAACGATTACTATGGTTTCTCTGATCTACGAGAATATCAATAGGCTTTTGCTCAATAACATGTGCATGCTTTTGGGCATCGGCTTATGTATGGTATCCAGACTTTCTTTTGATAAAGCGATCCGACAGTATGTGATTGTTCTGGTATCACTGATCATGTCGCTTTTTATACCTTTTTTACTTGGCAGAATTCACTTTTTCAAAAAAATCACCTGGTTATACGCAACACTGGGAATTGGTCTGCTCAGTACGGTATTGATTCTCGGAGAGGTAACCCATGGGTCCAAAATCTCTTTTACCATGGGAGGAATTACATTTCAGCCTTCGGAATTTGTGAAGATCCTGTTCCTTTTCTTCCTGGCGGGTGCATTGTGGGAAAATGTGTCCTTTCAGCGGGTGTTACTGACTGCTGTGATTGCAGGAGCTCATGTAGTTGTCCTGGTCGTATCCAAGGATCTGGGAAGTGCGCTGATCTTTTTCATTGGTTTTGTATTCGTTGTTTTTGCCGCAACGAAAAATTATCTCTATCTGGCGGCCGGAATGATCGGCGGAGGCGCAGCCTCTTATCTGGCATATCTGTTGTTTGATCATGTACGGGTCAGAGTTCTGGCATGGCAGGATCCTTGGAAATACATCGACAGTAAAGGATATCAGATCACACAGTCGCTGTTTGCCATCGGAAGCGGAAGCTGGTTCGGCATGGGATTATTAAGAGGTAATCCTACCGCGATTCCGTATGTGGAAGCAGATTTCATTTTTTCATCCATTTGTGAGGAACTGGGAGTTATCTTTGGAATGTGCCTGATTCTGATCTGTATCAGCAGTTTTTTGGAAATGATGCGGATTTCGGTACAAATTCACGACCGCTTTTATCAGCTGATCGTATATGGCATCGGTATTATGTATATTTTTCAGATTTTTCTGACGGTTGGCGGAGGAACCAAGTTTATCCCTCTGACAGGTGTAACGTTGCCGTTTATCAGTTACGGCGGAAGTTCCGTTATGACTACGATGATCATGTTTTTCATTATACAGGGAATTTACATCCGGCTTCAAAAGGAAGGTGAGCGCAGAAGTGGCAGAAAATAAAAAAACGCAAAATCACAAACGTATGGGAAACCAGCGGGAGATCTGGATCTCTGCAGGTGCAGTCGGTGTGCTGTTTCTGTGTCTGTTTCTCTATCTGGGACATTTTGTGGCCACGAGTGAACAGGACATGATCAACAACAGCTATAATTCAAGACAGCAGATACTGTTGTCGAGAAATTATCGGGGATCCATCTATTCCAGAGATGGAGAGGTACTTGCGGAGACAATCTTGAATGATGAGGAAGAAGAGAGCCGTAACTACCCTTACAAAAATCTGTTTTCTCACATTGTTGGCTATTCCACACAGGGCAGAATGGGTGTTGAAGCGCTGGCCAATTATTATTTGATCAATACAAATACTTCCTTGAGTAACAAGGTGAAAAACGATACTGCCGGAAAAAAGAATCCCGGGGATAATGTTTACACTACACTGGATGTTAAAATTCAACAGGTGGCAAATGATCAGCTGGATATCTATCACGGTGCCATTATTGTAACCGAAGTGTCTACCGGGAAGATTCTTGCCATGGTATCCCATCCGGATTTTGATCCCAATTCCATCGGAGAAATATGGGAGGATCTGGTAGATAACGATTCCAGTACCGTACTGGTCAACCGGGCTACACAGGGATTGTATCCTCCGGGTTCTACCTTTAAAATTGTGACGGCATTGGAATATATTCGGGAAAATCCGAATACCTACCAAAATTATTCTTATACCTGCAACGGAGCTTTTCGCCTGGGCAATAGCAAGATCAGCTGTTATCACGGCTCCAGTCATGGGACGGTGGATTTTACCAGATCTTTTGCAAAATCCTGTAATTCGTCCTTCGCTAATATCGGAATGAGCCTGGACCGGACTGCTTTTCAGGAGACATTAAATGATCTTCTGTTTAACAAAGAGCTGCCATTGACACTGAATTATGCCAGAAGTTCAGCGCTGGTATCCGATGATACTCCTCCGGCGGAAATGATGCAGACCTCCATCGGTCAGGGTAAGACACAGATTACTCCTATGCATCTGAACATGATCACCTGTGCCATAGCCAACAACGGAGTCCTCATGAAACCGTACGCGATCGATCACGTGGAGAATGATGAAGGAACTGTCATTAAAAGTTTTAAACCCAGCGAATACGGCAGTCTGATGTCAGAAGAAGAGTCTGCGATTCTCAGACAACTGATGACTGATGTGGTCCAGGAGGGTACCGCGTCCAAGTTAAAAGGACTTGAATATACCGCAGCCGGAAAAACAGGTTCCGCGGAATATAATAATATTAAAGGTGACAGTCATGCATGGTTTACCGGATTTGCTCCTGCAGAAGATCCGGAAGTGTGTGTAACCATTATTGTGGAAGGTGCCGGCAGCGGCGGAGATTACGCCGTGCCCATTGCAAGACGTATTTTTGACGCGTACTTCAGCGAAAAACAGTAATCGGAGGTTAAGGAACATGATTGAGGCTATCAGCTGCGGCGGAGTCGTAATATTTCGCGGAAAGATTTTACTGCTCTATAAGAATATCAAAAACAAATACGAAGGCTGGGTTCTTCCGAAAGGAACGGTGGAACCCGGTGAGACCCATGAAGAGACCGCATTGAGAGAAGTATTGGAAGAGAGCGGTTCCCGGGCATTTATCGTGGACTACGTCGGTAGAAGTGAATATTCATTTACCGTACCGGAGGATGTGGTAGCAAAAGAGGTTCACTGGTATCTTATGAGTACCGACAGTTATTACAGTAAACCGCAGAGAGAAGAATATTTTGCGGATTC
>OHHI01001134.1_pt1 | contig 10779 bp, 10 predicted proteins | sample 1568001 | NCBI WGS metagenome assembly OHHI01 (sample SAMEA3879506, study PRJEB24766) | human gut metagenome | biome: human-associated habitat; feature: feces | place: USA | collected 1985/1987
GCGTTCATTTTTTGCGGGAGGACTCCAACGCTCATTTTGAAGACCTTTTGCGGCACGCCGATCATTTTTGGTCTCTGGGCGGGGAGACTACCTTGTGTCTGGGCTCTGATTACGATGGCACCGACGTGCCGCCGGAGCTGGACGGCATTGAAAAAATGCAGGACCTTTACGAGCTTTTTTTAAAACATAATTACAAGGAAAGCCTCGTGAATTCCCTGTTTTTTGATAATGCCTCTAAATTTTTTGCTACGCTTTGACAGTATGCCCGTTGTGGTATAGAATAAGGCTATCAGAGTAGAATTCACCTTCATGGAACGGCCGATAAAATATAGAAGAAAGAGGGAACACAATGAAGTATAACAGTACGAGAAACCGCTCTGTTTCCGTATCCGCCGCCCAGGCTATCGCCCAGGGAATTTCCGCACTGCTGTGTCTGGTCTATATCATTCTGAAGTTCGATATTCTCAAGCTTCAGAAGACGGATTTCGCGCCGGATGTTTCCATGATGCAGCGTCTGTTGTCCATTGGTGTGCCGATGGGACTGCAGTATTCCATCACGGCGATCGGAAGCGTTATCTTACAGAGTGCGGTCAACTCCCTTGGCTCTCATGCGGTTGCCGCAATGACAGCCGGAAGCAAGATCGGAATGTTTTTCTGCTGCCCGTTTGATGCGTTGGGTTCTACGATGGCAACCTATGGCGGTCAGAATGTCGGGGCAAAAAAACTGGACCGTGTCTCAGGAGGTTTAAAGGCGGCGTCCATTCTCGGATGTGCGTATGCGGTGCTGGCATTTGTCATTATGATCTTTTTCCGTGGGGCGCTGGCAGGCTTCTTTGTCGGAGAGGCAGAGCCGGAAGTCGTTTCCAATGCAGGACTGTTTTTGCTGATCAACAGTGCATTCTATATCCCATTGGCATTTGTCAACATCGTGCGCTTCCTGATCCAGGGAATGGGCTACAGCAAATTTGCTATTTTGGCGGGTGTGTTTGAGATGGTTGCAAGAACGTTAGTCGGATTTGCGTTTGTGCCTGTTTTCGGCTACGTGGCAGCGTGCTTTGCAAGCCCGGTGGCATGGATCTTTGCGGATGCATTTTTATTCCCGGCATATTTCCATGTCCTGAAAAAGACGAAGAAGATGTTGTACAAGTAAAAAATAACTGCGAAACTTCCCACCAGAGTAGAGCAAATTGTGAAAAATTGAACAATGTAATTAAAAACGAAAGGATTCAGTATGAGTATTTTAAACGTGGAACACCTGACACACGGATTTGGTGACAGGGCAATTTTTAATGACGTGTCTTTCCGGCTTTTGAAGGGAGAACACATCGGATTAGTCGGCGCCAACGGCGAGGGAAAATCCACATTTATGAATATCGTGACCGGAAAGCTTATGCCGGACGAGGGAAAAGTGGAATGGGCGAAAAACGTCCGTGTCGGTTATCTCGACCAGCACTCCACACTGACCAAAGGCATGACAATCGAGAGTGTGTTAAAATCGGCGTTCGCATGGTTGTTTGAACTCGAAGAAAACATGAACCAAATTTGTGACAGGCTTGGTGAGGCAGAACCGGACGAGATGGATGCGATGATGGAGGAACTCGGAGTCATACAGGATACACTCACCATGCATGATTTTTACATCATTGATGCGAAGGTGGAGGAAGTGGCGAGAGCGCTCGGTCTGCTTGATCTCGGACTGTCCCATGATGTCACGGATTTAAGCGGCGGACAGCGTATGAAAGTTCTTCTGGCAAAGCTTTTGCTGGAAAAACCGGACATTCTTCTTTTAGACGAGCCGACGAACTATCTTGACGCAGAGCACATCGCGTGGTTGAAACGTTATCTGCAGGAGTATGAGAATGCGTTTATCTTAATCTCTCACGATATTCCGTTTTTGAATGACGTTGTGAATATTATTTACCATATGGAAAATCAGCGTCTGGACCGGTATGTCGGGGATTACGATAAGTTTCAGGAAGTCTATGAGGTGAAAAAGTCCCAGTTAGAGGCAGCTTACCGCAAACAGCAGCAGGAGATCAGTGAGTTAAAGGATTTTGTCGCCCGGAACAAAGCGCGTGTTGCCACAAGAAATATGGCAATGTCCCGCCAGAAGAAGTTAGACAAAATGGATGTCATTGAGCTTGCTGCCGAGCGTCCGAAGCCGGAATTTAATTTCAAACTCGGAAGAACACCGGGACGCTATATTTTCGAGACGAAAGACCTTGTGATCGGATATGACGAACCGCTGTCAAAACCGTTAAATATCTCCATGGAGCGTGGACATAAAATCGCACTTGTCGGCGCCAATGGAATCGGTAAGACGACACTGTTAAAGAGTATTTTAGGATTGATCCCATCGCTTGGCGGTTCTGTGGAACTCGGCGAGAATCTGGAGATCGGATATTTTGAGCAGGAGATCAAAGGCGAGAACAGGAACACCTGTATCGATGAGATCTGGGAAGAATTCCCGTCTTTCAGCCAGTACGAAGTGCGTTCTGCCCTTGCAAAATGCGGACTTACGACCAAACATATCGAAAGCCTCGTCCGCGTGTTAAGCGGTGGAGAGCAGGCAAAAGTAAGACTCTGCAAATTGATCAATAAATCGACGAATGTTCTGCTCTTAGACGAGCCGACCAACCATCTGGATGTCGACGCGAAGGATGAATTAAAGCGCGCGTTGCAGGAATACCGCGGCAGTATCCTTCTGATCTGTCATGAACCGGAATTCTATCAGGATATTGTCAATGAAGTGTGGGACTGCTCGAAGTGGACAACAAAGATTTTGTAGTATAAAAATAAGCATAATGAAAAGGAAAAACATTGACATTTTCATCACAAAGTATTATCTTGATGTCAGTAATAATTCCTATTATTAGATGATAAAAACATATGGAGGCCATTATGAAAGATACCTATATTTCAGAAGCAGTAAAGTATATTGGAGCAGACGACACCACTTTAGATTTATTCGAGAGCCAGTATCAGATCCCAAACGGAGTTTCTTATAATTCCTATGTGATCCTGGATGAAAAAGTAGCGGTTATGGATACCATCGATGAGCGGAAAACAGATGAGTGGTTCGCAAATCTTGAGAATGTGTTAAATGGAAGAACGGTAGACTATCTTGTCATTTCCCATTTAGAGCCGGATCATGCGGCAAATATCAAACGTGCGGCAGACAAATTCCCACAGGCACAGCTTGTGCTGAGTGCAAAAGCAAAAGCGATGCTGCCACAGTTTTTTGATATTGCACATTTGGAAGAGCGCTGCCTTGTGGTAAAAGAGGGTGATACATTAGAGCTTGGAACACACAAACTGCATTTTGTGATGGCACCGATGGTACACTGGCCGGAAGTTATGGTGGAATACGAAGAGACGGAAAAAATTCTTTTCTCCGCAGACGGATTCGGAAAATTCGGTGCATTGAGCGCAGAAGAAGAGTGGACAGACGAGGCGAGAAGATACTTTATCAATATCGTTGGAAAATACGGTGTGCAGGTTCAGACACTGCTCAAAAAAGCTGCAGCATTAGACATTCAGACGATTTGTCCATTACATGGTCCGATTTTGAAAGACAACCTTGGTTTTTATATCGGAAAATATCTTACATGGAGCAGCTACGAGCCGGAAGAGGACGGCGTTTTAGTTGCCTGCGCATCCATTCATGGAAATACAAAAGCAGCCGCTGAAAAAATGGTAGAAGTACTCCGCGTAAATGGAGCATCCAAAGTAGTATTTATGGATCTGACCAGAGATGATATGGCAGAGGCAGTTGCAGATGCTTTCCGCTATGGAAAAATCATCCTTGCGGCAGCTTCCTATGATGCATGTGTGTTCCCTCCGATGGAAGATTTCCTGCACCGCCTTGCACATAAGAATCTCCAGAAACGTACTTTCGGACTGATCGAGAACGGTTCCTGGGCGCCTTGCGCAGCAAAAGGCATGAAGGGTATTCTCGAGGGTATGAAAGAGGTAAACATATGTGAGAATGTTGTGAGCATCAAATCCACAATGAAAGACACAGATGTTGCCAAAATGGAAGAACTCGCAAAGGAAATCCTTGCATAAAACTGGTACAAATTTACAGAAGTATATCTTAAAAAATATTTCGTTGACAATCGCAAAAAGGACATATATACTAGAAAATAATAGGGGTTAATGGGTTGGAGGTAGTGATTATGAAGTGTCCTTTTTGCAGCAGCGAAAACACAAGAGTCATTGACTCAAGACCGGCAGATGATAATAATTCCATCCGCCGGAGAAGACTTTGTGATGATTGTGGGAAGAGATTTACGACATACGAGAAAGTGGAGACCATTCCACTCATCGTCATTAAGAAGGATAATGCCCGTGAACAGTATGATCGTTCCAAGATCGAAGCCGGTGTATTAAGAGCATGCCATAAGAGACCGATTTCTGTGAATCAGATCAATCAGCTTGTCGATGAAGTTGAAACAGAGATCTTTAACAGAGAGGAAAAAGAAATCCCAAGTACATTGATCGGAGAGATCGTAATGGATAAGATCAAGAATCTCGATTCCGTTGCATATGTACGTTTTGCATCTGTTTACCGTGAATTTAAGGATGTGAATACTTTTATGAGCGAATTGAAAAAGATGCTTGATAAATAGGGGTTAAGTTCTAAAACAGATTTGTCGATATTATATCATGAAGAACAGAGTTGCGTTTATAGTAGCGAAGCTCAGCATTGAATGTTCATGATATTGTTTTAGTGGAGAAGATTGTATGAATATATCGGGGATCCGCACAGGCGCGGGATTTTATGATTACAATTCCATAAAGATAAATGAAGTTCGAAGCCAGCAGATTCAGGAGGCAAGGGAGAGCGAGCAGATACCGGTAACAGGTACTGTGGAACAGAATGACAGTACGGATGCAAAAGTCGAACAGATACCGGCAGCACAGAAAGAAGATTACGGAGTTGCCGATTTTAATGCAAAATATCAGCCCGATGCGTCTTACGATTTGAAAGGCGTCGACAGTGATATTTCAAAGCTGGATGTGGAAAAAGCATTGTCAGATTTGAAAAAAGATCAGGTATTGCAGCAGTATCAGTTCTTTGTTGGTGACGATGCGTTTGCATCTACGGAGAAGCTGAAACAGGTAAGAGAAGAAGAAAACTTCTGGTTATAAATGATTTATGATACCGTATGAAATTCATACGGTATTTTTCTGCGAAAAAGAAAGTGAAAAGGACAAACATTCATGTTGGAAAAATTTTATCCCGGAGAATATTTAGATTCCACATATGTGATTGATTTTGACAGACTCTATGAGGAGGGCTATCGTGGAATCATTTTTGATATTGATAATACACTGGTGCCGCATGGTGCACCGGCAGACGAGCGGGCATGTGCCTTGTTTGCGCATTTAAAGGAACTGGGCTTTCAGTGTATGCTGTTGTCCAACAACAAAGAACCGCGTGTAAAAATGTTCAATGATGCGGTACATGTTTCTTATATTTATAAGGCAGGAAAGCCGAAACCGGGCAATTACCGCAGGGCAATGCAGGAGATGGGAACGGATGCCACGAATACCATTTTCGTCGGTGATCAGATCTTTACGGATGTTTACGGTGCCAATCTTGCCGGGATCAGAACTATTCTGGTGAAACCGATCCATCCGAAAGAGGAGATCCAGATCGTATTAAAACGGTATCTGGAAAAAATTGTTTTATTTTTCTATGCCAGATACCGGAAGAAGCAAAACAGGTAAATAACGGCATCAGACCGTACAGATAGAAAGAAAAAGGAGTCATTAAAAATGAAAATCGCAATTGGAAACGATCATGCAGCAACAGAATTGAAATTTATCATCATGGACTATGTGAAAAGTCTTGGACACGAAGTTGTAAATTTTGGAACAGATGGCAATGAGAGCTGTAATTACCCGGAGTTCGGAGAGAAAGTAGGACGTGCAGTTGTAGGCGGCGAGGCTGACTGCGGAATACTGATCTGCGGTACCGGAGTAGGAATCTCCATCGCAGCAAATAAGGTAAACGGTGTCCGCGCAGCAGTATGTTCCGACTGTGCAACTGCAAGACTGGTAAAAGAGCATAATAATGCCAATATTATTGCATTTGGCGCGCGTATTGTCGGAAGCGAGCTTGCAAAAGACATTGTAAAAGCATATTTAGATGCAGAATTTCAGGGTGGAAGACATCAGACAAGAATTGATATGATCCACGAAATTGAGACAAGAAACTAGAAAATATGGGAAAAAGATAGCTTTTTATTCAGAGAAACATGGTGTTTCCACAAAAAAAGCTTGAAAAGTGTGGCTATTTATTATAAAATAGAAAAATCAGAGAGCCTTGTGCTCGTACGCAATTTTTTAAGGAGGAAGTTTGAATGATTTCAGCAGGCGATTTCAGAAATGGTATCACTATTGAATTAGAAGGTAACATTTATCAGATTATCGAATTCCAGCATGTTAAACCAGGTAAAGGTGCAGCATTTGTAAGAACTAAGTTAAAGAATATTAAGAGTGGTGGTGTAGTTGAGAAGACATTCCGTCCAACAGAGAAATGTCCTCAGGCACGTATCGAGAGAAAAGATTATCAGTACTTATATGCTGATGGTGATTTATATTACTTCATGGACGTTGAGACTTACGACCAGATTGCATTATCCAAAGATGATATCGGTGATGCATTAAAATTCGTAAAAGAGAACGAGATGGTTAAGTTATGTTCTCACAACGGAAGCGTATTCTCCGTAGAGCCACCTCTCTTCGTAGAGTTAAAGATTACAGATACAGAGCCAGGATTCAAAGGCGATACAGCTACAGGTGCTACAAAACCAGCAGTTGTTGAGACTGGTGCAACTGTATATGTTCCATTGTTCGTTGAGCAGGATGATGTGATCAAGATTGATACACGTACAGGTGAATACTTATCACGTGTTTAATGCGGACAAGTAGTTTTTCATGACGATTCATAACAGACAACCCCGGAAGTTTATATTTCCGGGGTTTTTCTTGTGCATTTTTTGTATATTTCTGTGTTTTTTTGCGTGAAACTTGACTTTCCATGAGCAGGATTCTAAAATAAAAGCTAAGAAAAAAAAGACAAGCTGTTCCGTGTATAGAAAAAAGCACCGGACAGGACAAGGGGGAAATCGCAATGAAGATTTTAAACGGTAAAGTATTTGAAAATGGAAAATTCGTTGAGAAGGAAGTAGCGACAGATGGCAGCTTTTTCGCAGCAGATTCCGGCGATGGAAAGGAAATCGACGCAGCGGGCTGTTATGTGATCCCGGGACTGATCGATATTCATTTTCATGGTTGCGCAGGAGTCGATTTCTGTGACGGAACCGTAGAGGCGATGCGCCACATGGCAGAGTATGAGCTGCAAAATGGTATCACTTCCATTCACCCGGCAACGATGACATTGTCGGAGGAGGAACTGACGACGATCAGCAAAGCTGCAAAAACATTCCATGAGGAGCAGAAAGCGGATGAGACACTGCTTACAAAAGAGGCTGAGTTAGTCGGAATTTATATGGAAGGACCTTTTATTTCCATGGAGAAAAAAGGTGCTCAGAATCCATTATATGTGCATAAACCTGACGCGGAGATGTTCCGCAGGCTGCAGAAGGAGGCGGACGGATTATACCGTGTCTGCGTTGTGGCACCGGAAGAACCTGGAGCAATGGAATTTATTGACAGCGTAAAAGGAGAAGTGCGCGTGTCAGTGGCACACACAACCGCCGATTATGATACTGCAAAGGAAGCATTTGAACATGGTGCGAGACAGGTGACACATCTTTACAATGCAATGCCTCCATTTACCCACAGGGCACCGGGCGTGATCGGAGCAGCCTGTGATAATGAAAATGTTATGGTTGAGATGATCTGCGATGGTGTACATTTGCATCCATCCACCATCCGCACGAGTTTTAAGATGTTTGGAAAAGACAGGATTATCCTGATCAGTGACAGTATGATGGCAACCGGTAAGCCGGATGGAATCTATTCTCTGGGAGGACAGGAAGTTCAGGTACATGGCAATAAGGCAACCCTGACAGTGGACGGTGCGATCGCAGGATCTGTAACCAACTTATTTAACTGCATGAAGTTCACAGTCAAAGAAGCAGGACTTCCATTTGAGGAGGTTGTGGCATGTGCAACAGAGAATCCTGCAAAAGCAGTTGGACTGTGGGAGAAATATGGAAGTATCGACAATGGCAAATATGCCGACTGTGTGATCGTGGATGAAGATTTTAACATCAGACAAATTGTAAAGCATGGAAAGACCGTTTTGTAGAACTTGTAAATTTTTATAGGAACAGAGAAAAGGGGCAGTCTGGAGATTATCCGGAACTGCCCTTTTTCATCAGGCGGTAGAGCCAGAGCAAAGCAAGGACGCAAAGCGCGATCTGACTGATTAAAAGGCCGGTCAGGTAACCTCTGATACCGATAACCGGGATCAGAAATACAATAAAAAGGATACGGATCAGGCAGGAGAAAAGGTTTAAAAACAGAGTGATGCCAGGTTTTCCAAGTCCGTGGAAAATACTGTTTAACGTGCTTCCGAGATAAAGAAACGGGCAGATCCAGCTCATTGTAACGATAAAAGTGGCACTGAGCGCATTTTTGAAAATAAAGTTGCCGATAAAATCACCGAGAACCAAAAGTCCGATCGTGCAGAGCAGACCGAGCAAGAGACAGGACTCAGTTGTTTTTATAATAGATTCCCGGATGAGTCTGTCATTGTGTTTCGCCTGGGCTTCGGAGACGACCGGAAGCAGAAGGACGGAGATGGAATTGGTCAGGACGGTTGGAAACATGATGATGGCAAATGCCATTCCGGTCAGGATGCCATAGATACTGAGCGCGTCAGAGGAACTGTATCCAAACAATTTTAGCTGGTATGGTATAAGCAGATTTTCGATAGTTGTAAATAAATTAAGCGTCAGGCGGTTGAGCGTCAGAGGAAACGACATGGTAAGCAAAGACCATGTCGTTTTTCTTATATTGCCTTTACAGGCTCCAAAACCGATAAAGCTTAAGGAGACAAGCATTCCTGCAAATTCACCAAGTACAAGCCCCCACACGGCGTCAGAGATGGCAATGGATCGGCCGTTACTCTGTGCAACGAGATAAATCAGATAGACACCCCCGACACGCGCTGACTGCTCTGCAAGCTGGGAGAGAGACGGCACAAGCGCTTTTTTTAATCCGTAATAATAACCGTTAATGCAGGAGTGGATACTGCACGGAACATAACAGAATGACAGTATTTTGATCAGCGGGGCGCAGCGCGTTTCCTGCAGAAACGAGCCTGCGATAAATTCAGAATGATTCCACATAAAAAGGCCGGTAAAAACAGACAGGCATACAGACAGAATCAGTCCGATCAGCAGATAAAATCTGGCTCCTGCAGGATTTTGCTTCCCAATCTCACTGGATACAAATCTTGAGACAGATGTCTGGATTCCGGCAGAGGTCAGGGAAAAACAAAGAGCCATAACAGGAAAAATCAGCTGGTAAATTCCGAGACCTTCTGCACCAATTGTGCGTGAGAGGAATATCTTATAGAAGAAACCAATGAAACGGGAGAGTATGCCGGCTGCTGTGAGCAGCAGGGTTCCGGTAAATAAAGTTCTTTTTACAGATAGATTTTTTGACATTTGACCTCCCGGGATTCAAATTTCTGGACACCGAATGAGTGCGTTTGGAAGTGCCAGATTCATCAATTTAGTATATGAGAGAAGTGAGGAGAAAATGAGTAAACAGATTTATCTGGATAATGCGGCGACAACTCAGATGTCTGATGCTGTAAAACAGGCGATGGAACCTTATTTACAGGAAAATTATGGAAATGCATCCACAGCCTACAGTATCGGTGAAGATGCGGGAAGAGAATTGGAAAAATCGAGGGAAGTCATTGCGGCAACCCTGCATGCAAAAACCTCAGAGATTTATTTTACATCAGGCGGTTCGGAGTCTGATAACTGGGCAGTAAAAAATATTGCAGCCGCCTGTAAGAAAAAAGGGCGGCATATTATAACAACCAACATTGAGCATCACGCCATTTTGAATTCCTGCGAGTATCTGGAAAAACTGGGATATGATGTTACTTATCTGGAAGTAGATGGGGATGGATTGATTTCGCCGGAACAGGTAATGGATGCTATAAGACCGGATACAACGTTGATTTCCGTGATGTTTGCCAATAACGAAGTCGGAACGATCGAACCAATTTATCAGATTGGAAAAATTGCGCGCGAAAAACAGATTTTATTCCATACAGATGCTGTGCAGGCGTATGCGCAGATACCACTTTCGGTAAATTATTATCCAGTCGATCTGCTGAGCGCAAGTGCACATAAATTTCATGGACCGAAGGGCGTTGGTTTTTTGTATATCCGTGATGGCATTGATATCCCATCTTTTATCCATGGCGGAAGTCAGGAGAGAGGAAAACGTGCCGGTACGGAGAATGTAGCCGGAATTGTAGGAATGGCAAAAGCAGCTGAGATCGCTTATGCAAACATGAGAAAAAGAGTGCAAAAAGAGATCATGCTCCGCAATTATCTGATCGAGCGTGTGATGCATGAAATTCCGGATGCAAAATTGAATGGACATCGCAGTATCCGGTTACCGGGAAATGTGAATTTTAGTTTTAAAGGACTTGAGGGGGCATCGCTGTTGATTTTGCTGGACGAAGATGGAATCTGTGCATCAGGTGGTTCCGCATGTAATACAGGTGAAGAACGGATTTCTTATGTGATCAAGGCATTGGGAGTGCCGGAA
>OHHI01001147.1_pt1 | contig 10671 bp, 9 predicted proteins | sample 1568001 | NCBI WGS metagenome assembly OHHI01 (sample SAMEA3879506, study PRJEB24766) | human gut metagenome | biome: human-associated habitat; feature: feces | place: USA | collected 1985/1987
AGGCCCCCTTTTGCTTCAGACTTCACGGAACGCTTCAATGCGATAGCTCCCGTCCGGGCGCACTTCCAGCGTCAACTCATCGTGCGTTCCTTCGCCGTTCTCGCCGCGCGGCGCGCTCCACAGCCGGATGCTGTCGCCGTACTGCTCACCGCCCACCGGAATAAAGGATCCGGGGCCAAAGTCGCTCGTAAACTCATAGAATGCGTCATACTGCGCAAGGTATATCGCGTCCTCCTGATCGCGCAGATCGTCCACTGTGATATCCGCCCACTGCATCAAAAGCGCGGAAACGTCACTCTTGGGCATGCGCCGCACGGGGACCGCCCAGTCATCCGGCACCTTGAACCTCTCCGCATCCTCTATTCCCAGCGTGTCGAGTACAGCGTGGAATTCCTCCACGTCCGCGTCTCCCAACGTGGTGCTGAGCGGACAGTACCGCAAAAATTCTGCAAGGTCGATATCGCGCGGATCGTCGTAATGCGAGGTGAAAAAGCAGCTCACCGGCGTCGAGGTCGTATAGCGGTACTCTCCCGTTGTCTCATCCGTCACATCGGCAGTGGAGGCAAACAACTCCTTAAATTCTTCGATCTGCGTCTCCGTCAGCGGCGTCGTATCATCCTCAGGTCCACCGTCCGATTTGTCATCATTCGCTCCCGCGCAGCCAAACAGCGCCAGTGCGCACACGCAGGCGAGCAAAAAGGCAAATAATCTCTTCATCGTTTCTCTCCTTTTCATTTTTGCATCATTTGTTTTTTACTGCCGTCGCGCCAGCTTTACTCTTATAGGCTTATAGGCTGTTCACCGTGCCGAGGAAGAGCGGCAGACCGTCCACGCCGGTGATCATAAAGGCAAACGGCCGGTTCAGATTCATCTCCACCACTGGAAGCTCTTCGGGCATGGCGGCGGTGGCATCCGCCGTGACGGCCGTGAACGCCGCGGCCTCGCAACCCTTTTCGTCCACCTTGACGCGCGCGGCGTGCTGCACCTGCGTCACGGCGACGCTCTCGTCGAACTTGTCTTTGTCGACGAGGGGCGAGAAGTCCGCCTTGTTGAAGTCGAACACATCCGTGACGCCCATCGCCTTGAGCGCGTCGGTCAGCTCCAGATTGGAATCCACGTCGAACTTCGGCACGCTCCAGTGGATCTCCGCACTCGGCAGCGCAGCGTCCATGTCGTAGGCCATCAGTCCGCCCACGACCTCACCATTGGCAAGCAGGCTCTCGAGCGTCGTCCCCTCATCCGGCAGCAAAAAGCGCATCGACTGCCCGCCGCGGAAGCCGAGCTCCGCCACGGTGTAGTCGTCGCATCCTTCCAGAATTCGTCGCGCCACTGGTCCTTAAAATAGAGCGTCGTCAAAAGGAGCATCACGGTCTCGGGCTTCGTCTGGATCTCGCCCGCCGCGTCCTGCAAGAGATTGCCCGTGTTCTCATTGATCCATTCGCCGATGGCCTTGTCCGTCTTCTCATCTCCCATCGGGGCGGAGAACGTCGAAGCAAGGTACTGCTCGGCGAGAAGTCGCAGCGTCTCTTCATTATAGGGGACGTTCTCATTCAGCCACACAGAGCTGCCGAGCAGCGTCTTTCCCGTCGAGGTCTCGCCGTAGAGATTGCGCCAGACATAGTTGCCCGCAGCGCGCGGCGCATCGGTATTTTCAAGGCCTAAAAGCGACAAGAGCTGTGCGCGGCTGTCGCCGTCCGTCGTCTCGCTGAGCATCGCAAAGGCGAGATACAGGTTTGCGGGCGAGAGAACGGTGTTCTCCTCCGCCGAAAGCAGCGTGCCCGTCTCCTGTGTGAAGTGCAGGAATGCCGCGGGGTAGCTCGTGCCCTTGCTGCGCAGCGCCTTGAGCGCATCGTAATAGGCATTGCTGCGCGCGTCCCAGTCCTCCCAGATCTTCTCCTGCGCCTTTTCGTAGGCGTCCGCGCCCATCTTGTCATAGTCGATGGTGCTGAATGCCTCGTCAAGCTCACTCTCGTTCGGCATGGCGGGCAGCACGGGATAGTCCGCCGTCTTCACGGCGAGGTCCTGCAAATACTGCGCGGCAATGGGGTCTTTTTTCACATTGTCCTCCTCTTTTTCATTTCGGATCGTCGTCCCGTTGTCTCCGCAGGCGGCGAAGGACAGGACCATCGCCGCGGCGAGCAGCAGCGTTAAGAATCGTTTCATGTCGGATGTACCTCCGTTTCGGGATTTGTTATATTAGACGGCGCAGATGGAAAAAAGTTCCCGTTTTGTCAAAAATAGCATGCCGCCCTTTTACGAAACGGGCGAATGTGGTATACTTTCAAAAATATTTTCTCTTTTGTGTAACGCAAACGGCAAAAAAGTTGTCTTTTCCCCATGATGGCAGACAACAGAAAGGAGCGAACCTATGGACGACCATGAGATCGTCGACCTCTACTGGCAGCGGGACGAGCACGCCATCGAAGCCACCGCCGCCAAATACGAAAGCTATTGCATGAAAATTTCGCAAAACATTTTATCCGACCGCGCCGACAGCGAGGAAAACGTCAACGACACGTACTTACACGCCTGGCAGGCCATGCCGCCGCAAAAGCCTGCGATCCTGTCTGCCTTTCTCGGCAAGATCGCGCGCAATCTGGCGCTGAACCGCTATAAGGCGAGGTCGGCGCAGAAGCGTCAGGGCGACGCCTTCGCGCTCTCGCTCGACGAGCTGGACGACTGCGCACCCGCCCTGTCCTCGCCCGACGACGAGGCCACGGCAGCAGAGCTCGGCCGCAGCATCAGCGCGTTTCTGCGCACGCAGAGCGAAGAGGTGCGCAGCATGTTCATCCTGCGCTACTTCTACTGCGAACCGGTCGAAGCGCTGGCCGCGCGCTTTCACTGCGGCGAGAGCCGCATCAAAACCACGCTCCTGCGCACGCGCAGAAAGCTCAAGGAGCATCTCATCAAGGAGGGATACTGTGAAGCATGAAGTTCTGACCCGCGCCATAGGCGAGCTCGACGATGAGCTCATCGCGGACGCCTACGCCTACAAGCCGCGCAAACGGTACGCCCTCCCGCGTTTTCTTGCCGCTGCGGCGTGCCTTGTGCTCGTGCTGGCCGCCGCCCTGGCGATGACGCGCGACACCTTACCGGCTGAGATCAAGGTCGAAGGCGCAGCGCTCTCCTCAATCCCCATTCCCATCAGTCAGCCCGCAGCGATGGCGCTCGACGCGCGCGACAGTCTGAGCGGCCCGCTCAGTCCGATGCTCACCATCGAGAGCAAATCGGGCGAGGCCGTGACCGTTACGGTGTCGGATGGCGTGCTGATCCAGCCTCTTTACTCGCTGCAGGAGGAGTTCACCTCCTACACCGTCTCCGGCAAGGTGCAGCTTTGCTGGATCATCGAAGAGCCGGACACGGGTACGGTTTACACGCTCTCTCTCGACGGCGCGCCCGCCGTCACGCTGCGCTACGACGAGGCCAACGGCTATTGGGCCGCCGCGCGGGCGTAAGCATCCCATTCCACATTACTATTGACAACACACAACATTTTGGAGGTAAATTCCCATGAAAAAGTTTCTCACCCTGCTGCTGGCCGCAGCGATGACTCTCTCCCTCGCCGCCTGCGGCAGCAAGACGGATGACAATAGCGGCAATAACAGCCAGCCCGCGAGCGCTCTCGAGCTGCTGAACGCCGTATGGGCCAACTACAGCGACGACGACAAGTTCCCTGCTGCCGGCGGCGACTTTGATGAGGCGAATATGACCGAGGACGCACCCGGTAACTTCTCCGTCGAAGACGGAGACGCACTTGACTACTCTCTCTCCTTCCCCGCCGCGGACGCAGGCAAGCTCTCCGACGCCGCGTCCCTCACCCACATGATGAACGCCAACACCTTCACCGCGGGCGCGTTCCATGTTGCGAGCTCTTCCGACGTTGACAGTGTCGTCTCCGACCTCAAGGACAACATCATGAACCGCCAGTGGATGTGCGGCTTCCCCGACAAGCTTGTCATCCTGACGCTCGGCGACTATGTCATCTCCTGCTACGGCGCGGAGGACCTTGTCGACCAGTTCAGCGAAAAAGTCACCGAGGCCTTTACCGATGCTGCCGTCGTCTGCGACGAGGCCATCGCCTGATTTGACCTTCTGAAAGGCGGAGAAGTTTATGCTCTTTTCCAGCGTTCCCTTTCTCTTTTACTTTCTGCCTGCGGCGCTGCTGATCTACTTTGCAGCGCCGCGGCAGCTGAAAAACGCGGTGCTGCTGCTCGCAAGCCTCTTTTTCTATGCCTGGGGCGAGCCGAAATATATGCTGCTCATGCTCGTCTCCATCGTGCAGGGCTATGGTTTCGGCCTGCTGATTGAAAAGCACCGCGGGCAAAAGGCGTCGAAGGTCTTTCTGACGCTCTCGATCCTTGTGAGCCTTGGGCTTCTCGGCTATTTTAAGTACGCGGACTTTTTTCTCTCCAGCGTCAACGCCGTCACGGGGCTTTCCCTGCCGCTTTTGAAGCTGAGCCTGCCCATCGGAATCAGCTTCTACACCTTTCAGGTATTGAGCTACGTCATCGACGTCTACCGCGGCGAAACGGCGGCGCAGAGGAATTTCATCGACCTCGCCGCCTATGTTTCGCTCTTCCCCCAACTCATCGCGGGGCCGATCGTACGGTATTCCGACGTCGCCGCGGAGCTCAAAAGCCGCACGCACAGTGTCTCCGCCGCGGCGGAGGGCGTGCGCCGCTTTACGGTCGGCTTTGCCAAGAAAATTCTGCTCGCCAACCAGTTCGGCGCGCTCGCGAGCGCCTACAAGTCGACGCAGGACGCGAGCGTCCTCTTCGTCTGGCTCTACGCGCTCGCGTTTCTGCTCCAAGTCTATTTCGACTTTTCGGGCTACAGCGACATGGCCATCGGCCTCGGGCGGATGCTGGGCTTCCACTTCCCTGAAAACTTCAACTACCCCTACATTTCCGCAAGCATCACGGAGTTCTGGCGCAGGTGGCACATGTCGCTTGGCTCGTGGTTCCGCGACTACCTCTATATCCCTCTCGGCGGCAGCCGGAAGGGTAAGGCGCGTCAGCTGTTGAACATTCTGATTGTCTGGCTTGCAACGGGCCTGTGGCACGGGGCGGCGTGGACGTTCGTGCTGTGGGGACTGTGGTTCGCGGTCCTGCTGCTTCTTGAAAAGCTGGCGCTGCTGCCGGTGCTCGAAAAGCACCGCGTGCCCGGCCATGTGTACACGCTCTTTTTTGTCACACTCGGCTTCGTGCTTTTCGACGCAGACAGCGCCGCGCAGGCGGTCTCGCGCATCGGCGCGATGTTTGGTGCAGGCGGTCTGCCGCTATCGAGCGCACAGGCGGTCTACTATCTTAAAAGCTATGGCCCGCTGCTCGTGCTCGGTATCCTCTGCGCAACACCGCTGCCGAAGATGATCGTCGCAAAGCTGCGCAAATCCAAGGCCGCAGCGACAGCACTCGACGTGCTCGAGCCGCTCTGCGTGCTCATCCCCCTGCTGCTCGGCACGGCATTTTTAGTGGACGGGTCGTTCAACCCGTTCCTCTACTTTCGCTTTTAAGGAGGGCATCGCATGAATCGAAAAATCAAAGACGCCCTCACCCTCGGCATCGCGGCAGCGTTCGTGCTTATGTTCGCGCTGTGGAGCATTTGCAAGAGCGACGACGCCGTGTCGGAAAGCGAGCGCCGCCCGCTCAAGCAGTTCCCAACGCTGAACGTGGAAGAAGTACTCTCCGGACGCTTCCAGTCGAACTTTGAGAGCTACACGCTCGACCAGTTCCCGCTGCGCGACGAGCTCCGCACACTCAAGGCCCTGTCCGTCCGCGATTTATTTGGCGAGAAAGACAACAACGGCATCTACGTCGCGGACGGCTACGCCGCGAAGCTCGACGACACGATCCACGAGGATTCGCTCGACCACGCGGCCGACCGCTTCCGCTACGTGTACGAAACGTATCTCAAAGATACGGGCGTAAACGTCTACCTCTCCGTCATCCCCGACAAGAATTACTTTTTGGCCGCCGAAAACGGCTATCCCGTGATGGATTACGAGAAGTTCTTTGCGCTCATGCGCCAAAAGGTCGACTTTGCGGACTATATCGACCTGACGGGCACGCTGTCGCTCTCATCCTATTACCGCACCGACCTCCACTGGCGGCAGGAAATGCTTGCCCCCACGGCCAAGGCGCTGGCAGATGCGATGGGCGTCTCACTCACCGTGGACTTTACCGAGGTCACGCTCGATACGCCGTTTTACGGTGTGTACCGCGGGCAGTCGGCACTGCCAATGGAGCCCGACAGGCTCGCCTACCTCACAAACGATATCATTGGTAGCTGCCGCGTGTACGACTATGAAAGCGGCGCCTATCTCCCTGTCTACACGCTCGAAAAGGCGGACGGCAGCGACCCGTATGAAATTTTCCTCTCGGGCCCGAAGTCGCTGCTGCGCATCGAGAATCCGAATGCACAGGCGGAGCGCAGGCTCCTTGTCTTCCGCGATTCGTTTGCCGCGAGTTTGCTTCCGCTGCTTGCGGAGGGGTACAGCGAGATCACGCTTGCCGACATCCGCTACCTCTCCCCCTCAATGCTCGGAAAATTCATCGACTTTACCGCGCAGGACGTGCTGTTTCTTTACAGCACGAGCGTTCTGAACGACAGCTCGACCATCAAATGATTGCAAAAAGGGCGTGAGCGCCGTGACCGGCGTTCACGCCCTTTTTTCGTTCGGGACGAAAATTTTTTATTTATAACATAAGGATAAAAAACGCCCTCCCCTGCCGTTTCCGGCAAGGGCGGGTTCAGGCTAAATATAGCACAGCCGTTTTCTTCATGCAAGAAAAAGTTGCCGCACTTTCATAATTTCGTTCACACCGCACATCCCGTCCCACTAAAGTGAGGGGAAAGTTGGAAAAACAAAGTATTGACGCTGCTTGCCCCGATGAAGTATCATTACTTATCAAATTTTTTATTTCGAAACAGGAGGTCTGGATCATGAGTGAAGCGACTCGCATTCCCGAGCTTTTTGGCTCTCTGGTGTTCAATGAACGCACAATGGAGCAGTATGTGCCGCAGAGCGCCATGGACGTTTGGCGCGGCTGCTTAAAGAGCGGGCAGCCTCTTCCCCTTTCCGCGGCAAATGAGATCGCCGACGCGATGAAGACCTGGGCGCTGGAGCATGGCGCAACGCATTTCACGCACTGGTTCCAGCCCTTGAGCGGCGTGACGGCGGAAAAGCACGACAGCTTTATCAACAACGCCGGCGGCGGCCGCGTGATGATGGACTTTTCCGGCAAGGAGCTGGTGCGTGGCGAGCCCGACGCGTCCTCCTTCCCCAACGGCGGCCTGCGCGCCACGTTTGAAGCCCGCGGCTACAGCGCTTGGGACCCCACGGCGTTTGCCTTCATCAAAGATGGCAGCCTTTGCATCCCGACGGTGTTCTGCTCCTACAGCGGCGACGCGCTCGACAAGAAGACGCCGCTGCTGCGCTCCATAGCCGCGGTCGACCGCGCGGCGGTGCGCGTGCTCAAGTTATTTGGCGACGACGCGGAAAAGGTCACGCCGCAGATCGGCGCGGAGCAGGAGTATTTCCTCATCGACCGCGAGCTGTACTTAAAGCGCATGGACCTGCGCCTGTGCGGCCGCGCCCTGTTCGGCGCAAAGCCCCCGAAAGGTCAGGAGTTGGACGACCACTACTTTGGCGCGTTCCGTCCCCGCGTGGCCGCCTACATGAAAGAGCTCGATGAAGAGCTGTGGAAGCTCGGCGTGCTCTCCAAGACCAAACACAACGAGGTCGCCCCCGGCCAGCACGAGATGGCCCCCATCTACACCGACGCCAACACCGCGAGCGACCAAAACCAGCTCGTCATGGAGACGATGAAAAAGGTCGCCGAGCGCCACAACCTTGTGTGCCTGCTGCACGAAAAGCCCTTCGCGGGCGTCAACGGCTCGGGCAAGCACGTTAACTGGTCGCTCTCGACCGACACTGGCAAAAACCTCTTCTCCCCCGGCAAGACGCCGAGCCAGAACGCCGTGTTCCTGCTGGTGCTCGCCGCGTTCATCAAGGGCGTGGATGAGTATCAGGAGCTTCTGCGCTGCTCCGTCGCCTTCGCGGGCAACGATCACCGTCTCGGCGCGCAGGAAGCGCCCCCGGCTGTCATCTCCGTCTTCCTCGGCACCGAGCTTGAGGGCATCATCGATGCCATCGTCGGCGAAAACGACTACACCGCGCCCGAGCACAAGTCCCTGCGCATCGGCGTGGACGTGCTCCCCGCCATCCCGCAGGATACGACCGACCGCAACCGAACCTCGCCCGTCGCCTTCACCGGCAATAAGTTTGAGTTCCGCATGCCCGGCTCCTCGCAGTCCATCGCGGGCCCGGTCACGATCCTCAACACCATCATGGCCGAAGAGCTCGACGAATTCTACGCGCAGCTCAAGGACGCGCCGGACTTCACCGCCGCGCTCCACAAACTGATCCGCGACACGTTCTCCGCCCACCGCCGCATCATCTTCAACGGCAACGGCTATGAAGAGGCCTGGATCAAGGAGGCTGAAAAGCGCGGCCTTGCCAACCTGCACAACACCGCCGAGGCGCTGCCGACCTACATCCTGCCCAAGAACATTGATCTGCTGACGCGCCAGGGCGTTTACAGCAAGGAAGAAATTTTCTCCCGCCACGAAGTTCATATCGAGAAGTACTGCAAGGTCATCCGCATCGAGGCCGCGACGCTTGTTGACATGGTCCAGCACGGCATTCTCAACGCCGCTTCCGAATACGAAGCTACGCTGTGCAACACCATCGCCGCCAAGCGCGCCGCCGCGCCGGAGCTGACCTGCCACGTCGAATCCTCGCTCGCCAACGCCATCGGCTCGCTCAACGAGCAGCTGCTCGAAGAGACCATCGGCCTCAAGACGGCGCTCGAGACCGTCTCCGACGACGCAGAGCCCGAAACGCTCCTGCACTACTACCACGACGAGGTCGAAAAGCGCACGAACGACGTGCGCAAGACCGTCGACAAGCTGGAAGTGCTGACCGCGTCCAAGTATTGGCCGTATCCGACGTTCTGCGAATTACTCTTCTCCGTGTAAGTCAAAAAGGACGCTCTTTCGAGCGTCCTTTTTGAAGTGGAGTTTTGCTTTATCGCAGCAGTTTCATTTTTCTTTGACAGGGGAGGAAGAAAATCTATGAAGTACATTTTTGTCACCGGCGGCGTGGTGTCGGGGCTGGGCAAGGGCATCTGCGCGGCGTCGCTCGGGCGGCTCTTAAAGCAGTGCGGGCTGAAGGTCAAAAACCAGAAGTTCGACCCGTATCTCAACGTCGACCCCGGCACGATGAGCCCGTATCAGCACGGCGAGGTCTTCGTCACGGACGACGGCGCGGAGACCGACCTGGACCTCGGCCACTACGAACGCTTTGTCGACGAGGCGCTGGACGAGAAATCCTCCGTGTCCTCGGGCAAAATTTTCTGGAGCGTTCTCAACCGCGAGCGTCAGGGCGGTTATCTTGGCGGCACGGTGCAGATCATCCCGCATGTGACCGATGAGATCAAGCGCCGCATTTACGACATGGACGACGGCGAGACCGACGTTGCCATCTCCGAGATCGGCGGCACGGTCGGCGATATCGAGAGCCAGCCGTTTTTGGAGGCCATCCGTCAAGTCGCGGCCGAGCGCGGGCGCGAAAATGTGCTCTTCATCCACGTGCCGCTCATCGTAACCATCCCCGGCAGCGGCGAGCTCAAGAGCAAGCCCACGCAGCACTCGGTCAAAGAGCTCCTGAGCGAGGGAATCCAGCCGGACGTTCTCGTCGTGCGCACGGATGAGCCCATCACAGACGACATCCGCCGCAAGATTGCGCTCTTCTGCAACGTGGAGCCCGACTGCGTCATCCAGAACGCAACGGCGTCCACGCTCTACGAGGTGCCGTTGCTGCTTGAGCACGAGGGCCTTTGCCGCGTGGTGTGCCGCAAGCTGCACCTTGACTGCGGTGAACCTGACATGACCGAGTGGCGCGCGCTGGTCGACAAGATCCACGGCGTGCACCGTCATGTGCGCATCGCGCTCGTCGGCAAATACGTCGGCCTGCACGACGCCTATTTGAGCGTCGTTGAGTCGCTCTTCCACGCGGGCACGGCCTGCGACGCGAGCGTCGAAATTCAATGGGTCGACTCCGAAACGCTGACAAGCGACAACATCGCGCAGAAGCTCTGCGGGTGCAGCGGCATCTTAGTCCCCGGCGGCTTTGGCGACCGCGGCATCGAGGGCATGATCTTAGCCGCGCAGTACGCGCGCGAGCGCGGCATCCCGTACCTCGGCATCTGCCTCGGCATGCAGATCGCAGTCATCGAATTTGCGCGCCATGTGCTCTCATGGGACGACGCGACGAGCGCGGAGTTCTCCTCCACGACGGCGCATCCCGTCATCGCGCTCATGCCCGAGCAGGTCGGCGTGACGGCCAAGGGCGGCACGATGCGCCTTGGCAAGTACCCCTGCGTGCTCGAAGAGGGCTCGCTCTCCCGCGCGCTCTACGACGCGCCCGAGATCTGGGAGCGCCACCGCCACCGCTACGAGTTCAACAACGACTTCCGCGGCGACTTCACGGACGCCGGCATGCGCCTCGCCGGTCTCTCCCCCGACGGCACGCTCGTCGAGATCGTCGAATCGAAGAGCCACCCCTGGTTCGTCGGCGCGCAGTTCCACCCCGAATTCAAGAGCCGCCCC
>OHHI01001161.1_pt1 | contig 10596 bp, 9 predicted proteins | sample 1568001 | NCBI WGS metagenome assembly OHHI01 (sample SAMEA3879506, study PRJEB24766) | human gut metagenome | biome: human-associated habitat; feature: feces | place: USA | collected 1985/1987
TGACCGGATACTCTATAAATGCCGCGCCTCGTCAAAGAAGGTGGTAGGCGGTGGCATTCGTTATACGGTGCTGATCCGAGGCAGAGAATCCTATCTGTTTCAGGAAGGTAGTAAGTGGTTTGTTGAAGCGAAGGAGATTTGACGATGATTTTATCTCAGAAAAAAATCGAAGAAATTGCAGCAGCCGTGACGAAGGACTTTAACGAGTTCTTCTACGGAAATAACGTAGAAGATCCCCGGCGTATGGCGCGAGGGACACCGATTGACCAGTTTGCCAAGGATTACCTTGGCATGAATGTATCGTTTGCCCGTCTTTCTTCTGATGGGAGCATCTGCGGCCTGACCGCTTATGCGGACACTGAGTACATCGTGGAAGAACTGGGTGTAAAGCGAACCATCCCGCTCAGGAAGAATCAAATTCTTCTGGATGTCGGCTTTATTCAATGCGGACAAGTACACAAGCTCTGTGGCAAGAGGCGCTTTACCCTTGCTCATGAATGCGCCCACCAGATTTTGTTCCAGATGGAAAGCGAAGCCATGCAGTCAGCCTATGCTAAGAAATACTCAGCCCGTAGAGCATATTCGCTCCGGGACTTGAAGACCCGTGAGGACTGGAATGAGTGGCAGGCAAATGTTCTTGGTGCAGCGATCCTGATGCCGCAGAATGAGATAGACCTTGCCATGTGGTACTTTGCCGGTGGAAAGCGACTGGTCAACTACGAAGGAGTGTTCGCATACCGCGATAAGTTGTCATTGTCTATGCTGTGCCAGCAGTTTGCCGTATCGAAGTCGGCTGCTGTAATCCGGTTACGGCAGCTCGGCTATATCGAGGATCGTCCGTATCGGGAATATTGTGATCCGTTGGAGGTGTGCTGATGGCAAAAGACATCCGTGTTTCGGAACCCTCATTGGAAATGCAGGAAAAAATCAAGCGGGCGCGCCGTGCGATTGCATCTCAGAAAATGCGCACGGTGAAATGCCCTTACTGCCAACATAACACAATCGTTGTTTTTGAGGACACACGAGGTCATGTCCAGGCGAAATGCAAACGCTGCGGACACGAGACAGTCTTTGATGTCCTCAGTATGAGACGGTTAAAGCTCGGTTTTTATCAAGGAGGATAAAGCCGAGATTAACAAATAAATATTTTGATAGCTGTGCTGTGGAGCCGCTGATTGGTGAGTCTTCCTAATGCCGCATGATCAGATGTTTCCAAAATGGAAACACCTGATGTATCGGCATGGGATTACAAGCTCACCGTCATGCGGCTCTTTTTAGTCTTGTCCATCCGCTGTTCCGCACCAGCGGAAAGGACAAGCTATGAAAATCCCGAATACCCCGAAAGAATTTGACTACGATCTCTGGACTACGGAGGATGGCAAGTGCATGGTGCGGATCAAAAGTACCGGTGAAGAGACGGAGGTTGACCGTGAGGTCATGAAAGCTCTTCGCGCAGAAGAAAAGTGGCTGCGTCGTAGGATGACGGGTGCGCCGGTTCCCGGGGATGAGGAAGCCATCACCACAATCCTGTCGCTTGATTATGTCAGCTATGAAGGGGGCGAAGACATGAGTCCGGCATGGTTAGAGTCACCGGAAAATATCGAAAACGAGGTTTTGGTTCAGCTCCTTGAAACAGAGTTGAAGCGTTCTTTGACGGCGAAGCAGCTCAGTTTTTACGAGGAATGTCTCATGGGTGGAATTTCCGTGAGTGAGTACGCAAGACGGCATAACATCCGCGCAGACTCAGCAAAGGACTTGAAGACCGCCATTCAGAAAAAATATAAAAATATTTTTTTGACCGATACCCCCAAAACGGCAAAATGATGTCCGTTGTAGGGTGAAGAGGGACAAAGGACTTCTTCACGGAACATTGAAAATTGAATAGTTCAGTGCTGTGGATCTTTCCGGGTCTGCGTAGCAACTTGGCTTCTGCCGCCATGACCCCCATCATTGGGGCGAGCGATCAACAGAGAGCCTGAACACCGTGTGGTGCGGCTGATTGCGATGATGCGGATTCAGGGTACAATGATACTCCTGTCCCTTGATTTCAGGGGGCAGCTCGGAGCGTTCCTCGGAGGGGTGAGATTCCCGTGATACCAACTTACCGTTGGTAGTCCGCAGCATTCCCGGAACTGTAAAGTTCTTCTGGCAGGGGCGCGAGCTGCAAATATGCCGGAACAAAAACAAACCTATTAGCAACATTCAACATACAAGTTTTCAGGATGAAAACTATGTGGCAGAGTGTCCGCAAAGATGCTCTGCCACATCCTTTTGTTCTGAAAGCTTACCGGCATCAGGAGGTGGAAAAATCATGATGAGCGTCGAAGCAATGAAGAGTGTCAATCCCAAAACCGTTGACAGGAGCAAGCTTATCCAGCGCAGCAGCGTCCGGCTTGACCCTGCGGCTCCACGAGAAGAGCGGCTGCGTGATTTTATCCAGCAGATCAAAAACCCTTACTGCTATCTGGATGGGAAGACTGTGGTGAAAATCAGCTTTTCCAGCACGGATACCACGATGGAAGATTGTCTGGAACATTATCTGCGGGGTCTCTGATTATGAACAAATTGAATCTTTTCACCCGGTCCTATGGACAGGCGTTTGGGTTGATGGTATAATCATCTCAGGTCAAAAAAGAAAATATGGACTGAGCCGCTTGCCTTGAAGGTCATGTGGCTTTGTTGCGTTTTCTACATATGAGAAGCAGAAGCCTTCGCCTTTCTGATTTGATGTATCACACCAAACAGAAAAACGGAGGTTATTTTTATGCCCAAAAAGATTTACCGAACGGCAATCTACTGCCGGTTGTCCCGTGAGGACGGAGACAAAGTGGAGAGCAATTCTATCGCAAGCCAGCGAGCTATCTGCGAGGACTTTATATCACGGCATGATGATCTGGAAATGGTCTGTGAGCCGTTCGTTGACGATGGATACAGCGGTGTTTCCTTCAATCGTCCCAGCTTCAAAAAGCTCGAAGATGCCATCCGCAAGGGTGGGATTGATTGTATCGTGGTCAAGGATCTCAGCCGCTTTTCAAGAAACTACATTGACGGTGGCCGCTACCTTGAGAAGATTTTCCCGCAGCTTGGTATCCGATTTATTGCCGTCAACGATGCCTACGACAGTCTCACCGGCGATCCGCAGTCTGACTCCTTTGTTATTCCGTTCAAGAATTTGATAAACGACTCCTACTGTAAGGATATTTCCATGAAAATCCGATCCAGTTTGGAGGTCAAGCAAAAGAACGGAGAGTTTGTTGGTGCGTTCGCTCCTTACGGTTACAGGAAATCCCCAGAGAACAAGAATCAGCTTATTGTGGATGAAGCCGTGAGTGAGTATGTGCAGATGATTTTTTCCATGTATAAGGACGGCTTTTCCATTGGCCGTATCGCAGACAGGCTGAACCAGATGGGCGTTCTCTCTCCAATGGAATACAAGCATTCTGCGGGGGTCAAGTTCGATACCGTCTTCAAAACCGGAGACATCGCAAAATGGACATACAAAGCAGTCCAGCGTATCCTCACCAATGAAGTCTATATCGGCGTTCTGGCACAGGGCAAGCGCGGAACTCCCAACTACAAAGTCCGCGTCGTGCAGAGCAAGGATGAGGCTGAGTGGGTCAAGGTTGAAAATGCCCACGAAGCACTGGTCTCCTACGAAGACTTTATGGCTGTCAAAACCATGATGAAACGGGATATGCGCTGTTCTCCCGATCAGAATGAGGCGCATCTGTTTTCCGGTTTTCTGTTCTGCGGTGACTGCCAGCAGTCGATGATCCGTAAAACAGTCCCATCCAAAACCAAAAAGTACATCTACTATGTTTGCTCGTCCAATAAGCACAGCCGGACCTGCAGCCCTCATAGTATCAGTGCTAAAGAGGTTGAAGAGAAGGTATTCCGTGCCATTCATGACCAGATTGAGCTTGTAATCAACCTTGAAAAAGCGCTTGAGCTGATTGAGCGTTTGCCATCCCAGAGCCGGAAGGCATTTAATTATGAGGCACAGATTACAAAGCTGGAAGAAGAGATCGAACGATACCAAAAGCTCAAGCTCCGGCTGTACGAAGACCTTTCGGATGGGATCATTGATAAAGCGGAATACTTTGAGTTCCGCAACAGCTACACCAAAATCATTGAGGACAAGCAGGAAGCCCTTCTGCGGGTCAAAAAAGAAATGAAGCAGACGGTCACTACCGGCACAACCGAGAGGAACTGGGTGACGCTCTTCAAGCAATATGAGAACATCGAAGAGCTGAACCGTCGCGTCCTGATGTCTCTCGTTGATCGTATTCTGATTTATGAGAACCATGTTATCGAAATCGTCTTCAAGTATAAAGACGAATACCAGCAGACACTTGAATATGTTCTCAGTTACTCTGATGAACTTGCCATTGCTGTATAAAGGAGGGATGAGCGTATGGCACGAAAAAGCAGAAAAACTACGCCAGCAGTTGAGCCGGTTGTCGAAGCTGCTCCGCTGCAAATCTTTCCGACAGCCATCTATGCCCGTCTTTCCGTTGAGAACAGCGGTAAATCAGAAAATGTGGATGTCATTGCGAACCAGATTGAGATTTGTAAGTCCTACATTGCGGATCGTCCGTATCTGAGCCTTGTGGATACCTACATCGACAACGGCCATACCGGTACGGTATTTGACAGACCAGAGTTCAACCGGCTGATGAACGACATCAAAAGCGGTAGGATAAAATGTCTGGTAGTCCGTGATCTCAGTCGTTTTGGCCGTGATTACATTGAAACCGGGACTTATCTTGAGAGAATTTTTCCTCAGATTGGTCTCCGTTTTATCGCCATCAAAGAGAACTATGACAATTTTGACACGGACGGTTCCAACGAGAGCCTGATGATCCCGCTGCAAAATATGATCAACGCGCTCTACTCGAAGGACATTTCACGAAAGGTTTCCACGGCGCTGAAAGCCCAGATGGAGCAAGGGACATTCCAGAAGCGGAACCTGCCCTATGGCTATCGGTGGAATGAAGAGCATACCAATATGGTGATCGATGAAGAAACCGCTTCGTATGTGCGGCTTATCTTCCAGCGGAAAATCGAGGGCTGTTCGATGCCGATGATCCTTGATGAGCTTGACCGTTTAGGTGCGCCCAATACCGAGTTGAGAAAGCGTCAGAACGGCACGAGAACCGGTGACGGATGCTCCTGCAAGGGCTGGCATAAATCGACGGTCTACGGTATTCTGACCAATCCGCATTATGTGGGCGATACCGTACTTGGCCGGTCTATGGTTGCCATCTACAAGGGAATCAAGTCCCACAATGTCAAAGATAAGGACGAGTGGATTGTATTCCCGAACACCCATGAAGCAATAATTTCCCGTGAGGACTTCCAGAAGGTGCAGGACATCATGAATGCAGCCTCCGTAGCAAGGCAGACAAAGATGCAAAAATCCGAGGAAATCAGAGCCACGCTGATCAACCTCTTTGACGGCAAAATCTTCTGTGCCGATTGCGGTAAGAGGATGTATTTCCATCGGAAGAGAGTAGACAAGCGCAAGGATGGCGGTTGGTATGCTTTCTATGAATGTAGCACCTATGTTGGCCGACGCTATGAACATTGCACTGCTCACTACATCCGGCAGGACAGGCTTGAAAGTGATGTGCTTGCCGCAATTCAGCTTCAAGTCAAGGCAGCTCTGGATTATGACAAATTGCTGGATAAGCTCAGAGGCAGCGAAGGCGAGAAAAACATCCGTGACAAACAGAATGCACTCATTACAAGCCTGAACCTCAAACTGAGCGGTGTGTCCAAAAAGCGCACGAGGCTCTATGAGGACTTTGCAGAGGGTATTCTGGATGAAGAAGAATACACCTTTGCAAAGAAGAGCTACGACGAGCAGTTTGCTGATCTGTCCCGCCGTCTGGACGAGGCAGTTCAGCGCCGCAGCAAATTCAATGAGGCCATGTCTGTTGACAACAAGTGGATCACACTGATGAAGTCCGTCAGTACAGCAACCCAGCTTTCTCAGGAGTTGGTGGATGAATCTGTTGAAAAGGTTAAAATCCATGAAGACGGCGCAGTGGAGCTGGTCATGAAATATGGTGACATCTATGCGCTGACCATTCAGAGTATCAAGGAAGTTCAGGAGGCGATGTAAATGAGCAGGGATTACACCATCGGCATCTATATTCGCCTCTCTATGGCTGACGAAGATACCGGTTATGGAAACAAAACAGAAAGTGACAGTATCGGAAACCAGCGTATGCTCATAAACCGGTATCTTGACAATCATCCGGTGCTGTCCAAATATCCACGGCATGAGTTTGCCGATGACGGCTATACCGGTACGAACTTTAACCGGCCTCAGTTCACCGCAATGATGGAAAAGGTGCGCCACGGCGAGATTAACCTGATCATCGTCAAGGATTTTTCCCGCTTTTCTCGTGATTATATCGAGACCGGAAACTATCTGGAATGCACCTTCCCGTTTATGGGTGTCCGGTTCATTTCCGTCAATGATGGATATGACAGTGAGGATTACAAAGGCACAACCGGAGGTCTTGAGGTTGTGATGCGGAGTATCATTTATGCCGCATACAGCAAAGATCTTTCTGTCAAAACGACATCGGCCAAAGTTCAGATGATGAAGCAGGGCAAGTATGTCGGCGGCTATGCTCCTTTCGGATACAGAATGCACCCGACAAAAAGAAATGCTCTGGCAATCGATCCTGACTCTGCCAAGATTGTCCAGCGTATCTTCGATGCGGCTGTGGACGGAAGCAATACCTCTGCGATTGCTCAAATGCTGAATGACGAGGACATCCCGACACCCGGACAGTATTTCCAGTCCAAAAACGGGAATACGAAAAAGTTCAACTACATGAGCGAGAAAATCAGTTGGGATGTGGCTATGGTGCTTCGCGTCCTGAAAAATCAGGTCTACACAGGAACTCTGGTCAGCCACAAACGGAAAAGCTGCGGTGTTGGCAGCAGGAAAACTGTCCCGCAGGAACCCATCATTGTCGAGGGAACACACGAAGCGATCATCAGCAAAGAAACCTTCCTGCTTGCTCAGCGTGTCATTCGCAGAGGCAATCACGAACCCCGTAAGGTATCCAATTATCCGCTGCGTGGTCTTGTCTGCTGCGGCAACTGCAAGCGCACGATGACAAGACGCAAGCTAAAAGATGGGAGCGTATTTTATACTTGCCATCACTCTAACCATGACAGGGATACAGAATGCCGTGTTGGAGAAAAGTACAGCGAGAGCCGTCTGGAAGATATTGTTTACAATGCTATTGGCGATTTCTTGGCCTTTACAGAAAAACAGGCTGTTCAGAACAGAGAAGTTGGAGACATCCGCAAAACCGCAATAAAGGACTGCGCTGCAAAACTAAAAGCCTTGCAGACACAGACGGATCAGCTCAAAAATGGAAAGCTGAGGCTTTATGAAAAATACACCTCCGGCAGCATTTCAAAAGCTGAATATCTCAAACAGAAGACGGCCTTTGACGAGAAGCTGGCCGAGAATGCGGAGGCAATCCAAAAAGCGCATGAGCGAATGCAGGAACTCGACTCTGAGTGCTCCTGTTCCGATGAGCGAGTGAATCAGGTCTGTGAACAGTACCGTAATCAGACCGCGCTTACCTTTGAACTGACACACGCTTTTATCAAGGCCATCTATGTTCACGATGCTGATAACATCGAAATCCTCTGGAAGTTCAGAGACATCTATGAAGAAACGGAGGGAAAGAAATGAATGTGGCGGTTTATCTGCGTGTAGCTACGGAAGAACAGATCAGCCGTGGCGAATCCAAAGGTCAATAGGGATGAAGCAAGCCGTTCACGGGTGGTTGTCCACCTATGAACGGCTTGTAAAATCTCAAAATTTTTTTAGTTCCTACTTGACACAAGAAGACCTTTCCCGTCTGGGCCGAAACTATATTGAGGTCGGACGGCTGACAGAAGAATTTTTCCCAGACCATGACATCCGACTTGTTGCCGTTTCGGACAACATCGACACGGCCGAGGGAGAAAATGAACTGGCACCCATCCGAAACCTGTTCAATGAGTGGTATGCCCGCGACATCAGCAAGAAACGCCGTATCAGTAATAAAATCAAAGGCAACTCCGGCGAACCGATGGGGCTTCCTCCCTATGGATATATCAAGGACCTGAACAATCCCAAGCATTGGGTCATTGATGAAGAAGCTGCACAAGTTGTCCGGCGCATTTTTGATATGACGTTGGAGGGCTTTGGCACGGAACAGATTGCCACCCAGTTTGAAAAGGAAGGCATCCTGACGCCGCAGGCCTACTGGATTCAGAAAGGCATCGGCCGTCCCGGAAAGACCAAGACGCGCCCCGCCACCAAGTGGAATGGCTCCACGATTACCCATCTTCTGTACCAGCAGGAGTATTGTGGTGATGTTCTGAACTTCAAAACCTACTCCAAGTCCTACAAGAACAAGAAGCGGATTCATAACGACCCGGAAAATTGGGTGGTGTTCCAAGATGTTCACGAACCCATTATTGAACGTGCCGTGTTTGAGCAGGTACAGCAGAAACGCGGAAAAATGCGCAAACGCCGTACCAGCAACGGAGAACACAATATGTTCTCTGGCTTGCTTGTCTGCGCAGACTGCGGCTGCAATCTGCATTTCCACTTCAATCAGGGCAACCCGGAAATCAAGTATTTCAACTGCTCCAACTACAAGGGCAACCGTGGCACCTGCCAATCCACCCATTACATCCGTGTGGATTTTCTGGAAGAAGTGGTGCTGGGCGAGATTCAGCGGCTGACCAAGTTTGCCAGCCTCTATGAGGACGACTTTTTGAAGGCTGTTATCGGGCACTCCCAGCAGGCAGACGAAGCCGACCGCAAGCTGAAAGAGAAAGAGTTGAAAGCACTCCTTGCCCGTGATGAAGAACTGGACGGCCTCTTTGAGCGCATCTATGAGGACAATGTTTCCGGCAAGATCTCTGATGAACGCTTTTCCAGAATGTCCCGGAGATATGAGGACGAGCAAAAGGAGCTGACCGAGAAAATCAAACAGCTCCGCTCCGAAATCGAAAAGCAGAGCAGCCGCACCATGACAACGGATATGTTCATCAGTCTGGTTCGCAAGTACACCAGAGCAAAAAAGCTGACACCCCGGATGCTGAATGAACTGGTGGAAAAAATCGAAGTGTTCAATGCAGAAAAGGTCAATGGTGTATGGGAGCAGCGGCTCCGCATTCACTACAACTGCGTGGGCACCATCGAGATTCCAAGCGCACTTCCTTTGCCGACACCCGATGTATCGGTGAATACAAGAAAAGGCGTAGTTGTGAACTACGCCCCCTGTGATGTCGCTATTTAGCAAATAAAAAATGACGAATGTTCTTTGACAGCTAAATGCTGTAAGAACATTCGTCATGGAGCGGGTGAAGGGAGTCGAACCCTCGTCCCCAGCTTGGAAGGCTGATGTACTAGCCGTTGTACGACACCCGCATTGAATACTTGTTTATTTTACCGCACGGGTGCCGGTTTGTCAATAGCGGATTGCCGGTTTTTAGCTGTTCCGGCCTGATCCGGCGTGTTTTCACTCAGCGTTTTTACCGCCGAGCAAAAGAACCAGGAATTCCCTCAAAACTCTTTGCGCTGATAAATTTGTACACTCAAGGCCCAGCTGCCAAGGTAGAGCAGCAGCACGGCCGCGCAGGGCAGCAACAAAAGCACCGGCTGCGCGGTGAGGGCATTGCCCAAAGCGTCCAGCTGGGAAATGACGGAAGAACGCTGCAGATAGGGCAGATGCTCCATGGCAAAAATTATGAGGAAAACACCAAAGAATGCGACCAGGTACACCCAGGTGCGGGCACGCACCGCGCCGAATTTGTAGGAAAACGGCATGTTGACGGCAAACAGCAGCAGGGAAAACGCGGCAATGAGCAGAATCGAGAATGCCGCTTCCAACACATCTGTGTATTGGCCGGCAAGGAAAATCCCCACCGCGGCGCAAACGCTGCCAAACAGGGTGAACAGCAGCCCCAGCAGGTACTTGCAGCCAACAACCTGCCCCGGTGTGACCGGCAGGGTGCGGGCATAGGTATCCCAGTGGGCGTAATCATCAAAATTCATGGTGCTGGATGCGTAAACGCCGCACACGGCAACCAGCGCATAGTACAGGTAATCCATATGCAGGCAGACCGCCATGCCAAGATAAAGCACAACCATAATAAGGAAATTTTTCTTGTAGCTGTTCACCAAAATGGCCCAGTCTTTGCACAAAAGACCTTTCATTGTTATCCCTCCTTGCTGGTCAGACGCATGATGTCATCAATGCTGGCGGCATCGCATACCACGCCGGGCAATGCGCGCAGGACGCTGACCCGCGGGTGTACCAGGCTTTCGCAGCCGGCGTCAAGGTCCTGCTGGCTGCACCGCAGAATGCCGTATTCTTCCATCAGGTCATCCTTGTTTTTGGCAAACAGCAGCTGCCCGTGGTGCAGGTAGGCAATGGTATCGGCGATCTGTTCCAGGTCGGTGGTAATGTGGCTGCTCAACAGCACGCTGTGGCGCTCATCCTGGATAAAATCAAGCAGGATATCCAAAATCTCGCTGCGGGCGGCGGGGTCCAGCCCGGA
>OHHI01001172.1_pt1 | contig 10419 bp, 7 predicted proteins | sample 1568001 | NCBI WGS metagenome assembly OHHI01 (sample SAMEA3879506, study PRJEB24766) | human gut metagenome | biome: human-associated habitat; feature: feces | place: USA | collected 1985/1987
AGATGGATTAGTAAGGTCTATAACCTCACCATTAGTCTTATGCACCTTGTATATAACGCCCGGCGCTGTTGTTACAAGGTCAAGATTATATTCTCTCTCAAGTCGTTCCTGTATAATCTCTAAGTGAAGAAGTCCTAAGAATCCACATCTGAAGCCAAATCCAAGTGCAATAGATGTCTCCGGCTCAAACTGCAGGGCTGCATCATTAAGCTGCAGCTTTTCAAGTGCATCTCGTAAATCCTGATACTTGGCGCCATCTGCCGGATATAATCCGCAGTAAACCATAGGATTAACCTTCTTGTAACCAGGAAGCGGCTGCTCACATGGTCTGTCATTATCAGTAACTGTATCACCAACTCTTGTATCTCTTACATTCTTGATACTTGCTGTAATATAACCAACCATTCCTGCTGTAAGCTCATCGCATGGAATAAAACGGCCTGCACCGAAATATCCAACCTCAACGACCTCTTCTACAGCTCCCGTTGCCATCATTCTTATCTTAGTACCCTTCTTGACAGTACCTTCTTTAATTCTTACAAATATGATAACACCCTTATATGCATCATATAACGAATCAAATATAAGCGCTGAAAGTGGTGCAGAAGCATCTCCTGATGGTGCCGGAATCTTAGTTACAATCTGTTCAAGAACCTCTTCAATATTAATTCCGTTCTTGGCTGATATAAGCGGTGCATCCTGTGCCTCTATTCCTATAACATCCTCAATCTCTTCAATAACTCTTTCAGGTTCTGCACTTGGAAGGTCAATCTTATTAATTACAGGAAATACATCAAGATCATGGTCTAATGCAAGATATACATTAGCAAGTGTCTGTGCTTCAATTCCCTGTGCCGCTTCCGGACATTCAATAATCGGAAGACCGATATTGATTGCATTTCTGTAAAAGATTCTTGCGAACGTTTCCGCGATAATGCAGCTTACTCCTGCCGTTTTCAAGCAGAGCGGCGCATGTTCTCTGGATGATCCGCATCCGAAATTTTTATTTGCCACAATAATATCTCCCGACTGTACTTTTTTTACAAAATCCGGATCTATATCTGCCATAGCGTGGCTGGCAAGTTCTTGTGCATCAAAGGAATTCAGATATCTTGCCGGAATGATAACGTCTGTATCTACATTGTCTCCATATTTAAATACTCTGCCTTTTGCCTGCATTCTTCTTCCTCCTTATAATCCCAGTTCTTCCTTCTTTCTGTTCTGCACATTGAATATTCCGCGAATCTGCCTCTTCGTCTGCAGCGCTTATTTTTTCGGGATTTGCAATATACCCTTTGATCGCACTTGCAGCGGCAACTTCCGGCGATGCCAGATAAATCAGAGAATCAACATGTCCCATGCGTCCGACAAAATTACGGTTCGTTGTGGAAACACACTTTTCTCCTGCTGCCATAACTCCCATATGCCCGCCCATACACGGTCCGCAGCTCGGAGTATTTACAGCACATCCTGCATCTACAAAAATATCCAGCAGTCCTTCTTTGATACATTGCTTATAAATCTTCTGTGTAGCCGGAACAACCATCACACGCACATCAGGATGTACCGTATGACCTTTCAGTATTGCCGCAGCTTTCCTCATATCTTCCATTCGTCCGTTCGTACAAGAACCAATCACAACCTGATCGATCTTAACCTGTTCCTCTGCCTCGATCTCATCAATCGTCTTTGCGTTTCCCGGCAAATGCGGAAACGCTACCGTCGGACGCACCTTTGACAGATCAATCTCTACAACGTCGTCATAAACCGCATCCTCGTCCGCCTCGTAAACTGTATACGGTTTCTCACAATGAGCGTCAAGATACTCGACCGTCTTTTCATCCACCGGAAAAATCCCGTTTTTCGCACCGGCCTCAATCGCCATATTCGCCATCGTAAAACGATCATCCATAGACAGATTTCCAATTCCGTCACCTGTAAATTCCATTGATTTATAAAGCGCGCCGTCCACTCCGATCTTGCCGATAATGTGAATGATAATATCTTTTCCGCTTACATATTTCCCCGGCTTTCCCGTCAGAACAAACTTGATCGCCGACGGCACTTTAAACCAGATTTCTCCTGTCGCCATTCCGGTTGCCACATCGGTCGTTCCCATTCCTGTTGAAAACGCGCCCAAAGCTCCGTATGTACATGTATGTGAATCCGCTCCGATGATACACTCACCTGCGGTGACAACTCCCGCTTCGGGAAGAATCGCATGTTCCACACCCGATTTTCCCTGTTCAAAATACCATTTCAGCCCCTGCTCCTTCGCATATTCACGAATTGCTTTTGAATTTTCCGCTGATTTGATATCTTTATTCGGTGTAAAATGATCCGGTACAAACACAACCTTATCTTTATCAAATACTTTATCCGACATCTGTCTGATGATCGGCAAAGCCATCGGTCCTGTAATATCATTCGCCATCACGATATCGAGTTTCGCTTCGATCAGCTGCCCTGCTTCCACAGTATCCAATCCTGCGTGAGCAGCCAAAATCTTCTGCGTCATCGTCATTCCCATTTTTGAGACCCCCTTTATCATTCATAAATATGGTCTTTGCCACATCATTTTTATTTCTTTGCGATATATCCTTTTGCCGTAAGCGCTTCTGCACAAAGCACTGCTCCGCCAGCCGCACCTCTTACTGTATTATGTGACAGTCCGATAAACTTAAAGTCATACATGCTGTCCTCTCTGAGACGTCCGATAGACACTCCCATGCCGCGCTCATAATCTACGTCTGCCGTTACCTGCGGACGATTTTCTTCCTCAAGATACTGGATAAACTGCTTCGGCGCGCTCGGCAGTTCTGCTTCCTGCGGGAATCCTTTAAAGTTTACCAGTTTTTCAATTAGCTGTTCTTTTGTCGGTTTCTTTTCAAAATTGATAAATACCGCCGCAGTATGTCCGTTTAATACAGGAACACGCACACACTGACATGTGATCTTCGGAAGCTCGGCTTTTACGATCTCGCCATTTTCCACTTTTCCGAGAACTCTAAGCGGCTCCTGCTCGCTTTTCTCTTCTTCTCCTCCGATAAACGGAATAATATTTCCCAGCATTTCCGGCCAGTCTTTGAATGTTTTTCCTGCTCCTGAAATTGCCTGATATGTTGTAACAACAAGCTCTTTCGGTCCGAATTCTTTCCATGCCGCCAAACACGGAGCGTAACTTTGGATCGAACAGTTCGGTTTTACTGCAATGAATCCTCTCGTTGTACCGAGACGTTTCTTCTGATCTTTGATCACTTCAAAATGTTCTGCATTGATCTCCGGTACTACCATCGGAACGTCCGGCGTCCAGCGATGCGCGCTGTTGTTTGATACGACCGGAGTCTCTGTTTTTGCATATGCCTCTTCGATCACTTTGATCTCTTCTTTGCTCATATCAACCGCGCTGAAAACAAAATCTACAGTCGAAGCTACATGCTCTACGTCATTTACGTTAAGAACAACAAGCTTTTTCACAGCCTCCGGCATCGGCGTATCCATTTTCCAGCGATCGCCTACCGCTTCCTCATATGTCTTTCCTGCAGAACGCGGGCTTGCCGCAACTGTTACAACTTCAAACCACGGATGATCCTCAAGCAGAGAGATAAATCTCTGACCTACCATTCCTGTCGCACCTAAAATACCTACTTTTAATTTCTGTTCCATCTTCTTTCTCCTTTTACTGTTATTTTTCCTGTTATCTTTCTTACTATAGCGCCATATCCACGTCAGCTTCCGCTTGCCTCTATAACCTCTATAGTATCTTCTATCTGTAAAAGCCTGACTCTGCGAAATTCTTTATAAAGCAGGCTGTTCTTTCAAATATTGCCGTTCTGCTCTGATCACCGCTTCCATTGCGTTTTTCCCCGGCGCGCCGATTGTGTTACGCATATCCACGCATGTTTTCATACTGATCGCCTCATATATATCTTCTTCCAAAGACATATCGTCCAAAGCAATATTTTTCTCAATGCAATACAATACAAGTCTTCCAACGATACCATGGGCATCCCTGAACGGAACATTGTGATTTACGAGATAATCCGCAGCATCCGTCGCATTTGTGAAACCGTGCTTTGCACTTTCTTCCATGCGGGCATTGTTAAAACGCATTGTCTTTAACATTCCTGTAAATAATGCAAGACATCCTTTGGTCGTATCGATCGCATCAAATACAAGTTCTTTATCTTCCTGCATATCTTTATTATATGCAAGCGGAATCCCTTTCATCGTCGTCAAAAGTGAAGTGAGAGCTCCGTAAACGCGTCCTGTTTTTCCTCGTACAAGCTCTGCGATATCAGGATTTTTCTTTTGCGGCATAATACTGCTTCCCGTACTGTAAGCGTCGTCAATCTCAACAAATTTGTATTCATTTGTATTCCAGATGATCACTTCTTCCGAAAATCTGCTAAGGTGCATCATAATCGTTGACATGGCAGACAGAAGTTCAATCAGATAGTCTCTGTCCGACACCGAATCCATACTGTTTAAAGTCGGACCGTCAAATCCGAGAAGCAAAGCTGTATATTCTCTGTCCAACGGATATGTCGTTCCCGCCAAAGCTCCGCTTCCGAGAGGACAAAGGTTCATCCTTTTATAAATATCCCGCATCCTCTGATGGTCGCGCTTAAACATTTCAAAATAAGCTCCCATATGATGTGCCAGAGTAATCGGCTGCGCCTTTTGCAGATGTGTAAATCCCGGCATATATGTCTCTGTATTTTCTTCCATCAATTTCAAAAGAACTTCCATAAGTTCTCTTAACAAACTGTCAAGGTGTGTGATCTCATCTCGCGTATAAAGCTTCATATCCAAAGCGACCTGATCGTTTCTGCTTCGCCCTGTATGTAATTTTTTCCCCGCATCTCCGATCCTGTCGATCAGATTCGCTTCTACAAAGCTGTGGATATCTTCATATTCTTCTGTGATCTCAAGCGTTTTGTTCTCTACGTCTCTGCATATACTTTCAAGACCCTCTATGATCTGATCTTTCTCTTCTTTTGTCAGAATCCCCTGTTTTTCAAGCATCGTCACATGAGCAATGCTCCCTCTGATATCCTGTTTATAAAAACGCTTATCAAAAGAAATCGAAGCGTTAAAATTATAAACTAACTGATCTGTTTCTTTCGTAAAACGACCACCCCATAGTTGTGCCATTTCATCTCCTCTTTTCTGTTCTGCATTTTTCACCTAGTTTAACACATTAACGTGCGAAATGTCCATACTTTTTATAAAAACTGTTTTTCTCTATGCTCACGTTCTCTCATTGAAAACTCACATCCACAGTAATCCTGCCTGTAGAGCCCATATTCTTCGGATAATTCTACAGACCGTTTATATCCGTTCCGCTTTTTAAAATCCGAAACTAAATACTCTACGCCGTACTTTTTCCCGACTCGCACTCCGATCTCGTTCAACTTCTGCGAATTTTTCAGAGGGCTGATGCTCAGAGTCGTCGTAAAATAATCAAATCTGCCTTCCGCTGCCTGCTGCGCCGCCTCTTCAAGCCGAAGTTCATAGCATTTCATGCATCGTGCGCCGCCTTCTTTCAAATGCTCCATCCCTTTTGCCATTTCATAGAACTTCTCCTTATCATACTTTCCCGCAAGGAATGAGACCGGATATTGAAACCGCATATCTTTTATCAGTTTCTGCTGCTCTATGATCCGCTTTGTATACTCGCTCTCAGGATAAATATTCGGGTTATAATAAAGCACCGTGATCCTGAAATAGCGGGATAAATATTCCAGCACATAACTGCTGCACGGCGCACAACAGCTATGGATCAAAAGAGTCGGGACACGGCCTTCCTCTTCAAGACGTTTCAATATTTTATCTAATTCCTTTTGATAATTGATTTTCTGAACATTCATCTTAACTGTTCTCCTATATGCTGCGTTACCTTTTTGTTTATTCTACTTATAATAAGATATCATCTCTTTTTCCAAATTACAATGTCAATCCGTTTCATTTCCAAATCAGATCAAGTTCCGATATGTCGATATTCACACACTGCCGCCGGCTCTCATACATTAATCTTAGATACTTAAATAAGAACGGAAGTGACTCTGTGAGACCTTTACTGGAATTAAACAACATCAGTTATTCTTATCATACAATAGACGGAGAAACAAAAGCTTTATCCGATATTTCTTTTCAGCTTGCCCCCGGAGAATTTGCCGCCGTTGTCGGACCTTCCGGATGTGGGAAATCCACACTTCTTTCGTTAATCGCAGGACTTATAGAGGCAGAGAACGGAACAATCTTCCTAGACGGCGAACCATCGGAAAAATCTTTCAGAAAATCTGCCAAAATAGGCTATATGCTTCAGCATGATCACCTTTTTGAATGGAGGAGCATTTTAAAAAACGTCCTGCTCGGCGCTGAAATCAACAAAAGTGTATCCCAGGAAACGAAACAACGGGCAAAAGAACTTCTGCGTCAATACGGATTAAAGCGTTTTATTAACTCCCGCCCGTCTGAATTATCCGGTGGAATGCGGCAAAGAGCAGCTCTGATCCGCACTCTCATGCCGAATCCCGAACTGCTCCTTTTAGATGAACCTTTTTCCGCTCTCGATTATCAAACACGTCTTACCGTCAGCGATGATATCGGAAAAATCATCAAACATTCAGGAAAAACCGCGCTTCTTGTAACCCATGACCTTTCAGAGGCAATCAGCCTTGCCGATCGGATCATCATATTGACAAAACGCCCCGCACATATTGCCCGAATTGTTCCGATTGCATTTTCCATCGAAAACGATACCCCGCTAAACCGAAGAAATGCCCCGGAATTCAAACAATATTTTAACGAAATATGGAAGGAGCTAAATCAAGATGAATGATCAATCTAACGGACAAAAACTTTTTTTAACGCGCCTTCGCCGTCATAGGATCACAGTTTTGATCAGCCGTGTCCTTATTTTAACTGTGTTTCTTTTTTTATGGGAATTATGCGCTCGTTTTGAAATTCCTTTATCTTCAGCAGTCCTTCAAAAATCACTCTTTGTTTTTTGGAAATGTTGAAAAACCGATCTCTTTTCCTTCATATCGGGATTACTTTATACGAAACATTTATCAGCTTCATACTCGTCATATTGCTCAGCATCCTTGCGGCAATCTTGCTTTGGTATAGTAAAAAGCTATCGGAAATACTGGAACCATACCTCGTTGTGCTAAACAGCCTTCCGAAATCCGCGCTTGCCCCTCTTCTGATCGTATGGCTCGGCGCAACTTCAAAAACAATTATTATTGCCGGAATGTCCGTCGCCATCTTCGGAAGTATCTTGAATCTGTATACCGCCTTTATCAATGTCGATCAGGAAAAGATCAAACTGATATATACACTGCACGGAAACCGCAGGCATGCGCTTACAAAAGTTGTACTGCCTTCCTCTGTTCCGGCAATCATAAGCAATATGAAAGTCAATATCGGACTTTGTCTTGTGGGAGTCATTATCGGAGAATTTCTCGCTGCCAAAAGCGGACTTGGATATCTGATCATCTATTCCAGTCAGGTATTTAAGATGGATTGGCTTCTCATGTCGATTATTTTGCTCTGTATTATGGCAATGGGATTGTATGCTCTGATCAATGTAGTGGAAAAACGAGTGTTGAAAAAGTATTAAATATGGCAATAGAAGACTGTCGCTTGAAACTTCAAACTCAAGCAGCAGTCTCTTTGCCGACTTAATTGATCTTTTATATTTAAGTAACAAGAGCATTATTTTTGATATTGTTAATAATCTTAACAAATTTTACCTGTTCTTCATATGTAAAAATCAAACTAAATTTATATGGTCTGTCAAACGGCGTTTTCATCAAATCAAGAACATTATTAATATACCCATTTTCTACGACATAATCTACAACTTGTTCAATAAAATGAAGTTGCTCTGTATTTGGTCTTTCTTCTAAAATAAATGTGGAAAACGCAGCATATGCAGCAGTCCGATCCATCTTTGCAATTTTACGAATCAACAAACCGAACGGTGTATCTTGATAATTCATCTCATAATCTTCTGCCGTCCCTAATTCTACAGTAAATATTCGCTCTAACTCGTTATAATCTTCCACAGAAATCGGTTCATTATGCAGGAGTTTATTAATCGCCGGCGTCGTTTTATGTGCTTCAACGTATTCGTTTACTTTTGCCCGGTAATCTTCAAAATCAGATGCAGACAGACTCGTCAATCTTCCTTCTTCTCTAAACACAACTATATCTTTAAAATTTGAATAATGAAGCTTTTCTTTCTTCGCGGGAATGTATTTCATAATTTCACGTAAAGATTTTCTTGTTTCTTCAAATTTCAAAACATCCTGAACATCCCAATAATGATCTGATACAAGTTCTTTCAATTCCGAAATTCTAACTTTTATATCCGGAATCGTAGCGCATTCTTTCAAAAGAATATTTGCATTACCAACAACATACCTTTTTAATCTTCCTAAATTTTTTCCTCCTGTCATAACTGACAACATCAGTCCATACATAAGCACATCAAAACTAATTGCCGCTTCGTCCTTCTCATCTGATACGACAAGTTTTGCAAGGTGATCTATAATTTCTTCTTTATGAATTTCCTCAAGGCATTCATACTGTTTTCGTTCTTTATATCTTTCTACATACCTTAGTTCTAAGCGCACTTCAACCCTTTCTGTTCCCATAGCTTTCACATCATCTACGACATGATCTATCAAATTCTCCCGAATATTCTGATACTTCACATCTACATAATTTGCATCCTGCAAACATTTGATCATCTGGACCATTCGGATAAATCTTGCCGCAACCGGAGCAACTACTTCCCCTGCTTCTCTTCCTTTTGGATGTTCGTCAAAAAATTGAAAATTCCTCATATAATCAAATACAACAAATTCTTTTTTATCCTCGCCTTCCCCAAAAAGGTTTTCACAAAGTCTTGTTCCTCGACCTAACATCTGCTCAAATTTAATCCGGCTATAAACTTTCTTGGCAAAAACAAGATTTGTAATTTCCGGCACATCTATCCCGGTTTCCAGCATATCTACAGTCACCGTAATAAACGGATAGTCATCCGCTTTTTTAAAATCCTTAAGATTTTGTCCTGCATATGGCTCATCACAAACCACCAACTTGCAAAAATTACCTTTATATTGCGGATATAATTCATTAAATCGATCAACAATAAATTTTGCATGCAATTTATTTTGTGCGAAAATAATTGTCTTCCCGACATGATTTCCATTTTTATGTCTAATGCCGTTATTCATCAAATCTGAAATCATTCTATCAACCGTATCGACATTAAAAATATATTTATTTATTCTCTCCGGCGGAATATGTTCAGGCACTCCTCCATCTTCGACAAACTCTGCTTCATATGCCTCCCTCTCTTCCTCGTCCAAATCCGCATATGTAATTCCATCATCTGAAATCTGTGTCGAAGTCTCAATTAAATAAAACGGAACTAACACATGATCTTTTTCCACCGCTTCCTCATACTCATATACATCCGTCGGTATATTATTTTTCATATCAAAAAATGTATAGGTAGACTGATGAATCGTATTCTTCGGCGTCGCAGTCAATCCCAGCAGGCAAGCGTCAAAATATTGAAAAATTGCTTTATATTTATTAAAAATACTTCTATGTGCTTCATCTATTACAATTAACGAAAAATGCCCCGGCGAAAAAAATCGCGATCCATCCGCATTTTTTATAGTATCAATCGCATGTAACATTGTCTGGTATGTTGAAAATATAATTTTTGCATTTCGCTCATCTTTATTTAGTAAAAGATTACACATTGTTGTATTCTCTATATATTTATAAAACGCATCCTTTGCCTGCTTCACCAATTCTTTGCGATCTGCCAAAAACAACACTTTTCCCATTAACTCACTGCGCGTCATCACATCTACTATCGATGCCGCTGTTCGTGTTTTCCCTGTACCCGTCGCCATTACAAGCAAACATTTTCGGATTCCCTTTTCATAATTTTCACAGCATTTTGTAACTGCTCTTAATTGATACCAGCGATCCGTAATTTGCTTATCAATCTGAATGCTGTTAACCGATTTCTTTATACATCGCCGCTCAATCATTGCATTGATATCTTTTTGCGGAAAGATGCCGCTCACAAGTCTGGGCGCACTGTTTGCATCATCCCAAAGATAAGTTTCAAAACCATTTGTATAAAATATAATCGGTCTTTTTCCCTGCATATTTTGGATACAGTCTGCATATAATTTCCCTTGATTCCGCCCTTTATCTCCGCTCTCGCTTGCCTTTTTTGCTTCTACTACAGCAATAATCTTTCCTGTATCTCCCCATATAACATAATCCACATATCCCCGTCCTGTTTGATTCGGCATTCCGACAACAGGATATTCAACTTCCACACAATTTCTCTTTTTATCCTGATCGAACACATAT
>OHHI01001174.1_pt1 | contig 10412 bp, 9 predicted proteins | sample 1568001 | NCBI WGS metagenome assembly OHHI01 (sample SAMEA3879506, study PRJEB24766) | human gut metagenome | biome: human-associated habitat; feature: feces | place: USA | collected 1985/1987
ACTGCTCCCACTACAAGACAAACGCAAGCCGCTGCTGCCACTGAGGCATATTTCCAACGGCGATTATTCGACTTTTTCTTCTTTCTCGTCTCCAACATCTTTTCAACCGCTTCCGGCTCAAGCGAACCGGGGATCTTTTCATCTTCAACAGTTTGCTTCATCTTCTCTTTCATTTCTTTCTCAATCATATCCTGATTTTTCGTTTCTTTTTTATTCTCTGACATAGATAATCTCCTTTCGTTATTTTGATGGTTTTTGTTATTTTTTCTTCTTATTATCTTCTATTTTCTCCATCTTCAAAACGCCTGCCATTCAGTCCAGCATTTCACGCATCTTGCCGAAAGCACGGCTCTTCCTTGATCGGACCGTTCCCGGGTTCTTCCCCAGCATCTCGGCTATTTCTTCGCTTCTGTATCCTCCGAATACGGAAAATGCAACTATCGTCTGCTCCTCTTCCTCTAATGATTCAAACGCCTTCTTTACATCATGGCGCTGTGCAAAATCTATTTCCTCTGCTCCGAGGTTTTTGGCATCCTCTTCACTCACTTGATTCGACGTATTACCGTTTTTCCGTAATATCTTTTTACACTCATTATTTAGAATCGTAAACATCCAACTCTTGAAAGAATTTTCTTTCTTTAGTCCGGATATATTTTCATATGCAGATATCACTGCCTCACTGACCGCATCTTCTGCATCCTGCGTATGTTTCGTCATATAAAGCGCAAACCGATACAGATCTTTATAAATCTCAGCATACAACTGCGAAAAGGCTTTCGTATCTCCCAACTTCGCTTTTTTAATAAGCTGACGCTGTATATCCACTATTCCTGCGGACATAAGCTCCCTCCTTTCATCTCTTTCGCACTGACTTAAATATGCTTTCATATATAAGAGTACCTTGATAAGCATTTTGTTGCATTAAAAACAACAAAATTTTTTAACTTTTCTCTGTAAGAACAAAGTGACAATCCCACTTCAATATCTTCCCGAAAGATGTTATCCCATAAGAACTCAAAATTTTCTATAGAATAAAAAAATATCTGCGGGATGAACTGTCTGTGTTCAGCCAACAGATATTTTTTCTCTATGTTTCTCTGATCTTATCTAATCTTATCTATTCTTCTCTATTCTTATTAGCAGATCTCCGCTCCCGCAGGCATTGCTTTCTCAGGAGTCATAAGCGCCAGATTGCCTTCTGCATCTTCTGCACAAAGAAGCATGCCTTCACTGAGTACTCCCGCCAGCTTTGCAGGCTTCAGGTTCACAAGTACCATCACTTTTTTCCCTACCATCTCTTCCGGTGTATAATGTGCTTTAATACCTGAAACGATCTGTTTCACCTGACTTCCTACCTTTACCTGAGAACAAAGGAGTTTTTTTGATTTTTTCACTGCCTCACAAGCGATGATCTCTCCTACTTGGAACTGCATCGCTCCAAACTGTTCAAACGTAATCTCCGGCTTTGCCTCGATATCGATCACATCTTCCTCTTCCTCTGCTTCTTCTATATGAGGATGAAGTTCTTCTACTTTTTTCATTACTTCTTCCAGATCCAGTCTTTGGAAAAGAATCTCCGGTTTCTCCGTCACATGCCCGTCTCCGAGCTGATCCAGAATCTTTTTGCTTGTAGACGGCATGAAGGATTCAAGAAGGCGCGCTCCTGCTGAGATTCCCTGGATCAGATTCCAAAGAACTGTTTCCAGACGATCTTTCTTTTCTTCATCTTTTGCCAACGCCCACGGCATCGTTTCATCGATATATTTGTTGCAGCGTTTGAACAGATTAAAGATCTCTGTGATCGCATCCGCCACACGCAGCCCGTCCATTTTCGCATCAACCGCTTTCGGTGTATTGTCGATCACCGCTTTCAGATCTGCATCGACATCCTCCGCCGCTCCTTTATCGGAAACAACGCCGCCAAAGTATTTATTTGTCATAGAAACTGTACGGTTTACAAGGTTTCCTAATGTATTGGCAAGATCGGAATTTAAACGTTCTACCATAAGCTCCCATGTGATCACTCCGTCATTTTCAAACGGCATCTCATGAAGAACGAAATAACGTACTGCATCTACCCCGAAGAAATCAACAAGCTCGTCTGCATAAAGAACATTTCCTTTTGATTTGCTCATCTTCCCGTCTCCCTGAAGAAGCCACGGATGACCGAATACTTGCTTCGGAAGCGGAAGCCCAAGCGCCATTAAAAAGATCGGCCAGTAGATCGTATGGAAACGGATAATGTCTTTTCCGATCAAATGCAGGTCAGCCGGCCACAATTTTGCATACTGTTCCGTGCTGTCTCCGTCTGCATCATAACCGATTCCCGTGATATAGTTTGTCAGCGCGTCAAGCCATACATAAACGACATGCTTATCGTCAAAATCAACCGGAATTCCCCACTTAAACGAAGTTCTGGATACGCACAGATCCTGAAGTCCCGGAAGAAGGAAGTTGTTCATCATCTCATTTTTTCTGGAAACAGGCTGAATAAATTCAGGATGTGTATTAATATGCTCGATAAGTCTGTTGGCATATTTACTCATCTTAAAGAAATAAGCTTCTTCTTTGGCAGGCTGCACTTCCCGTCCACAGTCCGGACATTTGCCGTCTACAAGCTGGGATTCTGTCCAGAAAGACTCACAAGGTGTACAATACATTCCCTCATAAGATCCCTTATAAATATCACCCTGATCATAAAGCTTTTTAAAAATCTTCTTTACACATTTCTCATGATCCTCATCCGTGGTACGGACAAAGTTATCATAAGAAGAATTCACAAGATCCCAGATCCGCTTTACCTCACCGGAAACCTGATCTACAAATTCTTTCGGTGAAATATCTGCTGCCTCTGCTTTTTCCTGAATCTTTTGTCCGTGTTCATCAGTTCCGGTCTGAAAATAGACATCATAGCCTTCGGCTCTCTTATAACGCGCAATTGCATCCGCAAGAATAATCTCGTACGTGTTTCCGATATGCGGCTTACCTGAAGTATAGGCAATCGCGGTTGTCATATAAAACTTCCCTTTATTTTCTGCCATGTTTTTGGCCTCCTTATCTCACATTCGCTCTCCCCATTTTACCGAATTCCACGCCATTTGTAAAGTATCCCCCATTCGTCCGTTTTTCTGTTTATTCAAGAATATTTTCTTATATGCCAAGAATTTCTTGCTGACCTGTTTTTCCGTAGACTAATATGCTTTTATCCAGTTTTTTCCAGTACAAAACTGCCAAAGATAAATGAGAAGGAGCACCAACATGAAAAATATACAAATCGGGGCAGCCTTAAAGACGATGCGAAAAAATCGTGGCTGGACGATCCATGACGTAGTTGTACAGCTGAATGACCTGTACAATATCGCAGTCGCCGAAAAAACCGTGTATGGATGGGAAAGCGATCAGGCCTATCCTCGCACGGAAACACTGCTGCTGCTCTGTGAACTGTATCAGAGTGACACATTCACCGGAAATCTCCTGCACATCCCTGCAGACAAATCCTTCCCGATCACTGCAGATGAACGGCATGTCATCGAAATGTATCGCCGGCATCCGGAACTACAAAGTGCTGTAAAACGCGTGCTTGATGTTCCCGTCAAAAAACCTTCTGCAAATTAAAGTCCTGATATCCTGTCCCCTGTAAAAACTATTTTCCAAAATTCATCCTGTCACAGAAGTTTCTATCTCATGCAGATATAAATCACATAAGCCACATATAAAACCAGCATCACAATACCTTCTTTTCTGCTGATTTTTTCTTTTGTCCATGCAAACCCCCAGATCAACAGGCTCAAAACAATCAAAATAATAATATCTATGATGTTTTCCATCAAAAACGGCATCGGACTGATAACTCCCGCCAGACCAAGTACAAACAGAATATTAAAAATATTAGAGCCTATGGCATTTCCAAGTGCCATATCGACTTCATTTTTGCGTGCTGCAACAACGGAAGTGACAAGTTCCGGAAGTGAAGTTCCGATAGAAACAATTGTAAGTCCCACCAGTGTCTGGCTCATTCCAATTTTCAATGCAATATTGCTGGCGCTGTCCACAACCACATCCCCGCCGATCACAATACCGGCCACACCAACCACAAGGAACAACAGGCTTTTTGGCATCGACATTACTTTCTGTGCCTCTGCCGCTTCAATCTCTTCACTTTGCGGTTGCCCGCCTTCTTTTCCTGCTTTCAATGCCATACGAATCATGGTTCCGATAAATATGGCAAAAAACACCAGAAATACAGCACTGTCAAAACGTCCCAGTTTCATTCCCACACCACCGAGTATCATAAGCAGCAACGCTGCAAACACGGAATATGGGAAATCACGTTTCAATGTAGCTTTCTGTACGGCAACCGGAGTCATTATGGCACAAAAACCGATGACCACCATCATATTAAAAATATTAGACCCGACCACATTACTGATTGCCAGCGTATTCTTATGCTGGATTGCTGCAACAACGGAAACCGCAGTCTCCGGAAGTGAGGTTCCCATGGCAACAATCGTCAGACCAATAATAATAGCCGGAACATGAAACCGTTTTGCAATACTGGAACTTCCCTCCACAAAAACATCTGCCCCTTTGACCAGGAAGAAAAATCCTGCGATCAAAAAAACAATTGCCAGCGGCATGGAACATGTTGAAATAAATTCTGTCATATCTTTTCCCTCTTTCTGTAAAATAATGTGTTAAAAGGCAATAATGCCCAAGTGCTCCAATAGTATTTTCAAACCAATAAGTATGAGGATTACCCCACCTGCAATCTCTGCTTTTCTTTTGTAGCGGGTACCGAAGAAATTACCGACAACCACTCCGATGACCGATAATACAAATGTCGTGCATCCGATAATCAGACAGGCTTCCATGATGGATACATTTAAAAAGGCAAATGTAATACCGACTGCAAGTGCATCGATACTGGTTGCAACTGCAAGAAGCAGCATCTCTTTGTGATCCAGTGGCAGATCTTTTGCTCCAATTTCCTGCACGTCTTTATCACGAACCGCTTCAATCACCATCTTTCCACCGATAAACAGCAACAGGAAAAAGGCGATCCAGTGATCGACCGAAGTAATGTATTTCTGAAAGCGGATTCCCAGCGCCCAGCCGAGAAACGGCATCAGTGCCTGAAATCCTCCGAAATACAATCCAATCAGAAACGCATGTTTTTTGTTGATTTTTTCCATGCCAAGACCCTTGCAGACGGATACCGCAAATGCATCCATCGAGAGTCCGACACCAATCAAAAATAACTCGATTACCATTCTTATGTTCTCCTTTTGTGAGGGGATTCATACCTTGCGCTTCTGTCCTTATATATCAAAAAGAGACCCAATGTACACCAACGAAAAGCGCGACTGCAACCACGTTTTTCCGGTGCACATGAGTCTCATTCTTTAAGGCTTGCCAGGTCCAAATGACCGGTATGTTGACAAGTCACACAATGTGCGAACTACTCCCTCACATACTTTTGTCTATGAATTAGGTAAACTATAACAAACGGCCTTTGAGTTAGTCAATACGAACTTCTTATTTACTGATGACTTTTGCAAACTTCTTCTTACCACGCTTTACGACCTTTCCTTCTCCGGCAAACTCGTCGAGCATGTAACTGGTACTGATGTCTGTAACTTTCTCACCGTCCACAGAGACTCCACCCTGCTGTACGGCACGACGTGCATCGGAACGACTCTCACACAGAGAAGCCTTTACAAGAACTGCCATGATATCGAGCTTGTCATTGTACAGATCATCTGCAGTCACTTCAACCGTCGGCATATGTGCAGAAACCCCGCCGCCTGCAAACAGTGCATGGGATGCCTCTTTGGCTTTCTTTGCCTCTTCCTCACCGTGTACCAGTTTGGTCAGCTCATAAGCGAGAATCTCTTTTGCTTCATTCAGCTTGGCACCTTCCCATTTGTCCATCTCATCGATCTGCTCCAATGGCAGGAAGGTCAGCATGCGGATGCACTTTAACACATCGGAATCTGCCACATTTCTCCAGTACTGGAAGAAGTCAAACGGAGAAGTCTTGTTCGGATCAAGCCATACGGCACCGGACTGTGTTTTTCCCATCTTCTTTCCCTCAGAGTTTAAAAGCAGATTGATCGTCATGGCATAAGCATCTTTTCCAAGCTTCCGGCGGATCAGTTCCGTACCACCGAGCATGTTGCTCCACTGGTCATCTCCACCGAATTCCATGTTACATCCATATTTCTGGTACAGTGTGTAGAAATCGTAACTCTGCATGATCATGTAATTAAACTCCAGAAAGCTTAATCCTTTTTCCATACGCTGCTTGTAACATTCTGCTGTCAGCATGCGGTTTACGGAAAAATGTGCACCAACATCACGCAGTACATCAATGTAGTTTAAATCCATCAGCCAGTCGGCATTGTTTACCAGCATTGCCTTGCCTTCCCCGAAATCGATGAAACGGCTCATCTGCTTTTTGAAACAGTCTACGTTGTGCTGAATGGTCTCCGGTGTCATCATCTGACGCATATCGGTACGTCCGGACGGATCACCGATCATGGCTGTACCGCCGCCGATCAGCGCGATTGGCTTGTTTCCTGCCATCTGCAGACGTTTCATCAGACACAGTGCCATAAAATGTCCCACATGCAGACTGTCAGCTGTCGGGTCAAAACCGATATAAAATACTGCTTTTCCATTGTTGATGAGTTCCTTGATTTCTTCCTCGTCGGTTACCTGTGCGATCAGACCGCGGGCAACCAGTTCGTCGTAAAGTGTCATTGGGGTTCCTCCTGTAATTTAACTTTTTTGATTTTTCTGGGGCTTTATGTCCCTTTGCTCCATATCTATAAAAATCCAAATAAAAATCCCCTCGTCCTAATTATAAGGACGAGGGGGATCTCTCGTGTTACCACCTTAATTCGCATGCTGTTCACACAGCCTGCCTCCGCGAGTGCAGCTACACTCCAGTGCGTCTAACGGGCACTACTCCGTTACAGCCTACTTGCCTGCGCGTTCGGTGTAAAGCTCAGGGATGTATTCCCTGCGGTAAGGGGGGACCCAGCTTGCTGGGGGGATTCCTTATCGCCCGGCTTATGGTTTTTCCATAAATCCATCTGTGCTTTCCGTGTGCCTCTCATCTACCGGCTGCTTTCTGTTCGTTCCACACATTGGTACTTGTTCCCATCTTCGCTTGTATTCTATAACTATATTATTATAGAAAGACAATCACAGTTTGTCAAACAATTTTTACTTGCCTTCTTTCGCTTCTGCCGGAACCCAGATTCCATCTTTTCCCCATGGCTGGATCATAGACAAATACCGCTTCTGTCCATCCTTTAAAAATGTAATCTGTATACCGACCTGTGTTTTATCTGCAGATTCAGATTCTTTTTCCACGGAAACAAGCTTTTTATCCGACGATAAATTCAAAAGCTGCCGGGCTGCATCTGTCGGCTCAAGCAATGCACCAATTGGAACCATATTCTTATTCAGCACTTCACCCATACCGTTTATACAGTAGTCCATCTGCGTATCGCTGATTCCCTGCGCATATGCTGTATCAAACTCATCTGCCGATGCAATTCCATCCGTTTTAGCATCCGGACCGTCAGCAAACTGATTGATTTTTTCCTGTGTAATCTGAAATTGACCATTTTCCTGTGCATAATGGATATTCTCTATCCACACGCTCACATGCGGATCTGATGACTCCACATAATACAAAATCTCTGCAGTCTGTTCTTCCGTATTGATTTCATGCAGCCAGTAGCCATCCATTTCTTCTCCGGTTCCACCAAAGAAACTGCCAAAGGCTCCCCATGGCCATGGACTCGACCAGCCAAATGACGGTGTATCTCCATCCATCCACAAAATATGTATTTTCTCTAAATTCGACTGTACCTCTTTGGATGTCATCTGCACAATTTTTTCTGTATCCCGGTCGCAAAATGCCTGTGCCCATTCCCTGATATTCTGCTCTATTATCGCAGCTCCTGCATTTTCCTGCACTGGCTGCTGTGTACTATCCACTTTCTCGGTTGTATGCTCTGTTTTTGTCTCCGACGGTTTCTGGTTTGTCAGACAACTTACTGCCACAAGTGCAACCAAAACGGTTGCAATCGCAGCCACCCAGGTATGTGGTTTTTTAAAATTCAACACGTTCTTAATTCTCCTTCCTGCATCTGCCTCTCCAAACGCAACCGGGGCAAATGAATACGGATGCCGCTCCATCGCAAAAGCAAGTAAGGATGCGCTGTATCCTTTTTTAATCTGATTTCCAAACTGCGCAAGTACGGCCTCATCACAACTCATCTCCATGTCTCTTGTCATATAGAAAAAGGCAATCCATGCCAATGGATTCCACCAGTATACAGCCAAAAGTACGAATGCAATCAGCTTCCATAAAGAATCATGTCTGCGAATGTGCCAGCTCTCATGCGCAAGGATGTACTGCTGTTCCTCCTCTTTCATCCGAAACGGAATATAAATCTGCGGGCAGAAAATTCCCAGTACAAACGGTGATGGAATACAGTCACATTCCCAGATCTTTATGGTCCGCCGGACGTTTCCAGATGTTTCATTTACGGTTAAACGTACTGCTGTCCGTACCATACTGCGGCATTTGATATAGGAATACATTCCATATCCTAAAAATAAAAATATCCCGATCAGCCAGACAAAAAACAACACCGCACAAATTTTCTGTGAGGTCGTCATAGCTCCTGTCAAACCAGCTTCAGAAGCTGCATCCCCTGTCACACGTGAACCGGCAGATATCTGCGTCACATTCTGTACTGCCGTTTGCGCATGCACTCCAGATACTCCTGTGTAGTGTGCAATCTCACTCATTTGTGATCTGCTTTTTACCAGACGAAACAGATTAAACAAACTCCATCCTGATGCAATGGGCAAATCAAATAACATACGGATTCCAACAATTGCCCACAATGCATAGGAATATTTTTTGGGACATTTCCGCAAAAGCGCGCGCACTGCAAACACCGCGAGAATTACAACCGCCACCATGCCATTCCGCTGCAGAAATGCCAGAAAAATTACACTTGCCTTCTCCATTCTCTGCCCCTACCCTTCTTTATGCTCGTCGATCATTTTCTTGAGCAGCTTTGCTTCTTTTTTGGAAATTTTCTTTCCTCCAAGAAATGCTGTGATAAACCCTGGCAGTGATCCGTCAAATGTGCGATCCACAAAATACCGGGATTCCTCTGCCTGCACCTGTTCCTTTGGAATTAAAACAGAAACCGTTGCATCCTCATTGACAATGTATCCTTTTTCGCACATTTTCCGTACAACCGTATAAGTCGTGGATTTTTTCCAGCCAAGCTGTTCCTGACATAACTTTACAAGTTCCCCGGAGTTGACGGGGGCATGCTCCCATACGACACACATAAACCGGTAATCACTGTCACATAATTTTATATATTCCATCTTTTTCTCCTTCACAGGTTTATAGCTATCAACCTGTTTTCAGTTTATTCTTATAAACCAGAAATGTCAAGGTTTATTTTTATAGACTGCGAGAAATGTCAGAAAAATACGATGAAAAATGTTTGAACTCACCTTTTCGAAAAGTTATAATAACTGTAACGAAAAAAGGAGGACATGCTATCGTGGAAAAAGTACGTTACATGATTTCCGATGCCGCTGCACTGGCCGGTGTGGAAACCCATGTGTTACGTTACTGGGAAGAAGAACTCGACCTGACCATCCCGCGAAACGAGATGGGACATCGATACTATACACGAGAGAACATACAGGAATTCCAAAAGATCAAAGAACTAAAAGAAAAAGGATATCAGTTGAAGGCAATCCGCATGATATTACACAATAAAAACCCCGAAGATGCCGGTGTTTCCGTGCCGGATTCTGCAGCACCTGGTCCATTGCCCGCATGTAACCGGGAACATCATCACACGGTTGTCGCCAAACCGGATCGACAGAACGCAGATAAAACCAACCTGCCTGTAAATACCCTTTCCGCAGAAGAACGCATGGCACAATTTCGGGAGTTGATGAGTGACATTGTAGGGCACGCAATCGCACAGAATAACGAAGCTCTCACACTCGATATCAGCAAAGAAATCCGTGAAACCGTCCTGAAAGAAATGAACTATCTCATCCGGGAACAAAACGATATGACGGAGGAACGCTACCGCCAGTTAAGTGCAGAAATTCGTGGAAAATTGCAGAAAAAACATACCTTATTTTCCAAAAAGGAAAAGGTTCCCAAAATGAAAACATCAAAAAAAGAAAAGAACCGGAAAAATGTATTAAATCCGGTCTGATTGATTTCAGCATTGACCTGGCATTAAACGGTTCCATATATAAAATAAAACAAGCCTGCGGAAGGATTGCCATAGAAAAGTTAATACAAAGAAACGCCAAAACCGACATTTGCCGGAATTGGCGTT
>OHHI01001179.1_pt1 | contig 10334 bp, 10 predicted proteins | sample 1568001 | NCBI WGS metagenome assembly OHHI01 (sample SAMEA3879506, study PRJEB24766) | human gut metagenome | biome: human-associated habitat; feature: feces | place: USA | collected 1985/1987
ATCGGTGCTTGTATCCAGGGTGGTAAGCTTGCTGGAGATGCAGGTGCAGGTGAGATCCTTCTTCTGGATGTTACACCACTTACACTTTCAATCGAGACAATGGGCGGTATAGCTACTCACCTTATCGAGAGAAACACAACTATCCCTACAAAGAAGAGTCAGATCTTCTCAACAGCACAGGATAATCAGGATGCCGTTGATATCAATGTAGTACAGGGTGAGAGACAGTTCGCAAAGGACAACAAGAGCCTTGGTAGATTCAGACTTGATGGTATCGCTCCGGCAAGACGTGGAGTTCCACAGATCGAGGTAACATTTGATATCGATGCAAATGGTATCGTAAATGTATCAGCTAAGGATCTCGGAACAGGAAGAGAACAGCACATTACAATTACATCAGGTACATCACTTTCAGATGATGATATCGATAGAGCAGTTAAGGAAGCAGCTGAGTACGAGGCTCAGGATAAGAAGCGTAAGGAAGGCATTGAGGCAAGGAATGAGGCCGATGCACTTGCGTTCCAGACAGAGAAGGCACTCGGCGAGGTAGGAGATAAGCTTTCAGATTCAGATAAGGCTGGCGTAAAGGCAGATCTTGACTCCTTAAGAGCAGCAATAGACAGCACAGATGCAGAGAACATGAGCGATGCTGATGTTGACAAGATCAAGGCAGCTAAGGATAAGCTGATGGAGAGCGCACAGAATCTGTTCTCAAAGCTCTATGAGCAGAATGGTCCTGGAGCAAATGCAGGCACAGGAGCAGGCACACCTGATTACTCAGATGGTGATGTTGTAGATGGAGATTTCACAGAGGTTTAATATATAGAGGATGAAAGGTAAAGGCTATGGCAGAGACAAAGACCGATTATTATGAAGTCCTTGGTGTTTCCAAGGGTGCCTCTGACGCCGAGATCAAAAGGGCATACCGAGTGGTAGCAAAAAAATACCACCCGGATATGAACCCTGGTGATGAGGAGGCTGCAGAGAAATTCAAAGAAGCCGCAGAAGCTTATTCAGTCCTCAGTGATCCTGAGAAACGTGCAAAGTATGATCAGTTCGGCCATGCAGCATTTGATCAGAACGGTGGCGGTGCCGGTGGATTTGGCGGATTTGACTTCGCAGATATGGGAGATATCTTTGGTGATATCTTCGGAGATATGTTTGGAGGAGCAAGTCGTCAGAGAAATACAAATGGCCCTATGAAGGGTGCAAATATCAAGACAACTATAAGAGTTGGATTCGAGGAGGCTATATTTGGTACTCAGAAAGAGCTTGAGCTTCCTCTTAAAGATGAATGTGATGTATGTAAGGGTACTGGATCCCAGCCAGGACATCAGCCGGAAGTATGTGGCAAGTGTGGCGGCAAGGGACAGATAGTTACAACACAGCAGTCACTGTTTGGAGTTGTCCGTAACGTACAGACCTGTCCGGATTGTTCAGGTTCAGGAAAGATCATCAGATATAAGTGCAGCAACTGTGCAGGCACAGGATATGTCAAGAGTAGAAAGAAGATACAGATAGCTATTCCACCTGGAGTGGATAATGGTACAAATATCCGTATCAAGGGCAAAGGTGAGCCAGGCATCAATGGCGGTGAGAGAGGAGATCTTACAGTTACGATTCTGGTGGATCGTCACCCTAACTTCCAGAGACAGGAGTACAATCTTTACTCATCAGAGCCTATTACATTCACACAGGCAGCCCTTGGTGGAACGATCAAGATCAACACCATAGAGGGCGAGGTGGATTACACAATACCACCTGGAACACAGACAGATACACGTATCAAGCTGAAGGGTAAGGGCGTACCAAACCTGAAGAATCCTACTCAGCGAGGTGATCACTATGTAACACTTGTCGTACAGGTACCTGAGAAGCTGACAGAGGAGCAGAAGAAGATTCTCAACCAGTATGAGCAGGCAACACTTGTGGAGACAAGACCTGCCACAGACTCAGCAGGACCATTTACATTTGGTGATCATAAGAGAAGAAAGAAGAAACAGTAAAAATAATAAAAGCAGGTAAAATAATATATGAAATGGACTAAGCTCACGATAGATACAACATGTGAAGCTGAAGACCTCATAAGCGCCTTCCTCGAAGAGGAAGGCGTTTTGGGTGTTCAGATAGAAGATAATATACCTCTTACAGAGGAAGAGATGGAGACGATGTTTGTGGATCTCCTGCCGGATGATGTGCCGGAAAATGATGGAACAGCCAGGGTGACATGTTTCCTGGATGATACATTTGACGTTCAGGAGATAAAGGATAAAGTTACAGCCGAGATAAAGAGGCTGTCAGAGTTTCTTTCGGTTGGAACCGGCAATATAACAGAGAGCGAGACGAAGGATGAGGATTGGAGAGACAACTGGAAGGCATACTTCAAACCATTCAGACTCTATGACAACATTATCATCAAGCCGACATGGGAGGCGGTTCCGGATGATGCGAAGGATGAAGATATCATCATAGAGATAGATCCGGGAACAGCGTTTGGAACAGGCTCACATGAGACAACAAGACTGTGTATAGGACAGCTCAAGAAATATATGAAAGATGGAGACAAGATACTTGACGCTGGCAGCGGAAGCGGTATCCTGTCATTTGTATGCAACAAGCTTGGAGCAGAACATGTGCTCGGAATAGATATAGATCCTATAGCTGTGGATGTTGCAGGAGAGAACAGGGATGTAAACAACATACCTGCTGATGCTGTAAGCTTTATATGCGGCAATGTGCTTGAGGACCAGAAACTGGTAGATTCGATCGGCGCAAATTATGATATAGTAGTTGCAAATATTCTCGCGGACGTTATCATACCTATGTCAGCGGTTGTTCAGAAGTTCATGAAGGATGATGGACTTTTCATATCATCAGGAATCATCAATATAAAAGAGGAAGAAGTTCGACAGGCTTTGCTTGACAATAACTTTGATATCGTAGATACTGTCTACATGAATGACTGGGTAAGCTTTGTCGCAAAAAAACATATAGATTAAGCGAACTATAGATTTTATAGGGCGTAAAGTATGAGAGGATATAGTCTGGGATGAACAGATTTTTTGTGGATATAGATGGCAGGGATATAGGTACAGATATCGAGATTACAGGTGGAGATGTGAATCACATAAAGAATGTACTTAGGCTTAAGATCGGGGAAGAGATCCTTGTGAGTGATGGCAGAGGCCGGGATTATACTTGCAGGATATCGCGTATAGATCCTGATAAGGTAGTTTGCAATATAGAAGACATAAGCGACAATTTTGCTGAACTTCCGGTTAAAGTCACACTGTTTCAGGGCTATCCAAAGTCCGATAAAATGGATCTCATAGTCCAGAAGATGGTCGAACTTGGAGTATGCAGGATAGTGCCGGTATTTACATCCAGAACTATAGTCAAACTGGATCAGAAAAAAGCTACGAAAAAGACAGAGAGATATCGAACTATTGCGGAATCCGCAGCGAAACAGTCCGGGCGCGGGATCGTTCCAGAGATTACAGAGCCGGTATCATTTGCCAAAGCGCTGGATATGGCGTCGGAACTTGACATGAATATCATACCTTATGAAGAGGCGGAAGGCATAGAGGAGTCGAGGCAGATTATCGCTAACGTGCGAGGCAAAAGGTCATTGGGAATATTTATAGGCCCGGAGGGCGGATTTGCCCGCGAAGAAGTGGAAGAGGCTGTGGCGGCGGGGGCTGAGTGCATAACGCTTGGACACCGGATACTGCGCACGGAGACGGCTGGACTTGCGGTGATGGCGATCATCATGTTTCAGGCAGAGTAGCAGGCATAAAGAAGAGATATAAAGAAAAGACATAAAAAGGCATAAAGAAGAAATAGAGAGACTGGCAATTACAAAGACGGAATCAGGGACAAGAATCATGGAAACAAATTCAGAAAACAGGATAGAGGCATATTTTGACAATTCAGCGACAACTCCGGTGTATCCGGAGGTCAGGGATCTTGTGGTAAGGCTCATGGAGAAGGATTATGGCAATCCATCTTCACTTCACCTCAAGGGGGTTGAAGCGGCAAGATATGTTACAGACGCCAGAGAGAAGATGGCAAGACTTATGAAGGTCATGCCGAAAGAGATAGTGTTCACATCCGGCGGAACAGAGTCAAACAATATGGCACTTATAGGCGGTGCACTTGCCAACAGGAGAGCAGGGAACAAGATCATCACAACAGAGGTGGAACATGCATCGGTGGGAAGTCCGGTATCATTTCTGGAAGATATGGGATTTGAGGTAGTTAGGATAGGTGTTGACAGCAAAGGTGTGATCAATGTCGATGAACTTGTTGATGCAGTGGATGATAACACCATCATAGTGTCTGTGATGTACGTGAATAACGAGATAGGATCTGTGATGCCGGTCCAGGATATAGCAAAACGCATCAAGGAGAAGAATCCAGCAGTGCTGTTCCATGTTGATGCGATTCAGGCATTTGGCAAATATGTCATATATCCGGGAAGAATGGGAATAGATATGATGTCTGTCAGCAGCCATAAGTTTCACGGACCAAAGGGCGTTGGCGCGCTATACATAAGAGACTGTGTAAAGGTGAAGCCGGTGATATATGGCGGAGGCCAACAGAACGGAATGAGATCGGGTACGGAGAATGTGCCGGGGATAGCCGGTATGGCACTTGCGGCGGAGATGACGTACAGAGATCTGGATGAGAAGGTGCGGCACATGCGTGAAGTAAAGCAGCATCTGATAGATGAACTTACAGGAATAGAAGAAGTATACAGCAACTCAGGTGATGCACCACATATTGCGAGCATCACATTCAAGGGTGTGAGAAGTGAGGTCATGCTGCACGCACTTGAGGAACGGGGAATATATGTCTCTTCAGGTTCGGCGTGTTCGTCTAACAAACATTCCACCAGCGGAACACTTAAGGCGATAGGACTTCCACCGGAGAAGCTTGAATCAACATTGAGATTTAGTTTTTCACCGGAAAACACAATAGAACAGGTGGACTATGCAGTGCAATGTTGTAAAGAGCTGCTTCCTGTACTGAGAAGATATGTAAGAAAAAAATAATGTCAGGATTATAAGGAGGACACATGCAGTACAAGGCTTTTATGATAAAGTATGCCGAGATAGGTACAAAAGGAAAGAACCGATATATATTTGAGGATATCCTGTGCAAGAATATAAACAGAAAACTCAAAAACTACGGTGATTTCTATATAAGAAAAGAACAGGGTAGAATTTTTGTGGAGTGCAAGTCAGATTACGATTACGAGGATGTGGTCGGAGCGCTCGGTAAGGTATTTGGAATAGTTGGCATATGTCCTGTTGTTGTGGAGGAGAATACAGAATTTGAGAACCTGAAACAAAAGGTTATAGACTATGTTGACAGGGCTTATGATCACAAGAATTTCACATTCAAGGTGTTCACCAGAAGAAATGAGAAGTCATATCCGATGACATCGATGGAAGTCAGCGCAGAGCTTGGACATTTCCTTCTCGAGGCATACCCAGGACTCTCTGTTGACGTTCATTCGCCACAGGAGATAATCAATGTGGAGATACGAAAGGTTGCATATATATATTCCATAACGATACCTGGACCGGGAGGGCTTCCTGTCGGAACAAATGGAAAGGGAATGGCACTCCTATCAGGCGGTATAGACAGCCCGGTTGCTGCATACATGATAGCGAAGAGAGGGGTTGTGGTTGAGGCTGTATATTTCCATGCGCCTCCGTTTACAAGCGAGAGAGCAAAGCAGAAGGTCATCGATCTTGCGTGCCTTGTGGCAGATTATGCAGGAGCCATAAAGCTTCACGTTGTCAATTTTGCAGATGTGCAGATGGCTATATATGATAACTGCCCTCATGAAGAACTCACGATAATAATGAAGAGATATATGATCAAGATCGCAGAAGAACTGGCAGAGAAAAATGACTGTCAGTGTACCATCACAGGAGAGAGCATCGGTCAGGTGTCAAGTCAGACGGTGTTTAGCCTTAATGTTATCAACCAGGTGAGCACCATGCCAGTGTTCAGACCGTGTATAGGTATGGATAAACAGGAGATAGTGGATATATCTGAAAAGATAGGCACATACGAGACATCTATCCTGCCTTATGAGGATTGCTGTACGACATTCGTCGCAAAGCATCCGGTTACAAAACCTGTTCTCTCAGCGATAGAGAAGTCTGAGGAAAAACTTGCGGGAATCATAGAACCACTTTATCGCACGGCTGTTGATACAGCAGAGACAGTTATGTGCAGGGCAAAGAACTAAGTCGAGCCGTGAATAACTAAAGTTATAAGGCGGATTCAACGTGGACTAGATTGCATAGTTGTATAGTATAGTTGTATAGAAAATAAAAAAGAGATGCTGAAAAGCATCTCTTTAAATTGAAAATAGCAATTAAAAAATTGTTATAATATAATTGATTTTGAAAAACTTACTCGGCAAGGTATGGCTTGAGTGTTGCCATAATCTCATCAATACCGCTCTCTGCATGGATGTTAAGCTCGATTGGCTTTGAGATATCCAAACTGAAGATACCCATGATTGACTTTGCATCGATGACATAACGTCCTGATACAAGATCGAACTCAGCGTCAAACTTAGCAATGTCGTTGCAGAAGCTCTTAACCTTATCGATTGAGTTTAAAGAAATCTTAACAGCTTTCATAATTAGTCCTCCTAACCCTTATGATATAGTTTATGTACTGTAACCATTATATTTTTATGGAATACAAAAGTCAATATAAGGAGAGTAAAATTGATGTTAAAAGGTAAGTCGGTTGCGGCAACCACACTTGGGTGCAAAGTTAATCAGGCAGAGACGGACAGCATGCTGGATATGCTCAGTGCCGCAGGCGCTGATATTGTTGACTTTGAAGAAAAAGCAGATATATATATAGTAAATACCTGTTCAGTTACAAACATAGCGGACAAAAAATCCAGGCAGATGCTTCACAGGGCAAAAAAGAGAAATCCGGAGTCGATAGTGATAGCAGCCGGCTGCTATGTACAATCTGCAAAGGAACTGCTTGAGCAGGATGAATCCGTAGATATAGTGATCAGCAATAACAAAAAGAAAGATATCACAGATATAGTGAATGATTATATTAATGTGAGAAAAAACGAAGGAGGGGATGCACCTGCTGATGGAGAGAAAAAAGAATACTTTGTTGATATATCCAAGGAGACAGAGTATGAGGAGATGGGAGGGCATGTTCCTGTCGGCCATACAAGGGCGTATGTGAAGATTCAGGATGGGTGTAACCAGTTCTGTTCATATTGTATTATACCATATGTAAGGGGGCGTATACGTAGCAGGAGTGAGGAAGCTGTGATAGCGGAAGTCACTGAGCTTGCGGAGTCTGGTATTAAAGAAGTGGTGCTTACCGGAATACATATATCATCCTATGGCAAGGATAAGAATAATGAGGGAGCACTTATAGATCTCATAGATGCCATCTCAAAAATCAAAGGAATCAAGAGGATACGTCTTGGATCCCTTGAGCCAGGCATAATAACAGAGGACTTTGTGCGAAGAGTTTCCGCAAACAAAAAAGTCTGCCCACACTTCCATTTAAGCCTGCAAAGTGGTTGCAATACAATACTTAAAAGGATGAACAGAAAGTACACACGGGAGCAATACTTTGAAAAATGTGAGATGCTTAGAGAGGCGTATGATGCGCCGGCGTTGACTACCGATGTCATTGTAGGGTTTCCAGGAGAGACAGATGAAGAATTTGAAGAGACTGTACAGTATCTGACGAAGCTTAATCTGTATGAGATGCATATATTCAAGTACTCACCGAGAAAGGGAACAGTTGCGGCAGCCATGAAAGATCAGGTTTCACCTGAAGTGAAAAACAAGAGAAGTGATGTGCTTTTGGAACTTGCGGAGCGCGGCAAGAAAGCATATGAGGCGAAGTACGAGGATGCGGAGCTGGAAGTGCTTGTGGAGGAGGTACTGCACAGAGAAGATGGGACTTACCTGAGAGGTCATACGGAGAGGTATATGGACATACTTATAAAAGCGGGGGATATATCTATGCCAGAAAGCTTCGTAAACAGCTTTGTCTATGTGAGATACACACAGAATGGAGATATACTAATGGTCTGATCTGCTGAGAATATGTTCCTTTACTTTTGGAATCTTTTATATTAGAATAGGAACGTTAGATAGGCAGCTCGACAGAGAATAACAATATGAGGACGTGATTTGATGAATAATGAAAGTACACAGAACATTTCAGCGGTGAAGGATGCCACCATTGATGTAAGACAGATCATTGGTCAGGTGTATGATGCACTTGCTGAAAAGGGATACAATCCGGTAAGTCAGGTTGTTGGATACATAATGAGCGGAGATCCAACATACATTACCAGCTACAAGAATGCCAGAAGCCTTATCATGAAGGTTGAGAGAGATGAGATCATAGAAGTATTGTTTGAGGATTATATCAGAAACAATCTGATATAGGTGGTACACATGAGAGTTTTAGGATTAGATTACGGAACAAAGACTGTTGGAGTAGCGGTGAGCGATCCGCTGGAGATCACAGCGCAGCCTCTTGAGACCATCGAGCGAAAGTCAGCAGGCAAGCTCAGACAGACGCTGGCAAGGATCGAGGCGATCATAGAGGAGTATGGCGCAGCTGGTCAGCAGGAGAAGATAGAAAAGATAGTGCTTGGATATCCAAAGAACATGAACAACACAGAGGGAGACAGATGCGAGGCTACCGTGAGCTTTAAGAATGATCTGGAGAGAAGAACCGGTCTTGAAGTTGTGTTGTGGGATGAGAGACTGACCACTGTTGAGGCCGAGCGTATACTCATGGACAGCGGAGTCAGAAGAGAGAATCGTAAGACGTATATAGACAAGATGGCAGCTGCGGTTATCCTGCAGAACTATCTTGATTCCAAAAGTAACGGCATGTAGAGCCGCGAACACAAAAACAGGGGTTTATATGGCAGAGAATAAGAATGACAGCATAATTTTTGAAGCAGAGGATGGAACAGAAGTAGAGTTTGCAGTGTTGGAACAGACAACACTTGGTGGGATAAACTATCTGTTTGTGGTAGACAAGGCGGATGATGAATCATTCCTTATACTCCGTGAGGACAGCGGAGCTGATACGGAAGAGATGGCAGCATACGATATTGTTGAAGATGAAAAAGAATTAGATGCAGTTATCAGGATATTTGATGAACTGCTTGAGGACGTAAATTTGGAGGTATAAGAAAATTGAATAAGAATAACAAAGAGACAGTGAAGATCATTCCTTTGGGCGGTCTGGAACAGATTGGAATGAATATCACTGCGATAGAGTATGAGGACTCTATCATAGTCATTGACTGCGGACTGGCATTCCCTGAGGACGACATGTTAGGAATAGATCTGGTTATTCCGGATGTCACGTATCTCAAGGAAAACGCGGACAAGGTCAGGGGACTTGTGGTTACCCATGGACATGAGGATCACATTGGTGCCATACCTTACATTGAGAAAGAATTGAACATGCCTATCTATGCGACCAAGCTGACCATGGGGCTTATAGAAAACAAACTGAAAGAACACAACCTTATGAATAACACAAGGAGAAAGGTTGTAAAGTATGGTCAGAATATCAATCTTGGAGCATTCAGGGTGGAATTTATCAGAACAAACCACTCCATAGCTGATTCGGCAGCGCTTGCAATATATACACCGGCTGGACTGCTGGTTCACACCGGAGATTTCAAGATAGACTACACACCTGTATTTGGTGGAACTATAGATCTTCAGAGATTTGCAGAACTTGGCAAGAAGGGTGTGCTGGCACTTATGGCAGACTCAACGAACGCCGAGAAAGAGGGATTTACACAGTCGGAGAAGACTGTTGGAAGAACATTTGACAACCTCTTCAATGACAACAAGGATCACAGAATCATCATAGCAACGTTTGCGTCAAATGTTGACAGAGTACAGCAGATAATAAATTCTGCATACAAGTATGACAGAAAAGTTATAATCGAGGGCAGAAGTATGGTGAATATAATCACCACGGCCTCGGAGCTTGGATATATAAATATACCGGACAACACACTCATAGATATAAGCCAGATGAAGAATTACCCTGATGAGAAAGTTGTGCTCATAACGACGGGAAGCCAGGGAGAGAACATGGCGGCACTTTCAAGGATCGCAGCATCCATACACAATAAGGTTGCGATCAAGCCGGGAGATGTTGTTATATTCAGCTCACATCCGATACCGGGAAATGAGAAAGCCGTATTCAAGGTTATAAATGAACTTGAGGCTAAGGGTGCGCATGTAATATTTGAAGATACCCATGTATCCGGA
>OHHI01001186.1_pt1 | contig 10266 bp, 7 predicted proteins | sample 1568001 | NCBI WGS metagenome assembly OHHI01 (sample SAMEA3879506, study PRJEB24766) | human gut metagenome | biome: human-associated habitat; feature: feces | place: USA | collected 1985/1987
GCAGAGCTTGTGAAAGTTATATCCGCTCACAAGGATTGGCACGATGATGTTTGCAAACTTCTTGCTCAGAAAAAATCAGCCAAGCGTGAAACTGCACTTATGATAATTGAAAATCAGGGAGCTGACGCCTACCGCACAGAGCTTGAAAAAGCCTATGCCACAGAGAAATCCGACAAACTAAAATCGAAAATATCTGAACTTTTGGGCAGCGAAGCAAAGCCTGCCGAAATATCAGATGAAGACCTTGTGACTGCGCTCACCAAAGGCACAAAAAGCAAGAAAGTTCTCTGGCTTTTTGAACAGCCTTTTGCACCTATTCACTTCACCGATGATACAATCGCAGAGGATATCTATTTGCAGGCTCTCCTGCTTACATATGCAAACGCCGACGAAGGTACCCTCCCACCCGAGGGCAAGACACTTGCCCAGAAGCTCAAAGCTGATGAGCTTGAAACATTCGCCCTTGAAGTCCTGAGCCGCTGGCTTGAAAAAGGTGCAGAGGCGAAAACAAAGTGGACAATGTATTTTGCGGCCATTTACGGCGGTGATGAAGCAATAAATTGCCTGACGGATTACATAAAAGAATGGTCGAAACAGTCATTAAATATGCGTGTTGCCCTTGCGGTTAAAGCCGTCAATGCCGTAGCTCTGAACGGCAGTTCCTATGCACTTATGACTGTAGACAATATTTCAAGAAAATATAAGAGCCGTGCGGTCAGAGCTGCCGCAGTTGACGCACTTGCCAATGCCGCTAAACAGCTTGGCTTGACAACGCAGGAGCTTGCGGACAAGATAGTACCTGACATGGGCTTTGACGAGAAAATGTGCCGCACCTTTGATTTTGGAAGCAGAAAATTCTCCGTTTATCTCACTCCACAGCTTGATATAGAAATATTCGAGGGCGAGAAAAAACTTAAAAATCTCCCTAAAATAGGCGTTAATGACGACCCTGCCCTCGCAGAAAAGGCTACTGCTGATTTCAAGGAAATGAAAAAGCAAATGAAAACTGTTGTTGACGCACAGAAACAGCGTCTTGAATATGTGCTTATGCTTGACCGTAAGTGGACAGCAGCAGCTTGGAAAGCTCTCTTTGTAAAAAATCCTCTCATGCACTGCTTTGCGATAGGTCTTATATGGGGTATTTACGAAAATGGCTGTCTTAAAACTTCGTTCCGTTATCTTGACGACGGCAGCTTTACAAACTCAGATGATGATGAGATAGAGCTGTCCGAGGTTATGCAGATAGGGCTTGTTCACCCGCTGGAGCTTACTGAACATGAAAAAGAAGCTTGGCTGGAACAGCTTGATGATTACAAGATAATACAGCCATTTGACCAGCTAAGAAGAAAGGTATACAAAGTAGCGGAAATCGATAAGAATAAGACCGCCTGCGAGATCTTCAAGAATACCGAGATAACGAACACCACTCTAGTCAACCGCATGACCAAAGCAGGCTGGTATAAGGGTCAGGCACAGGACGCAGGCTTTTTCTATGAGTTCATAAGAAATGATATCTCAGGCAAGGAGAAAGATCCCGACGGCAAGCTCATCAACATAGGCATGACCGCCGAGCTTAAATTCTCAGGAACATACATTGGCTATTACGAGATAGAGGACGTGACCGTGGAAGAGCTTTACTTCCGACTTCCCGATGCTGCATACAATGACAACATGAAACTTGGCGATGTCAATCCAAGATACTACAGCGAAGTTGTCTTACAACTTAAAAAAGCTATAAACAAGTAGGCATAACAAAAGGCAGTTCTGATTTTTTTCAGAGCTGCCTTTTACTTATTTATTTTCCACAGGAAGTCCGTGATCTCCTGCAATGTGTCTGCCTGCCTTGTTCACACAATATATGCAAACAGGAACTATGTATAAGCAAGCCGCTATCCATGCCGCCTGATCTGTGAAGCAGATTGCAAGATAACCGAATTTCGGCACAAATATCATACTTACAGAAATTCGAGCTATCATTTCCGTCACTCCTGAGAATATAGCAAGTCCAGAATATCCAAGACCCTGCGTACACATTCTGCAAGTGTTGAGTATACCGAGCGTCCAATAGAAAAAGCCTGCGTAGAAAAGATATTTGGCTGAAGCAGTAAGCACTGCTGCGTCTGACTTATTCACAAAGATAAGCGAAAGCTCTCTGCCGAAGAATATAAGTACAATACCGGCTATTACTCCATATGTCATGCCAACGCCAACTCCAATGCGTATACCCTTTTTGATACGCTTGAGATTTCCTGCACCGAGATTTTGGCTTGCAAAAACAGATGCACCTGTTGCAAAAGCGTCATATGGACACATTGTGAACTGCTTTATCCTTGCCCCAGCAGTGAATCCTGACACATAAATGCTTCCAAGCTTGTTGTTAGCCGACTGCATGACCATTGAGCCAATAGCCGTTATGGAATATTGAAGCCCCATAGGAAAGCCCATTATTATAAGGTTCAGCACCGCAGGCTTTGACATCACTCTGTCCTCTTTGGTAAGTTTCAGCACGTTTACCTTTTTCATGATAAATACAGCGCATAGTATTCCGCTTATCGCCTGCGCAACGACCGTAGCGATAGCCGCACCCATGCAGCCCCACCTGAACACGATAACACACACAAGGTCAAGTGCAATACAAATGGCGTTTTGCTGTCGCCAACAGAACGCAATACGCTTGAAAGCAGATTATACAAAAGTGTGAACGGTATGCCAAGAAATATCACCAAAAGATATTTATATGCGTCATCAAAAATATTCGACGGAGTTGAAAGAAGCTTCAATATCTCACTACAAAGCACCGCACAAACTGTGGTCAACACAAACGCGGTAACGGCAGTTATAACAATAGAATTGTAAAAATACTGTTTCAGCTTTTTTATGTCCCCTGCTCCGAAATGCCTTGCAATAGGCACGCCAAAGCCGCAGGCTGTTCCCATGCAGAAACCAAGCACCAAAAACTGCACACTGCTTGAAGCTCCGACACTTGCAAGAGCGTCAGAACCAAGAAATCTTCCCACGATGGCAGCGTCAATAAGATTGTATGTCTGCTGCAACAAATTTCCTAAAAGCAGAGGAAGCGCAAAGCTCATTATAAGCTTGAACGGACTGCCCGTTGTCATGTTTTTTGTCATTACTTTTCCTCCAAAAATCTAACTATTACATTTATCATCTTTAATTTTTACTATCACATTCTATCATCAATATATGAAAAAATCTATAACACAAATTAAATTTACTTTTGTGATTTTAAACAAATATAATAACAAAAAACATACACATTGCACATAAAAAAGGCAAGCATATTTCAGCCTGCCTTTGTGTAGCTTACGCTTTATACGTTAAATCTGAACAGAACGATATCGCCGTCCTGCATAACGTAATCCTTACCCTCAAGACGAACAAGACCCTTTTCCTTAGCCGCCGTCATAGAGCCACAGCTCATAAGATCGTCAAATGAAACAACTTCAGCTCTGATGAAGCCCTTTTCAAAGTCAGTGTGTATCTTTCCTGCCGCCTGTGGAGCTTTAGTGCCCTTTTTGATAGTCCAAGCTCTTACCTCAGGTTCGCCTGCTGTCAGGTATGAAATAAGACCAAGAAGCGAATAGCCCTCCTTGATTATTCTGTTAAGACCTGAAGTTTCAAGACCGAGGTCTGCAAGGAACATTTCCTTGTCCTCATCGTCCATGTCAGATATCTCAGCCTCTATCTGCGCACATATAGGGAACACAGCCGAGCCTTCGGCTTTTGCGATCTCGCAAACTTCCTTGTAATGCTCGTTGCTTTCGATATTGTTTCTGAAATCATCTTCGCAAAGGTTAGCCGCATAGATAACAGGCTTAAGTGAAAGAAGCGGTGTTTCTTTAAGTATCTCCAGCTCGTCCTCTGTCATGTCATAAGAACGTGCAGGCTTGCCGCTTTCAAGATGCTCTTTGAGCTTTTCAAGGAACTCTACAGCAGAAGCAAGAGATTTGTCGCCTTTCATTGCCTTTTTAGTTCTGTCAAGCTTTCTCTCGATAAGCTCAACGTCAGAGAAAATAAGCTCCAGATCTATAGTTTCAATGTCTCTGCGAGGATTGATAGAGCCGTCAACATGAATGATGTTAGGGTCGTCAAAACATCTTACAACGTGAACGATAGCGTCCACCTCTCTTATGTTTGAAAGAAATTTGTTTCCAAGTCCCTCGCCCTTTGAAGCACCCTTTACAAGACCTGCAATGTCAACAAATTCAAGTGTTGCAGGAGTAAACTTTACAGGGTGATACATCTCAGCCAGCTTGTCAAGTCTTTCATCAGGTACCGAAACGATGCCCACATTCGGTTCGATCGTGCAAAACGGATAATTTGCAGATTCTGCACCCGCATTTGTGAGTGCATTAAAAAGTGTTGATTTTCCTACGTTAGGAAGTCCTACCATGCCAAGTTTCATATCAATATACGCCTTTCGTTAAAATTTTACGCCATCATGGTTAAAATCATCTTCATCATCATCAAAGTTATAATCATCATAATACTCGTCAGGATCAAAATGATCGTTACAGCCACCCTTGTCTATCTTGTTGTTACAACCGATAGTAACGCCTTTCTTGATTGGCGAAACAAACAGACCAATTATAACGCCAAGGAGAAAAAGTGCAAGACCTTTCCAAAAATAGCTTACTGTGCAGTTATTTTCAGTATCGCAGTTTTCTTCAAAAATATCCATAATAATACCTCCGTCTATTCTACTGATTTTAAAGATTCTACCATATCTATCTTTTTAAGCTTGAAATGAAGAACCAAATTAACTATAAATGCAAATGCCAATGTGAGCAATGCACCAAGCACATACGCCCACCAAACAAGCTGTCTGTTGAACAGCACAAGGTCGACCTCAGAAGTTATCACAACAAAATAGTGCAGTATCTTTCCTGCCACAAGACCCACGATAATGCCCACAATCGTCGATATCAGATTTTCTCTGTAAATATACGCTGAAGTCTCACCGTCATAGAATCCAAGCACTTTTATTGTCGCTATCTCACGAACACGCTCTGTTATGTTTATGTTTGCCAAATTGTAAAGCACCACAAACGCCAAGCCTCCCGCACAAACGATGAGCAAAATAACGATAGCGTCAAGGCTGTCCACAGAATTAAGGAAACCTCTGCTTGAATCATTTTTAAAGCTTATTCCATAAAACTCGTCATTTGAAATAAGCTGTTCCTTGAAAGAGTTTTCATCAGTGTCTTTCTTTAGGTCAATAAAAGAAAGATTATAAACAGGCTTCTCACCGTATACACTTTCAAAATCATCAGGAGTGATGTAAATATAATGCAAAGCATAGTTCTTGCTTACTCCGCCTATCTTGAACTCTTTCTCCTCATGACCACTGAGCTTTATAGTAATAGTTTCACCCGTTTTCAGGTCAAGAAGCTTTGCAAGCTTTTGTGTTATGATAACAGAACCGCTTTTCACTTCAAGGTTTGATCCATTCTCAGCAGATACAAGATCGATATAATCTCCCATATTTTCAGGAGTTTTCGGCACGATCATAGAAACAGACTGGTTTTCACTTTCATTTTCTGCAATGCCATCTGTACTCTGCATAAGCATAGATTTGTCTACCTGTGCGATACTGCTTATCTTGTCCTCCAATTGTTTCTCGTCAAAATCGGCTGAATTAAGTACCGCAATACCATCATACAGAAATATCTCATTGAATTGCTTTTCGGCAATAGTCTTTATAGAATATTTCAAACCAAAACCCGTGACTATCAGCGCCGTACAGCCTGCCACTCCCACGATTGTCATAAAGAAACGCTTTTTATATCTCAGCAAATTTCTCACAGTGACCTTTGCAAGAAAGTCAAGCCGATTCCATATAAAATCCACACGCTCCAGCAAAACACGCCTGCCATTCTGCGGTGGCTTTGGACGCATAAGCTGTGACGGCTGCGACTTTAGTTCTTTCATGCAGGCATAAAGCACCGCCGAGCAAGTGCAAATAATAGACACCACCAAGCAAAGCACCATATAAACAGGCTTGAACGGTGTGTCAATATCAGGAATGTTATATAAAATATTATAGCAACTATAAATTATCTTCGGAAAGATCTGCAATCCAACAACAACGCCTATGCAACTTCCTGCTGATGCCGCTGTTGCTGCATAGAAAAGATACTTTCCGGCTATTCTTGCCCCACTGTATCCTAAAGCCTTGTATGTACCTATCTGCGTTCTCTGTTCCTCTACCATTCTAGTCATTGTGGTCAGGCATACAAGCGCCGCCACAAGAATAAAGAACACAGGAAACACCTTTGCGATAGAGTCGACCTTCTGAGCGTCCCCATAAAAGGAACTATAATCAGAGCTAGCCTCAAATCTGTCATACTGATAGAATGCAGGCGTTTTAACGGCTTCAAGTTCTTTTTTCGCTCCGGCTATCTCATCTTCTGCCGCCGCAAGCTGACCATTATATTCGTCAAAAGCCGCCGTACTTCCTGTCTTTTTGTCTTCAAGAAGCTTTCCTGCCACTTCTTCAAGCTGTTGTGCTTTTAAAAGCTGTGACCTTGCAAGATACTTTGCACTAGAACCACTCTGTTCAGCCTTATCATAAGCCTCCTGAGCTTCCTCAACCGACTTCTGCGCCGTTGTCAAAAGCTCCGTAAGCTGATTTTCGTCGCAGGCAAGCGCCTGTTTCAAGATGTCAACTTTCTCCTGAGCGACATCAATACTGTCCTGAGCGTCACTGCTTAGTTTTTCAAACCTTGCGTTCACACTGTCCTCAAAAAACTCCACCGCCTGAACGCTCTTATCTTTCACAGCCTGCTTGTACTCGTCGGAAAACGGGTCAAGCTCGTCAGTGCCTTTGAATTTCACATAAAGCTCAGTGTAATAATCGCACACAAACTCGCTCTCAGGCACAAAAACGTTGCTTACCACAGTTCCGTTGCCCACTGTGGTCGCATCACGCTCATAGCCGATATAAAGCGGTGAAGCCACAATACCAACTATCCTGTATGTGTCAGTTGCCAAAGTATCAGTTATATTTTTTGACGAGTCAGGCTCGTTGATCTTTATCTCTCCGCCCAACTTAAAGGTGTTAGGTGAACTCATTTTTACCTCTACTGCGCACTCGCCTTTTTTTTCAGGAAGCCTGCCCTCTAGTAAAACAGGCTTATCAAGATTATTAGGGCTGTTCTCATCAACAACATTGTTGAAGGACATGAATTTCAGCACAAGGTTTTGATTTTCATGATAATAGAAAACGTCCTTAGAATATCCCGCCATAACGCCCTCAACGTTCTCTGCTTTTTTCACAGCCTCAACGTCCTCAGACTTAACGCCTATAGACGACATTAACTTAATATCCATAAGTCTGTTATCACTGAAATATTTCTCCGCCGTGTCTATCATATCAGGCATAGTCGCCTTGATACCAGAGAAAAATCCACAGCCAAGAAGAACTATCAGAAAAATAGAGAGAAATCTGCCCAACGAGTGACTTATCTCTCTGACAGTATCCTTTTTCAATGCACTTTTCATGACAGACCTCCCCTTTGTAATATCATTCTTCCCCGTCACTATCCGAAAAATCATCAAGACCTATCCTGCCCGATAGAATAAAATAAACAATCGCCGCAAGGACAAAAACGACAGGAGCAAAAATTATAATAGCTTTTTTAGCCCACTCAACCCCCAACGCTCCCGCAAGCATAAGACCCAGCACTCCTGAGATATCAAAAAACAAGATACAAAAATACGTCCTAAGTGCCGATACCGCAGGTGCAGTGTCCCCATCGGGGTCAGCTTTATCACTGAAAATATTTATCCTGCCTGCTGAAAACACAAGCAGAATAAACACCGCCATAGTAAGAAGACTTAGCACAAGATCCACCACATAAGGCTTTGTCCTGCCTGCCGTCATGCCCACTATCAGCACAAAGCAATCACACCCCATGCAGAACATTAGAGCCGCCGTATTTACCACCGTAAGCACTAGCTGAAAAGGCGTAAAAGGAACTTTTTTCATTTTATCTTAATCGCCGAACATTTCCTTAGAAAGCTTGCCAAGCTTCTCACAGCCGTCGATTATCTGTTTGTCTGTAGGAGTTGAGAAGTTCAATCTGAATGAAGCTGTCTTGTCAGACTCGCTTACCATGAAAGCATTGCCCGGAACAACGGCTACCTTATATTCTGCAACAGCCTTTTTGCAGAAACCAGTCATGTCACTGCCTTCCGGAAGAGTACACCAAATGAACAGACCGCCCTCAGGTCTTGTGAACTTGATCTGTGAAGAGAAATTCTTCTCGATCTGCTCTATCATAAGTTCGAGCTTATGCTTGTAGATCACTCTCAGCGAAGCAAGATGTGCTTCGATATCATTGTCCTTCATGAAGTTGTAAGCCAGCATCTGCGCCCAGATATTTGTATGTACGTCAGCCACCTGCTTGCAGACAACTATCTTTCCGATTATCTCCTTTGGAGCGGAAATGTAGCCAACTCTGATACCAGGAGCAAGTATCTTCGAGAATGTTCTTGAATACATAACAAGACCGTCCTTGTCCATGCTCTTGATAGACGGGATAGCCTCACCCTTTATTCTCAGGTCGCCGTATGGGTTATCTTCAAGGATCATAACACTGTACTTCTTAGCAAGCTCATATATAGCCTTTCTCTTTTCAAGAGAAGTTGTAAGACCAGTAGGATTCTGGAAGTTAGAGATAATGTAGAATACCTTTACCTTGCCTGTAGCGAAAGCCTCTTCAAGCTCTTTCAGGTCAACTCCGTCTTCATGAAGCGTGATACCCTTAAGCTCAACATTGTAAGACTTAAACGCATTAAGTGAGCCTATAAAGCTTGGAGCTTCACAGCAAAGAATGTCGCCTGGGTCGCAGAGAACTTTACAAGCAAGCTCGTTAGCCTGCTGAGCACCGCTTGTGATGATAAGATCATCTCTCTCAGGATCAAATTCACCCTTCTTTTCAAGCTCTTTCTTAAGGAGATCTCTCAGCGGAGTGTATCCCTCTGTAAGGCTGTACTGGAGTGCGCCGATAGGATTTTCCTTGAATATCTCTTCTGATATTCTATTAAGCTCGTCCACAGGGAATGCCTCAGGAGAAGGATTGCCTGCCGCAAATGAAATTACCTCTGGGTCAGAAGTAAATTTAAGTATCTCTCTGATAGCAGAAGCCTGCAGATGAGAAACCTTTTCTGAAAACTTATAAGTCATAACTTTTTTACCTCTTTTTCTTAAAAATACATAATATGATTATATCACATTTTTCCTATAAAATAAAGTGTTTACACAAACTTTTTTTAGTATTAGCACCCTAAGCTCTATTTTTGTGCAATTTAAACAACTGCATATCCACCTGACATATGGACAAACCGTAATAAAACCCACCATAACAGCATAAGATCATATAAAAACAAGTCAGAAAGCAGGTTGACAGATGAAAAGACAAGGCTTTATAAAAGGCTCAGCAATATTGCTTGCAATGGTTCTGATAACAAAAATTCTGGGACTTCTCTATAAGATACCTCTTACTAATCTTCTGGGCGGCACAGGCATGGGATATTTCGCTTCAGCATTCTCAGTTTTCACACCAGTTTTCGCAATAGTCGTTTCAGGTATCCCCTCCACCATGGCTCGCCTTACCGCTGAAAACTATGCCCTTGAACGCTTTTCAAATATGCGTCATTCCAAGCGAACTGCATTTTTCCTTTTCACGATCATCAGCGCAGCCGCTGCCGCAGTAATGATACTCACCTCAGATTTTCTGTCACGCAATGTAGTCGGCGAGCCAAGTACAAAATATGCTCTCATGTGCGTTGCCCCATCTATTATTTTCTGTACCATTATGTCAGTGGAACGCGGTTACTGTGAGGGCTTGCAGAATATGATACCGACCGCTGTATCAGAAGTGATAGAAACCCTTTTCAAACTTATCCTAGGTCTTGGTTTCGCCTACGGACTAATGTATCATATCTCCGATATGTATGATAAAACAGGCATGATATTTGGCACAGCCTATGAAAACTCACGTCAGGCAGCCTCCGCTGCACTTCCATTTATAGCTGCCGCAGCTATCCTAGGTTCGTCCATAGCCTCTGCGATCGCCTGTCTGTATATTCTCATATCAGGCAAGATCAAAGGCGACAGCGTAACAAAGCAAATGCTTCAAAGAGATACCATAACAGACCCCACAGGAGCAACAGCCAAAAAGCTTATCGTCTGCTGTCTTCCGATCGCACTTATCTCAGTAATAATGACCTTTGCCAACA
>OHHI01001189.1_pt1 | contig 10225 bp, 9 predicted proteins | sample 1568001 | NCBI WGS metagenome assembly OHHI01 (sample SAMEA3879506, study PRJEB24766) | human gut metagenome | biome: human-associated habitat; feature: feces | place: USA | collected 1985/1987
GGGATAAAAGGAATGGGAAAGGGAATAGACGTAGCTGCCGGCGGGCGTCCTCAGTTTTTCCAGGCAGGCGACGGCGCGTTTGACGACGCGGGGTTCCGCTTTGAGGCCGAAGGCCTGTTCCGCGTCCTTGTAGGCAAGAAGGACTGTAGCCGTCAGGAAGGAAGTGGGTTCCCCAATGGGACGCTTGGAAAAAGTTTCAAATGTGTAATAGCCCCAGCCGCCTTGGACGTCCGCCATCTGGTCCAGCGCTTTGACTTGGAGGGAGGCCACCTTTTTGAGTTCTTCGCGCAAAGGGGCATCCGCAGGAAGGTTCCGCGCCGCCCGGCTCAGGGCGGAGAGGCCGTAGGCATGGCCCCATACGCCAAGCACGGTACGGGTGTCTCCCCGTTTCAGGGTGGGCAGCGTGGTTAGCAGGTACTGCAGCGCCTTGTCCAGGGATGCCTTGACGGCGGGGTCTTCTTTCAGGGGGCTGGTCAGGAGGCCGATCACGCACAAAGAGGTTGAGGCTGTCCTGAATGATCTGGGGCCTTCCGGATAAGGGCAGAGAACATTCAGACCCTTGGTGCGCGTATGGTTTCCCCAGGAACCGTCCCTGTTCTGTTCTTTCAACAGAAAGTCAGCCGCCTTCCGGATAGAAGCGTCCAGCGTTTCCCGGGAGGGAGGCGGAACATCCGGAACCCTGGCAATGGGAATGGTATCCCTTTTTTCCGCTTTTTCCGCCGGAACAGGAGCGCAGAGCGCCGTACTGGCTCCAAGGGCGGCAAGGAAAAGGACGGCTTTATTCATGGGGATCCGTTAAGGGAAATCAGGCCTGTTGGTCCTTGATGGTCACCTGGACGGGAAGGCCGGGGGCGAAAATCTGGCTGGCGGGAACCTTGGGCGTGATGATAATGCGGCGCTTGCCGTCTGCTCCCGGAATGGGGCTGGCTTCCGTAATAACGCCGGGAATCTGCATGTTCGTTATTTTGATGACGACGGTTTCCCCCACCTTGGGCGTAGCGGTGGAGTCCGGAAGAGTAGCCTGGACAATCAGTTCCGAGTCTGGTGGAACGATGGTGGCGATTTTGTCAAAAGCTCCCAGTTTGCCGCCGGGTTTCAGCTTTTCCGCCACCGGAATGGCCACCCACTTTTCCGCCACATATCCGCCGTACAGCAGGATGCCGTTTTCCGGGGCCTTGAAAGAGGCCATTTCCCGGTCTGCTTTCAGTTCATTGTACTTATTCTGAAGGCGTCTCAGGGAGACTTCCGCCTCCGTCAGGGCTATCTTTTTCTGTTCCAGATCAAAATCCGCCTGCTTCCTTGCCTGTTCCAGATCCATCTGCTTTTCCTTGACTGCCGTAGCATAGTCTTCCCCCAGGCGATGAATATTGCGCAGCTTGGCCAGTTCCGCAACGAGTTTGGCTCCCTGAACGGCAAATTCGCTTTCCCCAAGTTCATTTTTCAGGCGTTTCAAAATGATCTCTTCCGTTTCTTCCGCCACCTGGTCATCCTTGTACATCTTGGTAAGCTGGTTCAGCTCTTCCTGTTTGTAGGACATGTGGCGCAGGGCTTTGTTGACGCGTTCCTCTTCTTCCGCCAGCATGCGGGCCTTCCGCTTTTCCAGAAAATCCTTTTGATCCTCTTCCGTCCGTGTCAGGGCCGTCTGATATTTTTGCAGGGCCAGGGCGGAACGTTCCTTCTGCTGGTCCAGGGCGTACCGGAGTTTCAGCACCTCCAGGTTCTTGCTCTTGATGGCGCGTTCATAATCTTCGATACTATTGTCCAGTATGCGGAAGTCCGCCTGAGCTACGGATTCCCCTTTCTTGACGGAACTTCCCTGCGGCATGATGCCGAGCAGGAAAATGTCCGAGGTCCCCTTGGGGGAGAAGGAAATGGATTTGGTATTTTTTTTGGGAAGAAGAATGCCCGGGGCAATGGAATCCGCCAGGGAGGGAATTCCCAGGGACAGGGCGGCCAGAAGTCCGGCCATGGTAAGGGATGTGCAGTTCATAATAATAGGATGGGATCAGGACTGGTGAGCGGAGAAGGGGACGAAACGTCCCTTCTTTCCAAGAATAACGGTGTGAAAAGCGGTTTTCTTTCCTTTATGTGAGGCCGGAACGGCTTCCGTGCTTACTTCGAACCCCGCTTTTTGCAGTGTCCGGGAAAGTCGGGTGTCCGGGCGGGCTACCGTAATGACCAGCAGACCGCCCTGCTTGAGTGCGGCAAAATAGTCGGAAGCTTCGGCTACGCTCAGGTTCATGCGTTCGTGCGTGGAATGGGACAGAATGGCGTGGAAGCTTTTCGGATTCTTGCGGGCGATTTGAAGCGCCGGGGTAAATTCCACGCTGACGCGGGGATCGTGCAGGAATCCGGGCCGTTCCTGGTTCATCAGTTCCTTGTGCCAGTCGATAAGCGGTTTGCAGGGTTCCGCCACGATGAAGCGGGCCTTTTCCCTGCGAATTTGATCCATCAGGGCGAACAGGGTGAATCCCAGGCTGAGGCCGTCGAGAAGGAAGGAGGGCTGGTTGGCTCTTTTAACCGGAGCCGCCGCCATGGCTGCCGCCGCTTCATTGCTTCCGTGGGAAAAGCTGGACGCTGTCTGTACGCCGTCGCGCAAAAGAAAGTGGAAACCGTCCCGTTCCCATAGGTCGAGAACGGAGCCGTCGGGCAGGGTGGAGGAAGCTAGTTTGGTAATGGGTTTCATATGAGATAATGCCGGATACACAGCGTAGGAAAGAACGCTTTTCAGGGCAAGTCCGGACAGCGTGTTTGAGATGGAATACGCTTCAAATTAAAAAAAATTGCACGGAATTCAGGTTCTACGCATTCTTTTTCTTGATTTACGGGCTGAAATAAGCGAGAGCTATCGTTCAGCACAGTTATTTTTCCGATATGAGTAATCCACCTCCCCCCTCCATTCCGGGCGGTACTCCGCCTCCGCCCAGCATTCCGACTCCGCCGGCTGCTCCTTCCGTGCCCAAGGCACCTGCCGCTCCGGCCGTTCCTCCGGTAGCCGCCGTGCCTGCGGCACCTGCTGCTCCGCCTGCCGCCGCTGCGCCCACTATTCCCCTTCGTCCCGCCGGTCTTGGCGGAGGCATCAAGCTTGGCGGAGGATTAAAGACGGTTGCCCTCGGCTCCGCCACTACGCCTGTGGCCACCGTGGTTCCTCCTGCTGGCGCGGCGCCTGCCGCTGCCGCTCCTACTGTTCCTCTGACTCCTCCCGGAGCAGGCATGGCGACAGCACAGCTTCCGCAGGCCACCATCGGGCTGAATACCGCACCCGCGGCCTCTCCGGTTTCTTCCGCCTCCTTTACGGCTAGGAAGTTTCAAGAAGATACGGATGCGGCTCCCAGTACGCTGTTGAATGTTCTCTCCTTTGTGGCCCTTGCCTTTGCGCTTGTTTTCATCGGTTATCAATACGCTACGGACACCTTGGAAGCCCGCAGCATGGTTGGCTGGCTGGGCGGAGACTCCAAGCCTGCCCCCGCTGCTCCCGCCGCCGATGAAGAAACGGCCGATGACGTTTCTGCCGAAGAGTCTTCCGATGATGGCGCCGATGCGGAAGAATAAGTGAACGTAATGATTGTTGAAATACTCTAAGCGGTACTATGGCAAACGTATTTTCTGAAGCAAATTTTGAGGATGAAGTTCTGAAGTCCGACATTCCTGTGCTTGTCGATTTCTGGGCTACATGGTGCGGGCCCTGCCGCATGATCGCCCCGATTATTGACCAGCTTTCTACGGAATTGGCCGGTAAGATCAAAGTGGGCAAAGTGGATGTGGACGCCAACAACGGACTGGCCGCCACCTATGGCGTGCGCACTATCCCCACTCTTCTGATTATCAAGGACGGGGAAATCATGGATACGATGGTGGGAGCTTCTTCCAAGGACGCTATCATGCAGCGTTTGCGTCCGTTCATGTAAATCATCGGACTGGTTTATTCATTCAAACCGGCCTGCTGCGGAATTTACTGCGGCAGGCCGGTTTTTTTACCGGGCAGCATTATTAGAAAAGGACGGATGGGAGAGGATAAAGAAGGAATGGTTCGCTGGAGGAAGATTCATTTTTTCTTGGCAGAACCGTCATGGGAGAATACATTACCAGCGTAGATTCCGAGCAGCGAGGCTATTCCCCGCCCCTTTTTTCGTTATGCGATTTATCTCTGCCATTCTGCCTTTCCTTTCAGTCTGCTGCCTTCTTCCCTCCGCTTGGGGCGCGGGCAACATGGCGCCGGATTTAAAGTCTGGTGCGTTCTGGAAGCTGCCTCAGCCGGATTTGTTCGGAAAGTATTTTAACGGAGAGCCCGGCGGCTGGGTGGATAAAGGCAAGACCCAGCTCCGGATTGCGAAGCCCTCCATCAAGATAGGGGACATGTCCCTGGGGGAAATGCTGGTGAACTGGAAGGACGGAGCCCCCCAGTCAATGACTGTCATGATGTACAACAAGGGGGATAACGGGGCCATTGGCAAGGATGAATTTGACAAGCGCCTGGAGCTCATCAAGGAATCCCTGACCGCTCTTACCGGGATTCAGCCCAAGGAGTACCGGGCCTCCCGTAAGGAGGCGGTAGTCAAAGTCAACGGCTGGTCCTGGATTTGGGACAACGGGGCGATTACCTTGGAGATCAATACATCGCGGGAGGGCAGGGAGTTTGAAGCGGAATTTATCCGGATGAAGGCCGGTCCCACGGAAGATTCCATCGCGAGGGGAGATGCTTCTTCCCGGGCCAGAAAGGCGGATATCAAGCAGCACGTCAGGAAAGAAGGAAAGCGGGTGGTGATTCAGGATATTCCCATGGTGGACCAGGGCCAGAAAGGTTATTGCGTGGTGGCTACCGCCGCCCGCATTTTTGCCTATTATGGAATGGACTATGTGGATCAGCATGAACTGGCTTCCCTGGCCAATACCTCTGCGGACGGAGGCACTAATACGGCGGCAATGGCGGAAAACCTGAAAAAAATCGGGACGCGCTTCCAGATACGGATCAAAGTGCTGGATTCCCTGGCGAATTCCCGTGATTTCAGGAATCTGCTGAAAGCCTATAACCGCGCCGCCTCCAAGCTGAAAAAAGAGAAGGTGGAAAATGAACATGACTGGTCCGGTTTCTGGGACAATGCGGACGGAGAAGTCCTGAAGCTGGCGCGTGCCGGATCACCGTCCCAGGTGGACAGGTGGCTCAATGCCATCAGGCCCTATATCATGGCGGGCATCCCCGTGTTTTGGTCCGTGCAGCTTGGCATTGTTCCGGAACCGTTGCGTTTGTCCCAGACGCGCGGAGGCCATTTGAGGCTGATTATCGGTTTTGACGAGGAAAAGAAAACGCTTATCTTTTCAGATTCCTGGGGGGCCGCCCATACGGAGAAGGAAATGCCGCTGGCGGATGCCATCGCCATTACGACGGGGCGGCAGGTCATGCAGCCTTCCAAATAACAGGTGCGGCATATCCCCTCCTTCTCTGCCGGAAAATCCGTAATATTCTCTCCGTGGTGAAGCAATTCTGCTGGCATGGGCAAGGCGCTGTATTATACTTGCGCCATGATGAACAGAACATTGGTGAAACATGTCTTGGACAGTGAGGAGGAAATGCCGGACGTACTGATTCAGGGATGGGTGCGTACGCGCCGTGATTCCAAGGCTTTTTCCTTTCTGGAGGTGAATGACGGTTCCTCCGTCGCCTCCCTGCAGGTCGTGGCGGATGAGGGTATCCCCGGCTATGAACGGATTGGAGAAATGGCTACGGGGTCTGCCGTGAGCATCCGCGGCGCTCTGGTTGCCGGGCAGGGAAGGCAGCGATGGGAATTGCGCGCCGCTTCCCTGGAGCTGGTGGGGGCTGTTCCGGATTCCTATCCCTTGCAGAAAAAGGGGCATACGCCGGAGTTTCTGCGTTCCATCGCCCATTTGCGCCCCCGCACCAACCTGTTTGGAGCCGTGTTCCGCATGCGCAGCAGGCTGGCCTTCGCCATCCACCGCTTTTTCCAGGAAAGGGATTTTTCCTGGGTCAGCACTCCCATTATTACCGCCAGTGACTGCGAAGGGGCCGGAGAAATGTTCCGCGTGACGACTTTGGATGTGGGAGACGCTGCTTCCCGTGACGCCTCCCGGGATTTCTTCGGCAAGGCGGCCTACCTCACGGTAAGCGGCCAGCTGGAAGGGGAAGCGTTCGCGTGGCAAGACCTATACCTTTGGCCCCACGTTCCGGGCGGAGAACTCCAATACTACGCGCCATGCGGCGGAATTCTGGATGGTGGAGCCTGAAATGGCATTCTGCGACCTGTATGGAGACATGGACATGGCGGAAGAGTTTGTCCGTTTTCTCGTCGGCGATGCCTTGGCAAACAGCGCGGAAGAAGTGGAATTCCTGACCCGTTTTGTAGACAAGGGGCTGCGGGAACGCCTGGAGCATGTGAAGGAAACGCCGTTTGTGCGCTGTTCCTATACGGAAGCCGTGGATATCCTGCTCAAGAGCGGCAAAACATTTGATTACCCCGTTTCCTGGGGCATCAATCTGCAGAGCGAACATGAACGCTTCCTGACGGAGGAGCATTTTAAATGCCCCGTCATCGTGTACAACTACCCGAAGGAGATTAAACCCTTCTATATGCGCCTGAATGAAGACGGAAAGACCGTTACCGCCATGGATGTGCTGGTGCCCGGCATTGGTGAGATCGTGGGTGGCAGCCAGCGTGAGGAGCGGCTGGATATTCTGGAGGAAAACATGCGCAGCATGGGCATGAATGCGGAAGCGTACCGGTGGTATGCGGATCTGCGCCGCTACGGCACGGTGCCGCACGCCGGATTCGGGGCCGGGTTTGAACGCCTGTTGATGTTCGTGACCGGGGTGACCAACATCCGCGACGTCCTGCCTTTTGCCCGTACCCCGCGGAATTGCGAGTTCTGACCTGCTCTGGAAAACGGATTTTTCCGTCTGGAAGGATGCTATATGGTTCCGCAGGATAAATGTTGCGATATAAGGGAGGCGTGCGCAAACCGGGCCAGCGGCAAAAGAAAACCCCGGCTTTCCTTGAGGAATAAGCCGGGGTAGAATCAGACATGCGGAAGAGGCTACTGTCTCTTTCTTCTTAACAGCAGACCGCCCAGTCCCAGGAGGCTCAGCGTGGCCGTTGCGGGTTCCGGAACGGTTTCGTAGTTAATCAACACCTTGGTGACGCCGTTTTCCGTGACCTGTGCCACGCTCGTTTGAATTTTGGGGTCGCTGGTGGAAATATCCAGGCCGAACAGATCCAGATAGAGATTTCCTCCCAGTTGAGCGGATTTGATGGAAGCCAGTTCAATAGTTCCGCTTCCGGAAAGGCTGCTCGTATCCAGTATGCCGGCGAAGACGACTGTTTTTCCGTTGGTCCAGAAGCCGGAGATATCCGTAGCGGTCAGGGTGCCGTGTTCTTCCGCCGTAAACGTGCCGAAATTCAATGTGAAGTTACGTCCCAGCCCAAGGGCATTGCTGGATTCAAATATCAATTGGGAATTGCCTTCCAGCGTGAAAGAATCGACGTTGAGGTCTCCTACAGTCGTTGTGCAAAGCAGGGTGCTTCCAGATTCTATGATGACTTGTCTGGTGGCTCCGAAATAGGATTGGGAGGTGGACCAGGTGACCGTTCCGGCATTTTTTCCGATGATGGCATTATCGCTATTGCTTTGCGGATAATAGCCGTTCTGCGTGCCATTTACCGTCCAGTTGTTGGCGTCTCCGTAAATTCCGTTTCCTGCCGCTCCGCTCCAGATGTAGGTGGCAGCCTGGGAAAGACTCGTGGAAAGGCAGCATAAGATGCAGAATGTAGATAATTTCATGTGTATCAGGTACTTCAAAAAAGCACAGGTAACGGATTCCCAATCCGTTGTCAATGTAAATATCTGAAAAGGGAACCTATCGGGCAGAAATATTTTTATTACTACTCAAATGAAAAGAAGAATATGAGAATGAATTTAATCATAACATTTTTATTATTAAATATTTGTTGTTGAATAAAAAGATATCGGATTGGGAATCCGGTATGAACATGATGTCTTATATGTAAACGGGGAAGAGCAATATTCCTTTCGTTTTTTTCACTTCCTTTTCTGCACTTTTTTTCATGAATTCTTCGCGACTCCCTTCCATCAGCATTATCCTGACCGGGCATAATCAGGAGCATTGCATCCGGGATGCCATCCGGAGCGTATTCGGGCAGGATTATGAAGGGCCGGTTGAAATCATCCTTTCGGATGACGGATCTTCCGACGGAACCTTCGCCGTCATGCAGGAAATGGCGGCTCAATACAGGGGGCCGTACCGGGTAATCTTAAACCGGAATGAAACGCCGCTGGGGCGCGGGCCTCATATCCGGCAGGCGGTTGGTCTGGCTTCCCATGAATGGATTCTCCGTCAGGATGGGGACGATTGTTCCTTCCCCTGGAGATGCAGGTTTTTTGCCTGGGCAGTGATGGAGTATCCGGATGCTGTGGCTGTAGTCAGCCAGATGATTAACGTCTATGAGGAACCGGGAGTTGCGTTTGAATTCCCGGCATTTCCCTCCGTTCCACGGGAAATGCCGGCTGTCGTGCTCCAACAAGGGGCTTTTTCTTCTTCAGCTCATTATGGACCTGCTATGATCATCAGAAAAAGTGCATACGAGTGGGGAAATGCTTTTCCGATAACGGCTAATTTTGAGGATGATCTAATGGCATTTCACGCATGGTTGCAGGGTAATATTTATGAATTGCCGGATACGGCTCTGTGTTATTACCGTTTTGCAGCACAAAATATCTCCGCTGTCAGTAGCGCATTCCGGTTTGCCGACATGCAGACGGCAGAGGCTTTTGAAAGGAAGGACTTAGTAATGTTGGAGCAGTTGAAAGAAAGCGTAGAAGCGGGGATGAAACTGTGCGGTGAGTTGCTGGAGAGCTTTGTTCTGGTCTTTCGTTCGCGGAAAGAATTGCTTGCTGAAATAGAGGAGAGGAGAAAAAAGATAAGCTATATTGATCAGTTGCAGAATTGGTGGAATTATTCCTTTTCTCAAAGATGGTCCTTAAAAGGACCAGGAAAAAGGGGTATAGCCCGTTGTTTGCCGCAAAAGCTGTATTTATTTTGCATGGTCTTCTTTTTCAAGCTTAGGAAAGTGAAACGGGCCGTTTGCGGCGCCCGGCAGGATTTGGAATAAGGGTAAGGAAACGCTTGAAGAAGGAGGGGAACTTTTGCTCGGACGGGTTCTCTCCGGTCCGGCGTTGTTTTTGATGGAGAGGGGGGCGGAAGATGGCTTCTCCGGCTCGAAAGAAGCTGGATTGATACGTGGCGGTTTTTCTCCGGAAAAAGAAAAAGCGCCTTTCCAGAAAAGATGGAAAGGCGCGGTGACAGGTTCAAGGGGGAGATCCCGAATTAGTACACGTCCCGCTGGTAACGGCGGTGCTGTTTCATGTCCGCCACATATGCCGCGGCTTCCTCCGGAGTTTTATGGCCCCAGGTCTGGATGACTTCATGAAGGGCGTTGTCCACGTCCTTCGCCATGCGGGAGGCGTCCCCGCAGACGTAGAAGCAGGCGCCGGCTTCCAGCCATTTCCAGAGCTCTTCGCCTTCCTGGACCATGAGGTGCTGCACATACACCTTCTTTTCCTGGTCGCGGGACCAGGCCACGGACAACTTCAGTTTGCCGGTGCCGGTCAACTGGTTCAGCTCGTCTTCATAACAGAAGTCGGTGGCCCTGTACGGATTGCCGAAGAACAGCCAGTTGCCGCCCTTGGCGCCGGAAGCGGCGCGTTCCTCCCAGAATGCCCGGAAAGGGGCGATGCCGGTGCCGGGGCCCACCATGATGATGGGGGTGTCCCCGTCTTCCGGAAGGCGGAAATTCTTGTTGGTATGTACGAATACCCTGGCCGTATGGCCCGGCTGGAGGCGGTCCGCCATATAGGTGGAGCAAACGCCGCCGCGCTTGCGGTCACGGGCCGTATAGCGCACCGCGCCCACGCACAGGTGAACCTGTTCGGGATGGGCGTTCGGGCTGGAGGCGATGGAATAAAGGCGCGGCATGATCTTTTTCAGGATGCCGACGAAAGCCTCCGCGGATTCGAAGGAAGCGGGGTATTCCGTGGCCAGATCCAGCACGTCCCGGCCCCACAGGAAATCGCTGAGGGCGTCCTTATCCCCGGCCAGAAGCGTGTCCAGCTCCTGGCTGCCGGAGGCGGCGGCAGCCACCTTTCGGCTGCTGTCCCACCAGACGCTCCAGCCGCCGAAGGCATCCAGCAGTCCCCG
>OHHI01001190.1_pt1 | contig 10221 bp, 8 predicted proteins | sample 1568001 | NCBI WGS metagenome assembly OHHI01 (sample SAMEA3879506, study PRJEB24766) | human gut metagenome | biome: human-associated habitat; feature: feces | place: USA | collected 1985/1987
AATTATTTTCTTTTTTGAATTCCGTCTCCGTGATATTCCATTGTTCGATCGGATATATTGGTTTCTTAAACTCCATTATTCACTAACTCCTTCTGTTTTCCTAATACACAATCTCCCAGAACAACTCTTCTCTTTTAATAAACGAATATAAAAATTCTACCGCATCCTCTTTGATCGCATTTTTATGACATGCCAGCGCACGTGCCTTTCTGTTCTTGGAAAAATCAAGTGCCCACATATCTTCCGGAACTGCAAAGCTGATGCGTTCTTCCCATTTTAACAATCCTTTATCAAAATCTTTTGGACACGCAAATGGTTCACAGACATCCATACTCTTCGCATAATCCCAGATGTTATCTCTCTTAGCAGAGCGGTTCGGCCAATTTTCATCCCCGGCATTTGAGTGGACTACTCCTGAAAATAGTGTCGGATGATATTCTTTCTCCTCCGTCAGAATCTCTTTAATAAAAAGTACCAGACCACTGTGATCCCCATGTCTGTCATATTCTGCAGTTGTAAAAATAATTTCTGGACGTTTTTCCATAATGATCTCTTTTAAATCCTGTTTAAATTGATTTCTTGTATACAAAGCAGGTTTTCCATACTTTTCCGCATGATAATCTTTCTTGTCAGGAAGCGCATACGTATGATTCGAACAGTGCGACACATGTACACGGTCTCCCTCGCTGTCATCATATAACTGATGAAGAAAACTCTCTGTCTCATCCATCCCGGTATCCGCATAACCGAGAAATGTCACCTGTCTCCCGTCCAGTCCAAGCACCTGAAGCCCTGCCAGTGTCTCTGGCAGACGGACACTTCCGGTTGCCTCATCATGTCCTTCATAATCTCCGTTTCCTGCCATCACTACATGAACACCAATTCCTTTTGCAAGTGCTTTCTCCATAATACCTGCTGCAAGAAGGATCTCATCATCTTCATGCGGCACGATCACCATAATATTTTTGATTCCTGCATCCAGTTCCATTCGTCTCATATTCTTCTCCATTCTGCAATATCGTCTTACCCCTTCACTGCACCGGCAGAAACTCCTGCGATAATGTATTTCTGCATGAAAATATAGAAGATCATAAGTGGTGCAACACCAAGCATGAGCATTGGGAACAACGCTGTCCAGTCGGTTGAGAACTGTCCGATATTTCTGGATACTTCCTGAAGGATGACATCCTGCTCACGGCTCTGTAAGAACAGAAGCGGTGTCATAAATTCATTCCACACATTCAAAGTAACAAGGATAACAACCGTTGCAATAACCGGTTTCAATAATGGAAGTACGATCACAAAAAACTTACGGATCACAGAGCAGCCGTCGATTTCTGCCGCTTCCTCTAACTCCTTTGGAATGGTCGATTCCACAAACTCTTTAAACAGGAAAATTCCCTGTGGAACATTGATCGCCACATCCACAAGAATGACTGCCCATGCCGTGTTCATCAGTCCGATACTTTTCACAATTTTAAACAGGCTGACAATATTCATCTGGAACGGAACAACCAGACCTGCAAGGAACAGCAGGAAAATGCGGTTTCCCCATCTGGACTTCGTTCTTGCCAGCGCATAACCTGCCATGGATGTAACCAAAACAATAATTGCAACTGCAAGTACTGTAATTTTTACAGTATTAAACAATGCTCTCGGATACTGCATATTTACAAAAGCATCTACATAATTCTGGAATACCCAGACTTTTGGAAGCCCCAACGGAGACTGTGTTGCCTCCTGCGGATTTTTAAATGTCGTCACGATCAGGTAATAAATTGGAATAAACCATACCGCTGCCAGAAGTATCATAAAAATCTCTGTAATAACAAGCCCGCGTTTTTCTTTTTTACTGACTCCCATTTCACTACTTTTCTGTTTTATCATGAGATAGCCTCCCCCCATTTTCCCATTATTTTGGTTGTCACACCGCTAATGATCAATACGATGATAAAGAAGCATACACCGAAAGCGGAACCTACCGAATAGAAGCCATCCGAGATACCTTTCTTCATCATAACTGTCATAACCGTTTCCGTTGCATTTCCAGGTCCGCCGGAAGTCATGGAGTAGATTGCGTCAAACGCTTTCATGCCTCCGATCAGTCCGGTTACTACAATAATTTTTACGGAAGGACACATGAGTGGGAGCGTAATCCTAAAAAAGCTCTGTCTGCCGTTTGCTCCATCGATCTGTGCCGCCTCATATAACTCTGGTGCGATACTCTGCAGGTTGGCAAGAAAAATAACCATCGCCCAGCCGGTCCACTGCCAGATCTGCGTAAATATAACAGAGAATAGTGCCCGGTTTGTCGTGAAGAAGTTAATCGTATCTAACCCGAAGCGGTGAAGCAGATTGTTGATCAATCCATAGTCCGAGGACGATAAAATAAAGTTCCATAAATATCCAATAATCAAAGAACTGAATACTGCCGGGAAAAAGTAAACCGCACGGAGCAGATTTCTTGTCTTTAACTTTTTATTCAAAACAGCAGCGATCGGAAGACCAAGAATTACCTGAAATCCAGTCAGTAATATGGCATAAATCAATGAATTCTTGATTGCAATCCGCATTAAAGGCGTCTGGAATACTTTTATATAATTCTGAAATGCAACAAAGTGCAGATTTGTCGGATTCATATCAGTATAATCAGTAAAACTGTAAAAAATGGTGTACATAAACGGCAAAATACTAAAGATCAGATAAATTGCCAGTGCCGGAATAATAAACACCGCAAAGTAACGTCCGAGTGAACCACATTCCCTTTTTTTCTGTTTTTTATTCATAAAATCTTGCTTCCTTTCCGAAAAAAGGCAGAAAAAGAGCCTCAAACCCAGCCTCACTGCCGAGTTTGAGGCATCTTCACTGCACTCTTATCTATTTTGATAATAGCTCAGAAACCACTTCATCAACCGTCTGTAATGTTGTGGATAAATCCTGCGCACCTAAAAGATAACTCTGCATCTCTGTTCCATAAGTCTCATGTGCACCTGCTGCAGAACCCCATTCATTCCATGGGCAGTAAACATTTCCTGCTGCTAACGCACCTGCGACACTTGTATATGCTTCCGGAAGGTCAAATTCTACTCCATTTAAGTAAGAAGAACCCCCCTGATTGTTCTGCCATAAAGCGTTCTGTCCATCTGTCGTTGAAATTGCTGCAAGCACTTTTTTCACTGCGTCAAGGTTCTTGGAAGAAGCATTTGCTGCAAATCCACAGCCAGGACCACCAATGAGCCAGCCTGCGCTCTCTTTTGTTCCATAGAAAGGCATCATGTCAAGCTGTAACTCCGGATTTTTTTCCATGATCGCATCATAATCCCAAGGACCGGAGCAGAACATTGCTGAACCGCCTGTTGCAAACTGCTCTAATGCCTGATCATGATCAATACCTGTCATGTCTGCTGTGTATACACCATTATCGATCAGTTGTGACCATGTCTCGATATATGGATTCCAGGTTCCGTCCATTGTCACTTCGCCGTTACGATATTTTTCTCCAAAACCTTTTCCCTCATCAGTGGACAGATACTCTGCTGTCACAAATGCCATAGAACTCTTTAACAGCGGTTCCCATGATTTTAAGCCTGCTGCAAGTGGTGTAACTCCTGCATTCTGGAATGTTGTACAAACATCTAAAAACTCATCAAATGTCTTTGGAAGTTCCACATTATTTTCTTCAAAAATTTCTTTGTTATAATAGATTCCTTCAAACCAGCTGATTCCCGGAAGTGCATAGGTACTTCCGTTATATCCGTAAACACTTGTACCTGCTGTGGAATAATCAGCTGCCAGATCATCCAACGCTTCCAGATAACCTAATTTTGCATGTTTTAATGCAGAACCCGGTGACTCGCAGATGATGTCCGGTCCTTCGCCTGCGGAAAGCTGGGTATCAATAATTGTATCGTAGTTAGAGTTATCAATAAACTGATATTCAATCTCTACCTCCGGCACTGCCTCTGCAAGATAATCTAACATTGCCTGTACCGTGTCTTCACTATTCCAGTAAGACATACGGATTGTCACTTTGTCCGAAGAAGAGTCTGTTTTCTCTCCCTTTGTCTCTGTCTTAGATGCTGAATCTGTGCTTCCTGTATCCGAGGAGCTTCCACATCCTGCTACTACCCCAAGTGTCATTGCTGCGCACAATAATACGCTCAAAACTTTTCTCTTCATACCTTTTTCTCCTTTTCCCGAAAGAAAATACCGCTGTCTGCTGCTGTTTTTCTCTTTCATTTGATATATTTATCATACAGTCGAACCTAGCAGAATAAAATAATACTTTCTTTGGAAAAGTAATACTTTTTCATGTATTTTATTTTGGATTTTTCTTCTGCAGCGTATCCGGCATCTTTACCGTAAAGCAGGTATATTTTGCATCAGTGACTTTCACTTCAAGACTTCCGAGTGCTCCGTAATAAAGCTCCAGACGTTCCTTGATATTGTGGATTCCATAGCCTTTTCCCTGTTCATTCAACAATTTCTCTACCATTTCAAGTTCGATCAAAGGTCCGTTATTGTAAATAGAAAATACCAGCTGCTCCGGTTTTCTGCAAAACTCTACAATAATTTTTCCGGTGTCCGGTTCTTCCATATAATCAATGCCGTGCTTCATCGCATTTTCCACCAGCGGCTGAAGCAGAAAGTTCGGCATACAGCATTCGAGACCGCTCTCATCTATACGGTATTCCACCTCAAATGGTTCCTCATGCATTTTTTTCTGGATCTCAATATACGCCCGGATATTCTCCAACTCACTGCTCACCGTTGTGATCTGTTGTCCGTTGTTTAATGCTGTGCGGTAGAATTTTGCCAGAAGTCCTGTGATATCGCTGATATCGTCATCCCCTTTTCTGAGCGCCTTCCACTTGATACCTGAGAGGCAGTTGTAGAGGAAATGAGGGTTCATCTGCGCCTGCAGCGCTCTCAATTCGGATTCTTTTTTCTCAATCTCCATCTTGTATACTTCATTAATCATGGAATCTAACTGCACAGTCATTCTTCCGAGACTGTTCGTCACCATGCCAACCTCATCCGTGTCGGTTGTGTGACAGGGATTTTGCAGATCGCCGTTTGCAATACGCTCCGCCTGATCCCTCAACTGCAAAATTCTCTGACCGATCACACGCGACAGCACTCCAATCACCACCAGTGTCAGTCCGACACAAATAAGTACTACTATGATTGTAGAAAATATAATGGAATAAATCTGTTCCGAGATTGTATTCCGGTCAATAAAATAGTAAATTTTCCAGTCGACTTTTTCCATCGACGCTTCTTTTAAAATATATTCTTTATTTAAGACGGATGCATCCTCCGGGTTTTCTCCGATGTACGCTTCAATTTTCTGTTCCATCTGCTCATCAGCAATTTTTTTTGTGTAAATCACCTGACCATTTCCGTCTTTTATCACGATCCCGTTGTCCAGATAATCCATCGTATCAAACGGTTCCAAAATCCGGTTTAAGTAAAATTCCGCACGCAGTACACCGATTCTTCTGCTGGTCGTTGCCGTATCTAAAATTGTCCGCGTTGCATACAGCTTTCCGTCCTCCTCGACCGTCCACTCTGTATTAAAATCTTTTTCGTGCTTTTTGTACCACACCGTATCCTCATATGGCTCCGCCGACTCCAGGAAAGAGCCTATGTCTGATGCCGTATTTGGTGTGACGATTTTGATCATTTTTAAGTTTTCATCACTCGTTATAAAGTACCAGAATACCGGTTCCACCGTCTTATTCAGGCTCTGTGCGATTGCACTACCATTATAGGCATTCCCCTCCAACGTCTGTCGAAATTCCAGATTGTACGCCAGATATTTTGTAAAATCTGTCTCTCTCTGAAAAATAGCGTCTGCCTCCTGACACATACGGTGTAAATTATTGTCCATCGTCACTTCTGTCTGGTCCAGCAGATTTTGATTTGCCGCAGAAAACGAATGAATACCGAGAATACATAACGGAATCGACACCAGAATAATATAACTTATAATAAGCTTTTTCTGCATGGACGCATTATGTATAAACCAGTTACAGATTTTCTTCACTTGACCTTCTCCCCACTTCTTATGTATTTCTGGCAACATGACCGCACCACTGTATTTCACTTCCAATTTTTCTGTTTATTTCTGCTCACGGTACTGCTTCGGTGTCACACCATAGTAATTTTTAAACAGTTTGTTGAAATAGGGCTGGTTTGTGTAGCCACATGCCTTTCCGATATCCACGATCTTCCAGTTACTCTCCTCTAACAGTTCTTTCGCTTTCTTCATGCGATAGTCTGTCAAATATTTCACAAGATTGTATCCTGTCTCCTTCTTGAAAATAAAGCTCACATAAGACGCTGTGAGGCAGACTTTTTCTGCGATCTCTTCCAGACCGATATCATGCATATACTCATTCTTGATGACTTTTTTGATTTCGGATACCGTGAGGCTCGTATCCGGCAGACTCTGTTTCTGGGAAACAGTGATCTCCCGTATCACTTTTGACACAACTTCACCCACTTTCCAAAGATCATGACTGTTCATAATTTCATCTGCTGTCTGCATGATCAGGCTCTCGTTATAGATGCCGTATTTCTGATAAATAGCCTTGACAATATCTAAAATCAGATACTTTGCATAAAATGCACTCGACGCTTTTTCATTTTCCAGACGTTTCAGATAGACCAATAACTGTTCTTCCACTGCAGGCATATTTTCATCCTCTATGCTTCGGAAAATACTATCTTTCATCTGCATGGTTTCCTCGAGCGTTCCTGTATCCCGCGCTGCTTTCTGTGCAATGTAGATTACTCCCGAAAAATAGCTGAACGTGTCATTTCGGACATCTTCCATTTCTTTTACCCTGCCTGAAAATTCTTTTATTCCAAAGAATGTTGTTCCGACAATGATCGATGGCATCTCTGCTTTTTCCTCGGTCAGATCGGCGTATAATAAACGGATGGAATTTTCCACTTTCCGTTCCTCGATCGGCTCTCTGCTGTAAATCATCACATAAATCTGGTTTGGATAAAAGTCGATCTGTTCATATGGTAATTTCATATTGCGTTTCAGTATTTTTTCAAATTCTTCCTCGCACAGTTCAAAGTAATTGTTCCGTGTCTCAATACTCACGAAACAGATATATTTATTTTCCAGATTAATCTTGTATTCCTGTAATTTTTCCACAATCTCTGTCACAGATTCTTTCGTGTTAAAAAGTCTGTATAACAATAATTTTTTATCTGCGACTAACAGATTTTCTTTCTGTTCTTTCCACTGCTTTTTCTGTCTGCAAAGTGCAATGACATGCTCCATCACCTGTTTGAATTCCTCCACTTCGATCGGTTTTAACAGGTAATTGACCGCACTTACCTCGCATGCCTTTTTCGCATAATCAAACTCGCTGTAAGCACTGAATATAATAATGATCACATCCGGTCTGTTTTCCTTTGCATATTTTGCAAGTTGCAGTCCATCCATATACGGCATTTTTACGTCGGTCAATAAAATATCCACATCCTGATATTTCTGTAGATACTCCATTGCCAGTTTTCCGTTAGCTGCTTCCGCTACTTCAAGCTCAAATTGAAATTTTTCAATCAAAAACCGGATTCCCTCACGCTCTGTTCTTTCATCATCTACTAATAGTATTTTCATTTTCCCCACAATCCTTTTTTCTTCTGTATCATTTTTATACGCATACTATTTCCAATCTCCGCTTTCCGACATTCTTTCATCTCTTGTCGTTTTGTATACACTGCCTCAATTATATTTTATTAATCCGGTATCCTGTTTGAAATAACATATTTTTTTGATTTCTTGCAATTATTTGGTATCTTTCATTTTTACCGCAGATTATTCACCTTCCCAACTGAAATATATCCATCAACAAGTGCCCGGAAATCCGTTCCCTCCGGGGCATTCTCATTATAATTTCCATGCACAGTCAGTCGTATTCTTCCATTTTCAAGCCCCTCTTCCAGATACTCGTCAATGAAAAATCCACAGTCTGCAATTTTTCTGTCATATAAAATTCCCCGCAGCTTCTCAAGTTCACACTGCGGAAAATTTACGTTCCAGATCTGATTGTGCGCCAAAGGCTGTTCCATCAGTTCTTTCAGCATCTGCTCAAGGTAAGCGTCTGTCACCTCATGACACTCCGATGCACCTTCAGAAAACGCAATCGCATGCACACCTGCGCACGCAGCTTCTAACGCAGATCCTACGGTCGCTGAATACTGAATATCTGTTCCGCTGTTATATCCATAATTAATACCGGAAAATACATAGTCCGGCTTTTCTTTCACAATATTTAAAATTCCAAAACGTACACAGTCCGCCGGTGTTCCTGTACTTGCATATGCGTGCACACCCTCCACCGGAAAATCAACCGGAAAAAACTCTATCGTTTCACGTAATGTGATCCTGTGTGACATTGCACTGCGCTGTCCGTCCGGTGCCACCACCCAGACTTTACCATATTTTTTTGCTGCCCGTGCCAAACGAATGATACCGTCTGACTGTATTCCATCATCATTTGTAATTAATATTTTTTGCATTATGTTTTCCTTTTCCACAAATTTTCTGAGACTCTCTTCTCCATCTTTTCTATTTAATTTATCATATCCTTTTTTCCACGAAAATGCAAAACTCCTCAAAATGAGGACTTTTTAGCCTTAAAAGTCCTCATTTTGAGGAGTTTACTTTTTCGTTCATATACACAAATATAAACTGCATTCCCTTATTCTCTGTTTTCATATTGAAACCATCGCCAGTTTTACTGCTTTACTCTTCTCCGAAATAAGCACTTTTTTCAAGAGTGATACTGGGCGGATTCGAACCACCAACTTCGGTTTTGCAAACCTATGCCCTACCAGCGGCTACAGCATCGGATACGAAACAACAGAATGCACACCCGGCGAATATCTATTGTCATAAAAATCCCCTCACGGAGTATGTTTATCAAATTTTCCATGAGGGGGCTGTTTCAAACTGATTTCATTCTGCTGATTTCACGATCAGCACCTGAAACGCTCTTAGTTGCTGAATAATGCAGTAGACAGATATCTGTCACCGGAATCTGGAAGAAGAACTACAATATTCTTTCCTTTATTTTCCGGTCTCTTTGCTAAAATAGTGGCTGCTTTTAAAGCTGCTCCTGAAGAAATACCAACCAGAACGCCCTCGCTTACTGCAAATGCTCTTCCCTCGTCAAAAGCATCCTCATTTTCAATTGGAATGATCTCATCATAAACGGAAGTATTCAAAGTATCCGGAACAAATCCTGCTCCGATTCCCTGGATCTTGTGCGCTCCTGCTTTTCCTGTAGAAAGAACTGCACTTGTTGCAGGCTCAACTGCTACAACTTTGACATTTGGATTCTGCTCTTTTAAGTACTCACCAACACCTGTTATGGTTCCGCCTGTACCAACGCCGGCTACAAAAATATCTACTTTTCCGCCTGTCTGCTCCCAGATTTCCGGTCCGGTTGTTGCCTTGTGTGCTGCCGGGTTTGCAGGGTTTACGAACTGGCCTAAAATAACGGCTCCCGGAATCTCTTTTGCAAGTTCATCCGCTTTTGCGATCGCACCTTTCATTCCCTTAGCGCCCTCTGTCAAAACAAGCTCTGCGCCGTATGCTTTCAGAATGTTGCGACGCTCAACACTCATGGTCTCCGGCATTGTTAAGATGATACGGTATCCTTTTGCTGCTGCGATAGAAGCAAGACCGATACCTGTGTTTCCGGAAGTCGGCTCAATGATCACGGAACCTTCCTTTAAAAGACCTTTCTCCTCTGCATCTTTTACCATGTAATATGCAGCACGGTCTTTTACACTTCCTGATGTGTTAAAATACTCAAGTTTTATAAGAACTTTTGCCTCAAGTCCTTTGCTTTTCTCTAATTTTGTTACCTCTAATAAAGGTGTGTTTCCAATCAAATCTGTTGCACTCTGATAAACTTTTGCCATGATATTCCTCTCCTATTCTGAAATTTTTCATTTCTGAAGTCTGCAATGCTTTTTGCAGACTTCAAAGTAAAAATAAGGAACTTATTTCTACTTTACTGCCTTAAATGCTTCATCAAGATCCTCAATGATGTCCCTGATATTCTCTGTTCCGATGGAAAGACGGATCGTGTTCGGATAGATTCCCTGCTCTGCCAGCTCTGCCTCATTTAACTGTGCATGTGTGGTAGAAGCCGGATGAATGACAAGTGATTTCACATCTGCCAC
>OHHI01001191.1_pt1 | contig 10216 bp, 10 predicted proteins | sample 1568001 | NCBI WGS metagenome assembly OHHI01 (sample SAMEA3879506, study PRJEB24766) | human gut metagenome | biome: human-associated habitat; feature: feces | place: USA | collected 1985/1987
GCCTGCACAAGTGCCGAATATTCGGCTTCTGGATCACAGACAATGATATCGTCTTCCGTAATCAGGAAGCAGTTTGTAATTTCCCTCTTTGCTGAGAAGGACTTACCGGAACCAGGTGTACCAAGAATCAGTCCATTCGGGTTCTTCAGACGTTTCCGATCAACCATGATCATGTTGTTGGATAATGCATTTAATCCATAATAAAGAGCTTCCCCTTCCTGAAACAGTTCCTGTGTCGTAAATGGCACGAAGATCGCTGTTGAAGATGTGGTAAGCCCTCTCTGAATTTCAATTCGATTGACTCCCAGTGGAATACAGGACATGAGTGCTGCTTCCTGCTGATAATCCAGTTGTTTTAAAGAACAGTTATATTTCTGTGCAATTCCCTGCACCTGGAAAATATTATTATCCAGCTTCTGACGCTTCTTTGCGGTATTCATTACCAGAACTGTCACAAGGAACATTCTCTCATTTCTGGACTGCAGATCTTCCAACAGGTTCTTCGCCTCTTCTCCATAAGTCACAAGGTCCGATGGAAGCACGTCCATATCATAACCGGAACGTACCGCCCGTTTCTGCTCTTCAATCTTCATCTTATCCAGATCTGAAATCTTGCTCTTGATCATTTTGATTGCTGAACTCTGATCAATGGACTGGATATGAATGTTGACATTGATGCTGTCATCCACATCCAGGAAGTCTGCAAGCATCCGGTCTGTCAGCTCCGGTGCAAGAATCTGCAGGTAACTCACACTCCCCATCGTTCTTCCCATCATAAATGTCTGATTCTTGGAAAAGTTAAAGGAAGTCGGTGCAATAAAATCTTTGGTCTTTAATCCGGTTTCCGGCAGCATCTTATACTGGAACTTAAATGGTTCAATCCGATCCTGGTTGAACACATGATATAGAATCTCCAGCCTTTCCAGACCATTTAGTGAATGTGCCTGTGCTCCCAGGACCTTAAAGTTGTTTAAGATATCTGTTTCGATTCTTTCAAGCCTTGGTCTTGCCACCTTCAGGCTTTCTGCTTCGATTCCAAAAGTGATATACTTTGTCTTCACCAGACCATTATTTCCTTTTGAAAGCTGATTTTTCAACATAGTACGGTACTCATCACGAATGGCATTGAAGTCATCGTTCTGATCAGGAATGTCAATGCTTTTCTCAAATTCTGCCACATCCACCTGCTGATTGATAAAGGACAGCTGCACACTGATGGAAGAATCAAAGTAATTTAAGAAATCACAGTAATTCTCAAATATCGTGGTCTTATCCTCATTTAAAGCAAGCTGATAGTTGATGTCATAAAACTGAATCGTCTTGGAGAAAAAGTTCTTTGTCACCTGGCAAATACCATCCTGCAGCATCCGAATATACGGAATACTCTGCTGCGCAGTTGTAGGAATATTTTTCTGTTTCCTGCGGTCCCGTTCCTGCTTCTTCCTACGCTTTTCCTGTTCTCTTTCTTTTCTGCTTTTTTTGTTTCTTCTTTCCTGACGGTTTCTTTTTTCCACCAGGGACAGACGCTCCTGCTGAGCCTCCTGCTTTGTCTTTTTTGCCATCCGGCACACCCTCCTTTTTTACAAGGGTGGAAATCTCCTGATAAAAATTTTCTGTCTTATATGGTCTTACTGACGGACAGATAAACTTCTGTCGAATGATATTTGCCACCACTTTTTCAAAGGGAAGCCCGTCTTTTTCATACATTGCCATGAAGAAAAATGGAAGCATGATCGTTACCATCAGGATGGCTGCGATACTGGAACCGATTGGTTTTCTCATGAACAGATAAAACGGAATTCCCACTACTGCGGCAAGTGAAAAGAAAATCAGCTGCCGTTTTGTCAGATTTAACGCTACTTTTGTTTTGACCTTGGTAAGGTCTTTTGGTACTGGTACATACGCCATGGTATGCGCTCCTTTCCTGCCCGCTAATGGGCATTGAATATTGATTTGCTAAGGCTTCCGGTCTTGAATAATGAAAATGCAAGAATCACGGTATAAGCCGCTACTGAAAACATTGCTGCATGAAGGTCACTGGATATGGTCATTGCATTTACTAAAACTGCATAAATTCCCACACAGACCATCATGAAGAATCCCTGAAATGCCAGTGCGAACAAGCCTTTTAAATAGTTGTTTCCGATATTGCCCCATTCCTTATTGGTCATGGTGGCAAACGGAATTGGTGCTATGGAAGTATAAAGGTAAATCTCTATCATTCTTCCGTATAAAATAACGGTTATAATGATCGACAGAATCCGCATGGTAATACTGATCAGCAGCGTTTCCATGGATAACAAGAACAAATCCCCCAGTTCCATATCTTCCAGTGCATCCACAATCCTTGTGATTGCTTCCGATGCGTCCACTGCTGTGTTTCCGGAAATTACTCCGGCGGCATTGTTGACCACATGCTGGCCAACGTCAAAGACCGCCATCGTGATATTGAACGTATTCGTCACCAGATAAATGGCTACATACGCCTTAAAGATCCAGAGGAAAATGTTGTAAGTCTCAAATTCATGGAAATTGTTTTTCTGCGTTACCATCGTAATCAGTTCATAGCACAGGACAAATGTGATGATCAGTCCCGCAATGGGGACAATCACCGTTTGGGAAATGTTCTGGATCAGATTGAAGATTCCGGCATTCCATCCCTGCGGTGTCTGTCCCACCTGCCCGGCTATGGTTCCCACCTGCTCATTGACAGACGTGAACATGTTATCCAAACAGGACTTGATAAGCCCGATCAGGATATCCTTTATCGCTTCCGTAATTCTCTCAATGATGGTGTTCATCTACCACTCCTCTTAAGAGAACAATGTTGCCAGCTGTGGAATCAGGGTAGTTCCCAGCAGCATGATTCCGGCACCAGCCATCAGCTGTTTGATGCCCTGGCTCTTAGCACCGGGATTGTCGTTTCCATATCCTTCCAGAAGGTTTACGACACCCCACACGCCAAGACCTGCGCCGATTGCGACTACAAGAGTTTTTAAAGTTGTAATTGCACTGCTAAAAAATGCCATATACATTCACCAAAACTGACTTCTTTCAGGTGTTTACGGGAACGAAAATACACCGACTAAAAAGCCGGTGCACCTAGTGTCAGTTATTCCTTTCCTCATTATTTTCTGTTCATTCCCAAGGTTACTCCGACAGTTCTACATGAATTACTTCCACCTCTTCTTCAGATTTCGGTGTATACTGCGGATTTAACTCTTTCTCAACTTTGTACCGGTTCTTCTCGTTTTCATCTGCAAGAAGCCGATAGTTTTTGTGTTTCGTGATATCATATTTGTCCGAGAAAAATGGTCTGGCACCACGGATCTGCAGGATACATTTTCCTCCATCCATGACTGCAATCTCATCTTCAGTCATCAGCTGTTTACCTGTTTTCTGGTAATTCAATCCAAAAGACTTCTGATTACTCCTCGTCTCCGAAGTGTTATACAGGTCAATGGTTTCCTTACCCAGAAGCTCGCTCATTTCCTTTAAGGTAGTTTTCTCTTTTCCTCCAAGAAATAGTGTGGTATCACAGTTACCCAGAATAGTATCTGCACTATCCTTATACATTGCCTTTAGCTGACTCTGTGACTGCAAAATAATAGAAGCAGAGATTTCCCTGCTTCGGATGGTTGCAATCAGCTTGTCAAACTGAGGAATTTGTCCAATATTGGCAAACTCATCAGCAATGACACGCACATGAACTGGCAGTCTTCCACCATATTCATCATCTGCTTTGTCACAAAGCAGATTGAAAAGCTGTGACTGTAACATGGCAATCACAAAGTTAAAGGTTGTATCTGTATCGGACATAATCAAAAACAAGGCTGTCTTCCTGTCCCCGATCTTATCCAGTTCCATTTCATCATAAGACATGATCTCACGAAGTTCTGCTATATCAAATGGTGCCAGCCTCGCACCACAGGAAATAAGAATACTTTTGGCTGTTTTGCCAGCCGCCATTTTGTATTTTTTATACTGTCTGACCGCAAAGTGCTGCGGATCTCTTTCTTCCAGTTCCTGGAACATCATATCCACTGGATTCTGGTAAGTTTCATCCTCTTCACGGGTTTCGCTTTCATTCAAAAGATCCAGAAGGGTATTCAGATTCTTTTCCTCTTCATCTCCTTCATACCAGATAAAAGCAATCAGTGCTGTGTACAGCAATTTCTCTGCTTTCACCCAAAAATCTTCGGAAGCTTTTTCCCCTTCGCCTTTGGTATTAACAATAATTGTTGTAACCAGCTTCAGGATATCTTTTTCAGACCGTATATAAGCAAATGGATTGTAATGAAGCGATTTGGAAAAGTTGATAGTATTCAGAACCTTAATCACATATGGTTCGTGTACCACTTTTCCTGATTTATCTTTCATAATATTTCCATTCTTATCTTTCTTAGGTGGTCCCTTTGCTAACATCTTCCCGCATTCCTCGATCAGAGTGCCTTTCGGATCTGTAATGACCATGGAACAGTTCATCTGCATGACTGACGGCTTAACGAAAAATCGAGTTTTTCCGGAACCACTGCCGCCAATGACCACTATATTTTTATTTCTTGCATACTTTGGCTGTTTAGGTCTACTTTCCATAGTCAATGCTTCTGTTGCTGTTAATGGAATATTCATCCAGGGATCTTCCGACATATAAGGTTTAATATCCTCAGCGTTTCCCCATCTGGCTGAACCATACTCGATTCCTTTCCGGAGTTTCTTTGCATCTGACTGTTTCTGCCATACCAGTAATTTCAGAATGACAGCTGCTACAATTCCTGTCAGCATATCACGCCAGTTAAAACTTGGCTGCAATCCAGTAAGAATCCTGTCTGCATGTTCCATCGCATATAATAGCTTGTTCCCAATATCTTCTCCCAGACTGTTTCTGTAAAGAAATGATGCCCGATTTGTATAAAAAGCAGTTAAGATATATGGGATATTGGTAAGAACCAGTTTCTTTTTATCCAGGGCGGACAGCCTGACCCTGATCTTATTCTTCCATTTTTGCATCAGATTTTTACCGATTTGCTTTTTCATCGGCTCTGCTCCTGATGCCGGTTCTTTACTTTGTCCTTCGATTTCTTTGGCATCATTGCTCTGTAAGTTGCAAGACGCTTGTGAATAGAAGGCTTATTCGCTTTTTGAATCTGTTTCTGGGAAAACTCACGGAAAGCAGCATTGAGGGCATCCTGATCACGTCCTTTTAAAAACACCAGATACATCGGTGGATCTTTACTCTTATCTTTTTTCAAAGCATAATTGATCCCGTATTTTCTGGCATAACGTTCAAAGGACTTGATATTCTTATTTGTGATCTCGATATTGACCATCCCGGCATTTTGTTTTGCCAGCTCTTTTACCGTGACCTTTCCCTGTTTCGGCTGATTCTTCTTCGCTTTCTTCTCTACCGATTTCTGCTTCTGATGACGCAGATAAGCAGCAAGAACCTTTTTCAATAAATCTGCTGTTACTTTGGTAGTCCGAATGCAGAACGTGACCGTTTTCTGAGTTACCTCTTCCTGCATGATTTTCCCTCCTTTCAGCGATTTAACTGCTGTCCAGATCTGTAATCATGGCAACCACCTCCTTCATTCTTTACTCTTCCTCCGCACACAACGCTTTAAAAAATTCTTTTCCTTTTGGTGTAACCAATGTCTGTGAACCAAGATGTCCATTGTTAAAATAGTCTTTTACAATAAACAGATCATTGTTCTTCTCCACCGCATAGGGTAACAGCGTGCCGGATGGACTCCTATATAGAAATCCTCTATTTAAAAGAAGTTTCACAAATTTTCTTTCTGGAAATTCAATCTCTTTTGCCGTCGTTCGAATATTGGTGCATTCTCCTGTAATCATGAAATGATCATAATAATCTGCTTTTGGCTGCATATCCTTTACACGATTTTGCAATTCTCGATTTCGATTGTTTTCTGCCAAAAGTCTCTCGGCAAATTCCAAAAGAAGTTCCGGGTTATCTTTTACCCTGTCTAAAAGATCGGTCTCTAAATATCCGCCTGTTTTCCTAATAGCCGGAAGTACCTCATCAAATACCCACTTCTCAAAATTCTGTGCTGACTTTAAACGACTTTTTGTAATCAGCCGATATACATCTCCCTCTGGAATAAAAATCATTGGCTGTACCCCACCTGATGTAAGGACGCCCCGTTTCAGAGCCCCCTTGCAATGAACATTTATCGCATTTCTTGGTTTTGCATATCCCAAAGCAAATGCTACATCAATTCCAGAAAATAAAAGTCTGCCTCCATCTTCAATCATACGGATGGAACCAAACTCCGAATTGTGAAACTCTGTGATTTTATAATCCGTCTTCTCCATCCTCTTCTCCATCCTCTTCTCCTCCTGAACCGGCAAGTAACATCAAACCATTTTCAATGATTGTGCTCCTAATAAACTCTGCTACATTCACGGTTAAATAACCAAGATATTCTGCAAGGAAACTACTATATTCCTCTTCTGTCAACAATTCCTCCAGTGCTTCCAAATGAGCTGTCACTTTAGAAGTCTGCTTTCCGCCAAGCAGCTTGCCTAATATTTCTGTAAATTCCTCTGTGTCACATGACTCAAACATACATAAGATCATCTCCATTGTTGTTTCCAAAACCAAACGATCCATTTTCATTTGCGTCAGCTCTTCCATTGTTTTCATGGCAGTCATAAGCGCATCACTTGTCATATGTTCTGTATTGATTCTTCCTTCTGAATCAACCAATCCTATTGCAAATAATTCTAAAAAGTATTTTCTCATAAATCTTGTCCTCCTATCGAAATGGCATTTCTTGTTCAAGTTCTTCTGGTATATCGAATGGAATCTTCCTCTTCTCTGCTGGTTGAAATCCGTCAGATTCTTCTTTTTTTGTTTTGGCTTCTGCAAACTCTACATTATCCATAATGACTTCGGTATAATAGGATGCAGTTCCAGTCTGTTCATCTTTGATCTGAGAGATTACCAACTCTCCGGAAAGAGCAATCTTAATTCCTTTTTCAAGATATTTCTCCACAAATTCTGCATTATTTCCATAAGCTGTGATCATCACTACAAATGCTTTGCTTGTGCGATTTCTTTTTACTACCAGTGGAAACCTAGATACTTTGGTTTGTCCCTTTTGCGTAGATGTCAGCTTAGTTTCTGGATCTCTGGCAAGTCTACCCATTAAAACAATCGTATTCATTCTTTTTGTCCTCCCTTTCTTCCTGCAACACCCTTCCCTGGTATTTCAAACAGGATAATAATCTGTGCATTTTCTGCACGAAAAAATGAGGAATGGATTCGAACCATTCCCCACTTGCTACAGGATTTCTCCTGTAATATAAATAAGAAAATCTAAGTATTCACATTTGGGCTTTGTCTGTACATATACATCTGATCGTTATCATTCCAGATAACCCGACTGCAAAAATACAGCCACAGTCTCTGTTTCAGCAGAGGTCCTGTACCTTTCGGTGGTATCATTATTGCTTCGCTCTTCCCATAGGAGTCTTCGCCTGCACGAGCCGGATTATCTCCGGTAAGCATGTTCCTCAAGATGTATCAGCTCCTTCAATTGTCAAGGTGCAATCGGAAGAACTGTCTGAACCTCTTTTACGTTTGTGATTTTTGGAAATCAGAGGATTTTCAATTTGCCTTCCATATACTCTGTATTGGGAGCGACAAAATCGGACATGATTTTAGAAATTTTTTGAAATTATTTTTTGAAGTGTAAAAAGATATAAAAAAAAGATGCCAGGATTTCTCCTGACACCGTAGTGACTGTGCCAACTTCGTGCCCAGTGGGCACAAAGTTCTTACCCGTCCGGAATATCCTTGCCCCAGTACATATCATGTCGAACTTCAGCATCATAAAACTGATTGATCGTTGCAGGAGCGTTATACAATACCGTCAGCATATACTGCCGGATATTCTTCACTTTGCTTGTACTCCTGTCAAGACTGAAAAACACATACTGGATGTGTTCATACCCGACTTTGAGCAAACGGCTCTTGACCACTTGTGTAGGCACAGCTTCCCCATTGATCTGTTGATATGTCTTTGTCGAACATATTGCATCCAGCATCAGCTCTACCAGCTCTTCTACTCGTCCAGTTCCATAGCTCTGACAAAGGATCTCATATTCGATATTATCATGAATTAACTGTCGATACTCATTTCTCTCCTGTATCCTATCTCTCCCTTTCTCTTGTTCAGATAGATATTGATAAGATTCATTCTCACTAAATTCAGTATAATTATATTCAGTATTATTACAGTTTGTTTTTGAAACTTCTTGAAGTTTGTTTTCTAAACTTCTTGAAGTTTGTTTTTCAAACTCCTTGAAGTTTGTTTTTGAAACTTCTTGAAGTTTATTTTTCAAACTTCCTGAAGTTTGTTTTTCAAACTTCTGTGTATTTACGGGCTTTTTCGCATATTCTTCTATTTCTGTCTCTGTATTTTCTTTTCTCTCTGCTACATTTTCCGGTGTTTCTTCCGAATCAAAGATTGCTGGCTCATCTGGATATTCTGTCAGGCTGAAATTTTTCACGTAAATAACATTTGTTTTTCCAAGTCCGATTCGCCTCTTCTCAATCAATCCAATCCCTTTTTCCTGATCCAGCTCTTTTAGACAATTCACAGCCTTATTCCTGCCACAGTTAAGCATTTCCATAATCTCTTCCACCGAAAAGAAAATATATGCCCTGTCCTCTTCATCAAACCACCGGTTCTTGATGGACAGTGACATCCGGTCTAACATCAGTCCGTACAGCACCTTTGCTTCGCAGGAGAGATTTTTAAAATATTCACTTGTAAACAGCAGTTTGGGAATACGATAAAAACTGTACATATCGCATTCCATTCCTTGAAAATAATGGAATGTTGCTCTTATACTCATGACACATCCCTCCCTTCGTACTTATCAATGATTCTGATTGCTCCATTCCTCCAAAAGCTGACATATAACAGTCCGTATCTTCTGTTCATCATACTCTGGAGGAAAATACTTCTTAATTTCATCCTGTTTTAATGTTACCGTTGTTTTCTTTTTACGCTCTCCTATAACCAGGAGCCGCACAATCTCTTTTGTCAGCGTTTTTTCTTCTCGATGTTGCCTTATTTTTTTTGCCTGTTCCAGACTTGGATATTTTCCGGTACTCTCATGCACTTCCTCCACCATCTCCTGTTCTGGAACCGTAAGGTAGGAAAGCTCTACACCTACCTGCAATCCGATCACATCACGATCTACTGCGTTTAATAGGTCATTCATCAGATAAGTAAGCCGGATATAGCGATACACCTGCCTTGCACTGTCATTTGCGTTCTTTCCAATGTCTTTCGCACTGATACCGCCTGATGTTCCCTGATGATTCATTGCTTCCATCTTCATACGGTAAGCAAATGCCTTTTCACTTGGGAGTATATTAGGTCTCTGCAGATTGCTGTCTACCATCGCACGGACAGCTGTATCTTGATCCATATTTCTGATAATAACCGGAACCTCTTTAAGACCAGCAAGTTGTGCCGCATGTCTCCTTCTGTGACCGGCGATGATTTCATATTCACCATCACCCAGCGGTCGTACCAGTAATGCTGTAAGAATTCCCTCTTCTTTCACACTTTCCACCAGTTCCGCCATTGCCTCATCATCATTTACTTGAAACGGATGGTTCTCGAAAGAATGTAAATGCTCAAGTGAAACCTGCTGGATATCGTTCGTTTCTTCTCCTCCGCCAAGTAATTCATCATAAGATGTCAGTTTTATCTTCGATGCACTTCTACCTTTCATCCAAAAGCACCTCCTGTGTCATCTGCCAATATGCAGCCGCTACTTTTCCTTTTGGATCATGCTCAAATATGCTGATCCCTTCCGCACTGATTTCAGCTGCTCGTACTGAAAATGGAATACTCTGTGGAAAAATCTTAATCTGGTTTCCATATGTATCAAAAATCAGATCAGATATATCTCTTGCATAGTTCGTTCGGTTATCCACCATTGTGATCAATATACCGCCGATTTTCAGTTGTTTGTTAAGCTGTCTTCGCACCTTTCCTATCGTCCGTATCAGCTGTTCTAGACCCTTTACAGGAAGATAAGCCGCCTGGACAGGTATAATAACTGCATCGACACTGGCAAGTGCATTGATCGTCAGCATTCCAAGTGATGGCATACAGTCAATCAATATATAGTTGTATTCTTCTCTCATTCTTTCTATATATTGTTTTAA